>ERZ506988.3-NODE-3-length-326559-cov-46.0841_pt1 | contig 326559 bp, 300 predicted proteins | sample MGYA00512884_ERZ506988 | MGnify/ENA metagenome assembly ERZ506988 | reverse complement strand
AAGCAATTGCCTTTTCGGCTCATGCTTTGGATAATGCCTTTTTCTTTTAATAATTGAACTGCACCCCAAAAGTTGGACAAAAAACAACTTTTGGGGTGCAGTTCAGATTATAACGCTTTTTTTATTTAATTTTCTTCAGCAACTACATCACGTCTTAAAATTGTATATGGCACAACAGGTTTATCCATTTTCATAGTAATAATCTGTTGTGGATGTGGTGCTACTTCTATGGAAATACCTTCATCATTAAACATTTCTGTAATAGTTTGTTTAAATAAAGGTGCATCAGGCTGGAAGAATTCTATTTCTTGTCCAACTGTTAAATGATTACGTTGCTGTATAGTAGCAATTTTAGTTTCTTCATCATAATCAAGTACTAAGCCTACAAAATCAGATGTATGTTCATAAGATGTTGTGTTGTAAATTTGATCATCACAAGAAGTTTTATGATAAGAGAAACCACTTGTATATTCACGATGAGAAACTTTATTTAATTCATCTATCCATTCTTGTTTAATCGTGAATTCTTCTGGATTTTCAAAATAACTATCGATAGCATGACGGTATGCACTTACTACACTAGCTACATAATGAATAGATTTCATGCGACCTTCAATTTTTAAGCTATCTACACCACATTCGATGATATCTTTTAGATAAGGAAGCAGACACATATCTTTAGAATTAAAGAAATATGTTCCATTTTCATCTTCAGTTACAGGGAAAAATTGACCAGGACGTTTTTCTTCAGTTAAATTATATTTCCAACGGCAAGGTTGAGTACATGCTCCACGATTAGAATCTCTACCTGTTAAATAATTGCTAATTAAGCAACGACCAGAATAAGAAATACACATTGCACCATGTACAAACATTTCTAATTCCACATCAGTTTTTTCGCGAATTTCTTTTATTTCAGCAAAAGAAAGTTCACGAGCTAATACAACGCGTTCTGCTCCTAAATCTTGCCATGCTTTAACAGCTCTCCAGTTTGTATTATTAGCCTGTGTACTGATATGAACTTCAAGATTTGGCACTTCATTTTTAATGAGCATGAATAAACCGATATCAGATACTAAAACAGCATCAACACCAACCTCTACCAATTCTTGTAGATATGGTAAAATTTCATTTATATCATTATTATGTGGAAAAATATTTGCTGTTACATAAACTTTTCTACCACGTTCATGGGCAAACTTAACGCCTTCAATCATTTCTTCTTTAGAAAAATTACCGCCATAAGCACGAAGCCCAAAGCGTTTTCCACCAAGATATACAGCATCTGCTCCATATAAAATAGCCATTTTTAATTTTTCTAAATTTCCTGCTGGTGCTAATAATTCAGGTTTTTTTATTGTATTTTGCATTGTTCCTCCAAATAATTAATTAGTTTTCAATCTTTTAGTTAAAGCCAAACCATCGCCATTTTCAAAAATCTCTGTTGTAAATTTATCTGTATCACTTACCATAGCAATATATTCACGCAATCTTTTTACAATCGTCTTATATCGGCGAGGTGGCTTTTCTTCACTCATTACATAACCGCGAAATAATACATTATCAGCTAAAATAATGCCATCATCAGCTAATAATGGTAATACTTTCTGCAAATAATCAGGATATTGTCCTTTCGCTGCATCGATAAAAACCATATCAAATTTATAATTTTTATCTAGTTTTTCTATATTTTTAGCGGCATCACCTAAAATAATTTTAATCTGTTCTCTATATGCAGATTGATTTATAAAATCTTGAGCCTGTTTTGCGCGTTCTTCATCTAATTCCAAAGAAATAATCTTTGCATTTTCTGCACCATAATAAGTAGTTAATAATGCAGAATAACCTATCGCAGTACCAATTTCCAAAACTTTTTGTGGCTTATATTTTTTTATTATCTCAATAAAAACCTTTCTACCATTTTCATTGATAATTGGTACTTTATTTTCTTTCGCAAAATCTTCCATTTGCTTAAATAAAGCTTCCACGTTTTAATTCCTCTTACTTATTATTTATTCACCATATATTTCTTCAATAACTTTTAAATGTTCATCATATGTTACACTATAATGATTATGACCTTCACTATCTGCCACAAAATACAAATAATCTGTAGTTGCTGGATATAATACAGCTTCAATAGAAGCAAGACCAGGATTTCCAATTGGCCCTGGAGTCAATCCTTCATGTTGATACGTATTATATGGAGAATCTAGTTTTGTATCTTCAATGCTAAATTCTTCCTTATGTTCATCTAAAGCATATTGAATAGTCGCATCAGATTGTAACATCATATGATTTTCTAGTCGTTTGAAAAATACATCAGCGATAATTGGTCTATCTTCTGCAAATTTAGCTTCTTTTTCCACCAAAGATGCCATAGTTACCAATTCAAAAATAGATAAATTTTCCTCTTTAGCACGTTCACGCATTTCACTATTTAACCTATGGTCAAAATTATCTACCATGATTTGCATGATTTGTTTTGCACCATAAGACCTATCAATATCGTAAGTATCAGGAAATAAAAAACCCTCTACAGCATATTTGATATCCTTATTTTCTGTAGCCTCCTTCATATAATCATATGGAGTATAATCTTTTGCTACTTTGCAAAATTCCTCTTTTGTAGTCAAATTTTCTTTTTCTAATAAATTAGCAATATCTTCTACAGTGAAGCCTTCTGGAACAGTTATTCTAACTACTTGATTTTCTGGCCCTTGAACCAATCTATCAAGAACAGAATTTATATTCATACCCACACGAAAATAATAAATACCTTCTTTAAATTGAGTATCCTTACCTTCCAAACGAGCTAAAATGCGAAAACCAAGACCATTGTTTATTATAGCATGTTCTTGCAAATTTTGAGCAATTTCTTCTGTAGACATGCCACTTTCTATTTTTATAGAAATATTATCGCCATGTCCTTCATCATCGCCGATGAAAAATAAATTATATCCGCCTAAAAATATTAATACTACAGCCAAGCCAATTCTAACTTGATACTTAGTAGTAGTTAATATAGATTTTATCTTTTCCCACATAAATAATTAATCACCATCTCACTTAGCTATATTTAATATTTTTGACGTTCTTTCAATGCACGTTCAACATCACGTTTTGCAGCTTTTTCTGCCAAAGCTTGACGTTTATCATAATTTTTCTTACCAGTAGCAAGACCTAAAGCCACTTTTGCTCTACCTTTGCTAAAATAAACTTTTAATGGTACTAATGTAAAACCTTTTTCTTTGATCTTACTGGATAATTTTACTATTTCTATTTTATGCATCAGTAATTTTCTAGCACGAAGTGGATCATGATTGAAAATATTGCCCTGTTCATAAGGACTGATATGCATATTATCCAAAAAGATTTCATTGTTTTTGATTTTAGCAAAGCTATCTTTTAAATTAGCTTTGCCAGCACGAAGAGATTTAACTTCTGTACCTACTAAAACAATCCCAGCTTCATATGTTTCATGAATAAAATAATCATGACGAGCCTTTCTATTTTCACAAACAATTTTTACACTTGCATTTTTCTTTCCCATAAAATCAACCTTACTTATTGTCTAAAATATTTATTTTTTACGGCGTTTGCCTTTTGAAACTCTATCACGCACACGTTCTTTGGTGCCACTTTTTTTACGAGTTTTCTTCGTATAAATTTTATCATAAAAAGCACTTTTCTTGTTATCTTTTTTCTTACCTTCTATTTTTGCAATAGATTTCTTTCTTTTTTCCTCTATTTTTTTATGCTCTTTATCTTTACGTTTTTTGCGTTTATATTTATCCGCTTGCTTTTTGCTTGCTTTATTTTCTTTAGAAAAATTTTCCTTAATCTTTAAATCTTTTTTCACATTATTATTGATTTCTGTAAAAAATGGTTTAGCGATTATATCATCTTCAAAAACAAGTGGCATCTTACCATTATCTTTTAAAATAAAATCAATAGAACGTTCTTTGATACTTGCTCTTGTCAAAATAACAGTTACTTCATCACCTAAACGATATCTGAAATTAGTCATTTCGCCAACGAGTGCGTATTCTTTCTCCACATATTCATAATAATCATTTACCATAGTAGATACATGAACTAAACCTTCTACGCCATTATCTAATTCTACAAAAATACCAAAAGCAGTAACACCACTGATAATACCATGGAATTCATTACCCAAGAAACGAGCCATATATTCAATTTCTTTAATTAAAGTCGTCTCACGTTCTGCTTCTGTAGCCACACGCTCTTGTTTAGATGTATGTGTAGCCACTTCAGGTAATCTTGATTTCAATTTTTCTTGACGTTCTGCTGTCATTTTTCCATTTAATTGTTCTTTTAATAAACGATGAACGATTAAATCTGGATAACGTCTAATTGGTGAAGTAAAATGCGTATAGTATTTAGCAGCTAAGCCAAAATGCCCTAAATTTTCTGCTTTATATTTAGCTTGTTGCATACTGCGCAAAGCTACAGCAGAAATAATTTTTTCTTCTGGCTTTCCTTTTATAGAATTTAATACTTCTTGAACAGCTCTAGGTTCAATTTCACCTTCAGTATTGCGATTTAAATGCAAATTAAAATTAGCCAATAATTCATTTAAGGCAAACATTTTATCTTCTACAGGCTCTTCATGCACACGATAAATAAAAGGTAATTCTTTTTTAGCCATATATTCAGCTACAGTTTCATTCGCCACTAACATACATTCTTCAATGATAGATTCACCCAAACCATGCTCACGTTTTACAAGACCTACAGCTTGACCTTTAGCATTTAATTTTACTTTAACTTCAGGAATATCAAAATCTATAGAACCACGCATTTGACGTCGTTTATTTAAAACTTTATATACTGCTTCTAAATTATGCAACAATGGCAAAATATCTTGATTGTCCTCAATCATTTGCACATCTTTTTCCACTAAGATACGATTTACTAATTTATACGTTAATCGACGATATACATGAATAACTGTAGGGAAAATATCGTATTTAATAACAGAGCCATTTGAGTCAATTTCCATTTCTGCACACATGGAAAGTCTATCTTCACCAGCATTTAAACTACAGATACCATTAGATAATTCTACAGGTAACATAGGAATAACTCTATCCGCCAAATATACACTTGTACCACGATTATATGCCTCTTTATCTAAAGGTGAAAATGCTTTTACATAATGACTAACATCAGCAATATATACACCTAAGAAAAAATTCCCATTTGGCAATTTTTCTGCATAAACACCATCATCTAAATCTTTGGCATCTTCACCATCAATAGTTACAATTTGTAAATGGCGTCTATCCTTGCGTTTATTGCATTCTGCCTTACTAGGTACTTGTTCAATCTGTTTAGCTTCTTCTTGTACATCTACAGGAAATTGCTCTGATAAATCATATTGACGCATTACTGATAAAATATCTACACCAGGTGCACCTATTTTCCCAAGAACTTCTATAATTTTCCCTTCTGGACTATGATTTTTTGTCGGCCATTTAGTGATTTCAGCAACTACTTTCATGCCTACTTTTGCCCCATTAAAATTGCGACCTTCAATAAAAATATCTTGATTTAAACGGCTATCATCTGGAACTACAAAACCAAAAGTTCTACTGCTTTCAAATGTACCTACAACTTTATTATTAGCACGTTCTAATATGCGAATAACTTCGCCTTCACGCTTAGTAAAACTACTTCTTTCAGTAGTAATGCGTACTAAAACCTTATCATTATTCATCGCTGAATTTAACATACCAGCAGGAATGAAAATATCATCAACTTTAGCTTTACCTTCTTCTAGCCCATTATCTGGAATAACAAAACCAAATCCTTTAGCTGTAATACTCATTTTCCCTATAACCAAATTCATATGTTTTGGTAAACCAAATAGACCGCTTCGATTTTGAATTAATAGATTTTTTCGCTCTAATTCTTCCATCACAGAGGGTAATTGCTTTATCTCATCTGCTTCTAAAGCCAAAGCATATAATAAATCTTCCGGACTCATCGGTCTTTTAGCTTTAGTTTGCATATATTCCATTATTTTTTCTTGTAAACTCATAAATTTATCCTCTATCTAATCTCTAAATAATTTATTTCAAAAAACTTTCTATTTTATTAAATAATTTATCATGTTCAATATCTAAAGTAACTAAATGACCTGAAAAATTCAATTTAAATAATTGTTTATTCTTGCTACCAATATGGTCATAAATATATTGACCACTTTCTTCTTTTACTGTATGGTCATTTTTACTTTGAACAATCAAAATTGGTTTTGAAATTTCTGGTAGAATTTCTTTTGTTTTGGCTATTATCTCCAACAATTGATGCACACAGACAAGTGGCATTTTATTATAAGATACATTGTATCTCTTAGCTAGTTCAGGTAATTCTCGTCTATTTTTACGCTGATATCGTCCCACTGATTTTTCAAGTGGTGGTAAAAATCTTAAATTGCGTTCATTAGCTATATATACAGGAGCAGACATTGAAATTATTTTTTTCACAGGAAAATCCCTGCCAATTCGCATAGCTAATAAACCGCCCATAGATAGACCGATTACAGATATTTCACTGCAAATACCACGCAATAAATGATATCCATCACATGCACTATGATACCATTCATGCCAATTAGTATTAGCCATTTCTTCTACAGTCGTACCATGACCAGCCAAGCGCACACCTAATACAGTATAACCTTGTCTGTATAAATAATTTCCTAATAATATCATTTCAGAAGGCGAGCCTGTAAATCCATGTATCAATAATACTCCTTTTGAACCTCCAGGTAACAAAAATGGCTCTGCACCACTAGTAATCATAAAAATACCTCCTAAATTTTAAAATATTATTATAAATGACTTATTAAATAAAATATTACACTATTTGATAAAAAAAAATCTCTATCTACTTTAAATTAATTCAAATAGATAGAGAATAGTTTTTTATGCTACCATTTTAGCTATGATTAAAGTAATTATCATAAACAGTACAGCAAAAAACACAGTGAAACGGGCCATTAATGCGTCCATACCGCGAGCACTGCTACTAAAAGCCGTTTCATTTTGTCCTGATAAACTTCCCATGCCAGCAGTCTTACCTTCTTGCATAAGCACAGAAGCAATCAAGCCAATTGCTACTAACGCATCTATAATCATCAAAATAGTCAATAACATATTTATCCTCCCCACAAACTTAAACCTGCTAGTACTATAATAGCATATCTATATCTTTGATTACAAGTTATAAATTCGCTAGAATAAAGCCCTATAAAATCAGACCATATCTTTATATAAATAGATTTTCTAATGTCTTCTATAAAATATTACATAATATTTTGTGGTTTTCCCTCAATCCATTTTGCAATGTTTTCTAAAGCTATAATAGCTCTTTTCTGCATAGCTTCTTGCGTATCAAATCCAATATGTGGAGATAACACAACATTTTTAGCAGTCAACAATGGGTTTTCTGCTCCAATAGGTGGTTCTGTATCAAAAACATCAACGCTAGCACCAGCAATTTTCCCCTTATTTAAAGCATCAGCTAAAGCTTGAGTATCGATAACTTTTCCTCTAGCTGTATTGATTAAAATAGCATTTTTCTTCATCAAAGCAATTTTTTCTGCATTTATCATAGATGTAGTTTCTTTTGTAAGTGGCATATGCAGTGAAATAATATCGCATTCTTTCAAAATAGTATCCATATCCACAAATTCAAATTCACTATTTTCAGGAATATGTCTGCGATAACAATATACTTCACAACCAAAAGCTTTAGCTAATTTTGCTACTTTTAAGCCAATAGCACCTGCTCCAATAATACCAAATTTTTTACGACAAAGTTCTAATCCGCGAAGACCATTACTTGTTTCATGATTTTTTGTAGCCATACCACACTCAGCTAATTTTCTATATAGGCTTATACACATACCGATTACAAGCTCGCTAACAGCTTCATTTGCATATCCTGAACAATTAGAAACTAATATATTATGTTCATGACAATAATCCATATCTACATGGTCTACACCAGTAAAAGCAACAGAGAGCATTTTTAAATTACTACATGCTTTTAAAACATTTTCTCTATATGGTTTATTAGCTATTATCACTGCATCAGCATCTTTACAGCGTTTGATTTTTTCTTCATCGCTATCTGCTAAAGAATTATAATATTTGATTTCTACATCTTGAGGTAAAATATCTTTTGCTAATTCATTCAATGTTTTTTCATCTATACCTATCGTTTCCGCTATAACTAATTTTAAACTCATAAATCCACTTCCTAACCATAAATTTATCCACTATAAAAATTTATTCGCTATTAAATAATAAATACCTGCAAATTAAATTCTAGCCAAATATATTTATATATCCTATAATTACATCAAATAAAAATTTTAGAAGGTGCTTTTATGGAATTTCGTTTATTAAAATATTTTTTAATGGTAGCTCGCGAAGAAAATATAACAAAAGCAGCTAATTTGTTGCATATTACACAGCCCACTTTATCTAGACAACTTATCCAATTAGAAGAAGAACTTGGAGTAACTTTATTTCAACGAAGTAAGCATCGTATTATTTTAACTGAAGATGGTATGTTATTGCGTCGTCGAGCCAATGAAATAATTTCTTTGATGGAAAAAACACAACAAGAGCTGACAAAAGAATGCGATGATTTAGTTGGAGAAATTTCTATAGGTTGTGGTGAAACTCAAAATATGTCATATTTATCTCAAAAAATAAAAGAATTCCATAAAGTTCATCCATTAGTAAAATTCCATATTCATAGTACTACTGCAGATGAAATTAAAGAACGCATAGAAAATGGTCTTTTAGATATGGGATTAGTAACTGAACCAGTTGATATTAGTAAATATAATTTCTTTCGTTTACCGCAAAAAGAGCAATGGGGCATTTTAGTCCATGAAAAACATAGATTGGCTCAAAAAACATTTATCACACCTGACGATTTAATCAATGAACCACTAATCATTGCTAAACGTACAGCAGTACAAAATGAATTAATTAATTGGTTTAATAATTCTTCAGAAAAATTAAACATTGTAGCAACGTATAATCTAATTTTAAATGCTGCCAATATGGTAAAACATCAAATTGGTGTAGCCCTTTGTTTTAATCTTAATTTTGATAACTTGTATCAAGATTTACGCTTCATACCATTATTTCCTGAAATAAAAACAGGAGCAGTTCTCATTTGGAAGAAAAATCATATATATTCACAAACTATGTCTCATTTTATCAAAAGTATTAAAAATGCTTAAAAAGCATTATTTATTATGAAATATAAGTATTAGTCATAATTAAACAAATATATTACAATGTAGGTGTTCAAAGAAATAGAATACCTACTTTTTTATTTTGCAAAATAAAATGCTCATTATTAAATTTAATTAAAACGAAATAAGGAAGTATTAAGATGACAATTGATGAAGCAAGCAAACTTTATAACATTCCCCTAGAAATTTTGCATGAATATGAAAAATGGGGGTTATGTAATGCAGTAAAAAAAGTCATGGGTTCATGGCAATATGATGATAGTGATTTAGAAAATCTAAATTTAATCATGACCTTACATGATATAGGTTTTAGCATTGAAGAAATTGAAAATTACATGCGTCTATTGCTCGATAAAAATAATCATAGTGATAAATTACAATTATATAGTTTAAATAAAAAACGCAATGAACTTCTTGATGAAATCCATTTCCGTGAAAAACAATTAGAACGCTTAAATTATCTTCGTTACAAAATCGAACATAAATATACTAAATAATAAAAAAATTATTGACTTAGAGTTAGCTACAAGGATTAAGATTAAATTATAAACCGAGGTACTTACAAATGGATAAACTTACATTAAACAACCAAGTAACAATACCACTTACAGGATTAGGTGTTTATCAAATAAATAATCTTGACGAATGTGAACATACTGTATTAAATGCTTTAAAAATAGGTTATCGTTTAATAGATACAGCTGCTTGTTATGGCAACGAAAAAGCCGTTGGCAATGCAATCAAAAAAAGTCAAATTCCTCGTGAAGATATTTTTATATCGTCTAAAGTTTGGATACAAGATGCTGGTTACCAAAAAACAAAACAATCATTTGCTAAAACATTAGAAAATTTGCAAACAGATTATTTAGATTTATATCTTATTCATATGCCTTTTGGTGATTACCATGGCAGTTGGCAAGCTATGGAAGAATTATATGCTTCTGGAAAAATAAAAGCTATTGGCGTTTGCAATTTTCTACCAGATAGATTAGTTGATTTAATTTTAACTCATAATATTATACCAGCAATTAATCAAATAGAACTCCATTTACTTTGTCAACAACAAGAATTATTAAAACTCATGAAAAAATATGATATAAAACCTATGGCATGGGCTCCATTTATTGAAGGTAAAGAAAAAATTTTTGAAAATCCTCTATTGATTTCTTTAGCTAAAAAATATAACAAAACTACAGCACAGATTATTTTGAAATGGCTAAGACAAAATAATATCATCAGTATTCCAAAATCTACAAATTATACACATCTTCAAGAAAATATACAACTAAATAATTTTACTTTAACAGCAGAAGAATTAGATACTCTTACTCAATTAGATAAAAAACATAGCATTATTCTTGACTTACACGATATAAATGAAGTTTATCGCTTGCACAATATTAAATTTATCCAATAATCAAAGGAGGCATAGCCATGCAATATAGATATTTAGGTAAAGATAAATTAAAAGTATCTGCTTTGGGCTTAGGTTGTATGGGATTTACTCAAAGTTATCCGCCATATCTTCCTGAAAATGAAGCTATCTTCGTGTTACAGCAAGCCGTTGATTTAGGTATTAACTTTTTTGATACAGCTGAAGTATATGGCCCATATACAAATGAAGAATTATTAGGCAAAGCATTAAAACCATATCGTTCCCAAATTATTCTCGCTACAAAATTCGGTTTTGATTTAGCTCATAAAATGGATAATGCTAATAGACCAGTGGCGCTTTCTAGTAAACCTAAAGATATTCGCAATGCACTTGAAGACTCTTTGAAACGATTGCAAACAGATTACATTGATTTATATTATCAACATCGTGTTGACCCACAAACTCCGATTGAAGAAGTAGCAGAAACTATGAAAGATTTAATCAAAGAAGGAAAGATTTTACATTGGGGATTATCAGAAGCTAGTGTAAAGACTATCCGTAAAGCTCATGCTATCTGCCCTGTAACTGCTGTACAAAGTGAATATTCCATGTGGTATCGTGAAGTTGAACAAGAATTATTACCTACTCTTGAAGAACTTAATATCGGCTTTGTTCCTTTCAGTCCTTTAGGTAAAGCTATTTTAACAGGACGATTTAATAAAGATACTCATTTTGCTAAAGATGATTTTCGCAGTCAAATACCTCGTTTCAATAGCGAAAATTTAAATCACAATTATATTTTAATCGAATATGTACAAAAATTAGCACAAGAAAAACAAGTTTTACCTGCACAAATTGCTCTTGGTTGGCTTTTAGCTCAAAAACCTTGGATAGTACCTATTCCTGGAACTAAAAAAGTTTCTCGACTAAAGGAAAATATCAATAGTATAAATGTAACATTCTCTGCTGAAGAATTATCCATGATTAACAAACATTTAAATTCAATCAATCTTCAAGGTGCAAGATATCCTCAATCACAAGAAAATTTAATAGATAAATAAATTTATATTAAAAAATTTTATAAAAGAAGGTATTTATATATCTAATACATTAATAGTTTATTATTCTCATTCTGGTAATACACGCAAAATGGCAAAAATTATTGCCGAACAACTTCATGCTGACTGTTTAGAAATTATTCCACAAAAACCTTATCCCCAAGCCTATAATGCAGTTGTCAATCAAGCTAAACATGAAATTTCTCAAAACTATCAACCTGACATCAAAGATATTCAAATAGATTTAAATAAATATTCCACTATTTTTATTGGCTCACCTAATTGGTGGAGTACTATTGCACCACCTATACTCACTTTCATTATGCAAAATCAAAATCATTTAATAAATAAAGAAGTCATTCCATTCTGTACTCATGGTGGAGGTGGCTTCGGTCATATCCCTCAAGATATAAAAAAATTATGTTCTCAATCAAAAATTCTCACAGGATTAGCTTCTTATGATAGCACTGCTTCAAATACAGATATTCATAAATGGTTAACTAAAATAAATATTTTATAATCATTTTAATTGAATTATCACTTGAATTCTAAGAAAGGAGTAGCTTATGACTTTAAAATTTAAATCAAAAATCGTCTTAGATATCATCATGTTCATACTATTATTATTATGTATGTCATATTCATTAATAGGCACAAAGTGGCATGAATATTTAGGCATTATCCTTTGCATAGGATTTATAATTCATTGTATATTACAAAAAAATTACTTTGCCAAGATAATATCTTTAAAATACACACTTTATAATTCGTTTATTTTAATAATTAATCTACTCACTTTCTTAACTATGTTTGGATTAATTATCAGTAGTCTTATATTTTTAGATTATATCCCACTATTTCTAAAAACCTCTTTTCCCAATTTAATCAATTTTGCTCGTACATTGCATCTACTGTCAGCTTATTGGGGTTTTATTTTAATATCTATGCATCTAGGATTACATTGGCAAATTTTTTATAATCTAATAACTAAATATACAAAAAATAAATTATCTTATTTGCTAAATTCTAAATTAATATTATGGATAATTTTTCTCTATGGATTAAATAACTTTATACATTATGATTTAATTTCATATATGTTGTTACAAAATAATTTTGTATATTTTAATCCATCTCAATCTTTACTATCATTTTTTGTGGATTACTTATCTATCGTAGCTACTTTCATAATTTTATCTAACTATTTACGAAAAAGCTTTCTAAATCTTCAAACAAAAGATTGTATTTTATCACATATTTTATATAAATTAGATAAAAAATAAACATACAGAAGGTTATTATCATGAAAAAAATCTTTCTACTGCTAAGTTTATTATTAATGACCTTTTCTCTAACAGCTTGCAATGCTCAAGTAGAACCAACTCAAGATAATACTACAACTAATACTAATGTAAAAACAACAACTGAAACTACATCGTCATCAACTTTAACACAAACTAAAATTATAAAATTAACAACTACTAATAATCAAACTATTGAAATCGAATTAAATAATAGTCCATCTGCTAATGATTTATATAATCAATTACCACTATCCATAGATTTAGAAGATTATAGTACAAATGAAAAAATATTCTATCCACCTAATAAATTAAATACAGAAAGCACACCTAAAGCCACACCAAAAATCGGAACTTTAGCTTATTATGAACCATGGGGAGATGTTGTTATTTTCTATGATGATTTCCGTGCTAACAATGATTTATATGAATTAGGCCATGTTATTTCTGGTGGAGATATAGTATCCGAGCTATCAGGTACAGTAACTATTGAAACTATATCTAATCAATGAGGTTATTTATCATGAACCGTAGAGATTTTATCAAATTAAGTGGCTCAAGTTTATTGACTCTATTTTTGAGTGGTTGTGGATTATCTGCATTGACAAATAAACCTGAAACAACAGCTAATGCTAATGATCATATAGGAGAAAATAAAATGAAAATTGTAGTTATTACAGGTAGTCCTCATAAAGCAGGAACTTCGGCTCTATTAGCTGATAAATTTATCGAAGGAGCAACAAGTGCTGGACATGAAGTCTTTCGTTTTAATTCTGCATTTGAAGATATTCATCCTTGCCAAGGTTGTGACCATTGTGGTATGAATGGGCCTTGTATTCAAAACGATACTATTGAACAAACACTCATGCCAAAATTAATTGGTGCGGATTTAATTGTTTTAATTACACCTCTTTATTATTATGGTATGTCTGCCCAAATAAAAACTGTTGTTGATAGATTTTATTCACGTACAGGCTCCTTACATCGTAAAAAATCAATTTTAATGGCAACTGCTTATAATAGTGCTGATTGGACTATGGAAGCTTTAGTTCACCATTATGAAACGCTAGTGCGTTATATGGAATGGCAAGATATCGGCAAAGTTTTAGCCATTGGTTGTGGCTCTCGTCCTATCATTGAACGTACAGAATTCCCTAATCAAGCATATCAAATAGGCTACAACCTTTAATAAAATTCATTTAAAAGTGAGGGATATTTATGAAATACTTATTATCTATATTGACCTTTTGTAGTGTTTTATTCTTAGGCATAAGTTCTAGTTTTGCTAATTATCAAGCTGGTTCTTTGACAGCAAAACAGCAAGCTATCATTCCTATTGCTTCTTATACAGCTACTGGAGATTTAAATAATTTAAAAACAGCTGTAAATGAAGGCTTAGATAATGGATTAACTATCAACGAAACAAAAGAAATAATGGTTCATCTCTATGCTTATTGTGGTTTTCCTCGTGCCTTAAATGGTCTTGCTACTGTAGATGAAGTTTTATCCGAACGACAAAGCAAAAATATTCATGATACTATGGGCAATGATGCAACACCATTACCAGCAAATACAGATATTTTAGCTCTAGGTACTAGAGTTCAAACTCAATTAGCAGGAGCACCAGTAAATATTGCTAGTTCTTCTGGCATTGATTATATGTTAAAAGCACATCTTTTCGGTGATTTATTTGCTCGCGATATCTTGACTTATCTAGAACGTGAAATTGCTACAATCTCCGCTTTAGCAAGTATGAACGGAACAGATAGTCAACTTTTATCCCATTTAAATATCGGTATCAATGCAGGACTTAGCAAAACTCAATTACAAGATATAATCAATACTTTAGATGCAAAAGTTAATACACAATTAGCTCAACATGCTCAAGAAAACCTAAATAACTATCTTGCCTCTTCTAAATAAAATATCATATAAAAAAGATACACCTTAAAAGTTATTTTCATTAACCTTTGAGGTGTATTTTTTATGTTATAATAATTAATTATATACAAATAGAAAATATGTTAGAAAAATATTATATAACTAAAGAAGAAATTTAAGGAAAATAATAATTATGAATATAAATAATGATAAACTAATAAATATTGTTACAGATTATTTATTAGAAGACAGATATACACAAGCTATTTTAATAGATGGCAAATGGGGTACAGGAAAAACTTTCTTTGTAAAAGAAAAGCTTATACCTACCTTAAAAAATGATAGTTCTCTAAAATATACTAATATATATTATCTATCGCTGTATGATATAAAAGACCTTAACGAACTAACTAACAAAATATATTTAACTCTATTTGAAAATTTCTTTAAAAATAAATTTGGAGAAAAACGAGGAAAAAATATAACTAATAAATTAAATTTATTTTCAAAAGCAATAAATATAGGATTAAACGCACTTAATAATTCAAATATTTTAGGATTTAACATAACTAAAGATGATTTACCTAAATTTGAAGATCTTATAGATTTAAAAAATATCTCATTATTCTTAGATGATGTCGAACGATGTAAAATAGATATTAATGAATTACTTAGCTTCATAAATACATTAACTGAACAAAATAATATAAAAGTTGTTCTTATTGCTAATGAAGAAGAGATAAATTATACCCAATTTTATAATAATCTTCCTGAAAAATATATGTTAACACTAAACGAAAAAATAGACTTTAACAAATTATCTACTGATAATAATCAAAAAAAAGAACAATTAGATAAAGAGCAATTAATAGATCGTGTACATTATTTATTTTCTATTAAAGACCTTTATACCAAAACAAAAGAAAAAACTATTATGATAACTATAAAGTATAATCCTAATTTTGAAGATTTATACGACACTATAGTTGAAAAATATTGTCGAAATAAACAACTACAAAAAAGATTATTAAAATATAAATCTACTATATTAAATATATTTAAACAAAAAAAACATACAAATATTCGTACACTTATTTTTGGTATCATATCTATTGAGAAACTATATCCTATATTATCTTCAATATCTTATACACCTAAAAAATATCTTAATAAAGAAATTTATAATTGTTTAAAATCTACTTTTATCTTAGCTATTAAAATAAAATCAAAGCATATTAATAATCTCAATTATGACGATATTACTGACAATCAATATATTGATAATAGTTTTATTTCTAAATTTATGCTATATCATCATCTTGATAAAGATAAAATAAAAAAAGATTTTATTTATATAATAAAACATAGGCAATTAGCTTTGCATAAATTTAAATATTATTCAAATTTTACATCAGATAACGAAATATATTTTTATTTAAAACAATTATATAAAGAATTGAAAAATGATTTATATCCCATCCAAGAATACCCTTCTATAATAGAAAAATTAGTAAAATTAAAAAATATAGGTTTTTCTATAGACTTAGAAAAATATCAAACTTGTATGATTAATAAAATAAATAATGAAATGGATATATCTTTCAATATATTAGAAAAATTTAATGAAAATACTCGTATATATAATATTATATCTAATACTTATACAGAAAACTTAAAACAAAGTATATTAAATAAATTAACTTATGTACCACAATCATTTTTTACAGATAAATGGGACAATAAAATAATTACGTATTTTAAAGAACATAAAGATGATTTTTACTTATCTAGAGGTTTTTTATCACATCTAGATATAGATATGATTATACAAAAATTAATAAAAGCTGATAAAAACGAAGTATCTAATTTTAGTACAATACTATATATTTTTTACCATATAGACAATGCCAATGAATATTTTACCAATGACTTAGATAGTATACATTACTTATTAAATAAATTACGTAAAAATACAAGTGGTTTTTATATGTTTAATAATTCTCTTAGTTTACTAAAAAAACAAGAAATTGATTATCTTATTAATAATCTTGAATCTTATAAAAATAAATTATCTTCTTCAAAGAATTAAATCTATTTTTTATATCCTAATATAGTATAAAATTAAACTAAATAATTATACAAAAACCTACTAACAATTTAATAATTTAAAAATATACATCGTTTTAAAATGGTAACAAATGCCCTTTTTGAGCTATTTCATACTAAGTTCATACACTTTAACACATAGAGCCAAAAAGTCAATGAAAACGCACTTCCGAGGGTTGTTAACATTACTGCTCCAGCAGTCAAATTACCATTGTGTCCCATATTCCTCGCCATGATATAGCAGCTTACAGTTGTAGCTGAACCCAACATAATCAATGCTGCGACCAATTTACTTTCTGTAAAGCCTAAATAAATAGCAAATGGCATAAATAACACTACAAATACAACTAATTTCATAACACTACAAACAATAATAGGCTTTATATTTTGACTAAATCCTTGAAACTTAAATGCTGCTCCCATAGCCATAAGCCCCATAGGTGTAGCCAAAACAGCAAGCAAAGATACAGTCTTATGTACAATCACTGGAGTTGGAATTTTCAAAAGTGACCAAATAACGCCCACTACTATACCTAATATAATAGGATTAGTAATAATACCTTTAATAGTTTTTTTCATCAAGGCAAAAGTTAAACTACTTTGACCAGGTTTCAATAAGGCCAATACAACAACCGCCATCACATTATACAAAGGCACCGTACCTATTATCATCAAAGACGCCATACCATAATCACCATAAATATTTTGTACAAAAGCCATACCGATTATAGCAGCACTACTGCGATATGCAGCCTGCACAAATTCACCTTGAGAAACATTTTTTCTAAAAGGTATAGAAATAAAAAAAGAAATCAATATACTAAACAAAGTTGCCCCAAAACAGTATAAAACATATGTAGTATCCCAAGCTTCATAAAAATTAGCTGAGCCAATATCTTCAAATAATAATGCAGGCAAAGCCACCACAAATACAAATTTATTCATTTTTGTAATAAAAGCTTCATCAAATAATCCTATTTTACGAAAAATCATACCCAATACCATCATCAAAAAGACTGGTATAGTCGCATTCAAGCTAAAAATCAAATTATCCATAAAAATCCTTCCTCATCAAAATTAATAAGTATTTTTTATTATAGCACAAAATTTTATTCACTAATAATATTTATAAAACTTATTTTCCTATTCAATAATTATAGTTGATACATATATAAAAAAAGAGTAAAATCTAATAAGTGAATTTTTTAACTTAAGAGGTGTTCTCGTGATTAATACATTAGATAAAATAGAACAAAAGATTTTAAATAATGAGCGTCTAACAAAAGAAGATGGGTTGGCTCTTTTTGCTTCCAATGACCTTGCTCGCATAGGTTATCTTGCAGATTTAGTACGTAAACGTATCAGCGGAGATTACGTTTATTACAATGTAAATTGTCATTTAAATTTAACTAATATTTGCACAGCTCTTTGTGATTTTTGTGCTTTTGGTTGTGAAGCTACAGATAAAAAAGCGTATGCTATGACTATGGAGCAAATTTATAATAAAGTAGCCAATGCTTGCAAAGATCCAAATATGAAAAATCTTCATATTGTAAGTGGATTACATCCTGATTGGCCTTTTTCTTATTATGTAGATATCATTAAAATGCTCAAAAAAGAATTTCCTCAACTTCATTTAAAAGGTTTTACTGGCGTAGAAATCACTCATTTTGCTAAGATTTCTGGAAAATCCATTCGTGAAGTATTACAAGAATTAAAAGATGCAGGTATTGAAGCTATGCCAGGTGGTGGAGCTGAAATTTTAAATGACCGAATTCGTCAAAAACTCTGCCCTAATAAAGCTACAGCTCAAGAATGGTTAGAAGTTTCTCGCACTGCTCATCAGCTCGGTATCAAGACAAACGCTTCCATGCTCTATGGTCATATTGAAACTATTGAAGAACGTGTCAACCATTTAATCACACTTCGCAATCTTCAAGATGAAACAGGTGGCATTCAGACATTTATTTGCTTCCCATTCCACCCTGCCAATACAAAATTAGGTAAAACTGTTCATCGCACTAATGTTTGGGACGATTTAAAAACTATGGCTATCTGTAGATTAATGCTTGATAACATTCATAATGTCAAAGCATATTGGGTAATGCTCACTTTACCTATCGCTCAATTAGCTTTAGGCTTTGGTGCAAATGATGTAGACGGCACTATCAGCGAAGAAAAAATTATGCACGATGCTGGAGCAAATTCACCAAAAGCACTCACTCGTGATAATTTAATCAATTTAATTAAACAAACAGGCAGAATACCTGCTGAATGTGATTGCAATTTCAATATAATCAGAACATATTAAGCTAATTATTTTGTAAAGGATTTTTATTTATGAATATCAATCAACAAGCTATAACAAAAGCTCAAAATGGAGAGCGTTTATCTTTTGATGAAGCACTATATCTATACAAACACGCTGATATTTTAGACTTAGCTACATGGGCAAGAAAAGCCAAAGAACGTCATAGCCAAAAAGAAGTCTATTATAATATCAACCGCCATATAAATTTATCCAATATCTGCACTGCTAATTGCCCTCTATGTGCTTTCTCTTGCGAAGATGGTGATAAACGAGGTTTTGTCTTAACTAAAGAAGATGTTGAAACTAAAATCAAAGATACTATCGCTCATGTCAAAGGATTAACAGAAATACACATTGTAAGCTCTCTACATCCTACTAATGATTTTAATTACTATATAGAAATCATCAAATCCATAAAAAAACTTTTACCTAACGTGCATATTCAAGCTTTTACACCTGTGGAAATAGTTCATTTTGCCAAGATTTCCCAAAAAAGCATTTACGAAGTCTTAACTATTTTACAACAAGCAGGTCTTGATTCTCTCCCAGGTGGTGGAGCTGAAATTTTAAATGATGAAATCCGTGCTAAAATCTGCCCAAATAAAGCCAATACACAAGAATGGATTGAAACTATAAAAACAGCTCATAAACTCGATATGAAAACTAATGCTTCTGAACTCTATGGTCATATTGAAACTATAGAACAAAGATTACAGCATTTATTCACACTTAGAGAAATTCAAGATGAAACACATGGCTTCCAAGCTTTTATTTCATTCCCATTTCATCCGCAAAATACTCAATTAGACAATATAAAACCTATTACATCTTATGAAAGCTTGCGTTTTATCGCTATTTCTCGACTCGTATTGGATAACATTCCTCATATCAAAGCCTTTTGGATGATGCTCACCTTGCCTATCGCTCAATTAGCCCTTGCCTTTGGTGCTGATGATTTAGATGGTACAGTTGAAGAAGAACAAATCATTCATGCTGCTGGCGCTAAAACAGGTCAAAAAATGACTACTGCACAATTGCAAAAAATCATCACCGAAACAGGCTATACACCTGTTCAACGTGATTCTTTATATCGAAAAATAAAATAAATTAGAGGTATGATTAATGAACAGACTTTCTGATAAAGAAGCTATTGACCTTTTAAAACATGGTGATATTTTAGAATTAGGTCAACAAGCGAATAAAATTCGCCAAGAAAAACACCCTGGCAATACTGTTACTTTCATTGTAGACCGCAATATCAACTACACTAATGTTTGCCTTAATGAATGTCGTTTCTGTGCTTTTTTCCGTCGCGAAAATCGCAAAGACGCTTATTTATTGCCAATAGAAACTATTTTACAAAAAGTAAAGGAAACTCAAGAAGCTGGTGGTACGCAAGTCATGTTACAAGGAGGACTACACCCTTCTTTACCTTTTGAATATTACCTAAATATGATTAATACCATTAAAACAGCCTTTCCTGATATTGTAATCCATTCTTTTTCTCCTGCGGAAATACTTCATTTTTCCAAGATAGCTAATAAATCTATCAAAGAAACTCTACAAGATTTACGTTCTGCTGGTCTTGCTTCACTTCCAGGTGGTGGAGCTGAAATCTTAGTTGACCGCGTGCGTAAAATTGTAAGCCCTAAAAAAATCATGACAGATGATTGGCTAAAAGTAATGGAAACTGCTCACTCTATCGGCATGGAAAGTACAGCTACTATGGTTTTAGGACTCGGCGAAACTATTGAAGAACGCATTGAACATATGCGACGTGTCCGCGACCTTCAAGATAAAACAGGTGGCTTCAGAGCTTTCATCATGTGGACTTTCCAACCTGGAAATACTCAATTAGGTGGCAATAAATTATCCTCATGGGAATATCTAAAAACTCTAGCCGTATCTAGACTCTATTTTGATAATATCTCTCATATTCAAGGCTCTTGGGTTACACAAGGTCAACAAATTGGACAAATAACATTAGCCTTTGGTGCTGATGATTTAGGTAGTATCATGCTTGAAGAAAATGTCGTTCGTGCAGCCGGTACTGCTTATCAAATGTCCATTGACAAAATGGTAAATACAATCGAAAAAGCTGATTTTAAAGCAGCTCAACGTGATACAGAATATAATATCATTCGTCGATTTTAATAAAATTTAATTAAGGAGATTTTTTATGAATACACAAAACATTCCTCAAGCCGATTTTGCCATTATCGGTGGTTCTGGCACATTATCCAGCAATTTTCCATTAGGTGCTAAATGTGATGATGTAAAAATAATTCAAGACCGCATGGTTTTTGATACACCTTATGGCAAAACTACTGAACTTCGCTTATTTGAAATAGCAGGTACACGCGTTTTAACTTGTAAAATGCATGGTTGGAGAAGTGGTGTCAATCGTGCTGATGCTTCCCGCCAATTATTCTGGACTTTCCGCGAAGCCGGTGTAAAACGCATTTTCTCTGAAGGTGGCGTAGGTACTATCAATAAATTATTAGATACTAGAGATTTTCTCATTCCTGATGATTATCTTGATATGTCCGTTCGCAAAGATGTTGGACTTGAAGGCAAATATTTACTTGTTATGCGTGATGCACTTTGCCCTCAAATGCGTGAAGAATTAATCAAAAATACACATAAGCATTTCAGCGGTAGAATTTTTACACGTGGCACTTATGCTAATACAGACGGTCGCCATTTTGAAAGCCCTGCGGAAATCGCTATGTTAAATGGTCATGCAGATATCGTAGGTCAATCCATCTGCCCTGAAGTATATCTCGCTCGTGAAATTGGAGCTTGTTATGCTGGTCTTTATTATGTAGTAAATTATGGCGAAGGTATCAAACCATGGTCTCATCAAGTATTAGAAGATATCTTCTATGATGATGCACCTATGATCAGCAAAATTCTTTTAGATACAATTCGTTCTTTAGCCCAACAAGATAGAAATTGCGAATGTTTATCTTTACGTAAAGAAACTTTATTAAAAGGCATTTATGACGATTAAGATATAAAAATAAGACGTATACATTTATTTGTATACGTCTTTTATATTGCTTTTACTATTTACTTTTATCAATACATTCTAAAAGTCTGTTTATTATTATCCCAATCTACTTTTACATAGCAATCATCAACTTTTTTACCTTCCGCCATAGATTTTCCTTCAGGAACTTCTAAATGAAAACAATTGATGATGAGTTTTCCATTTACAATTTTATTATCCATATTATAATACTTATCTGGATTTATACCAAAACTCTTTAGATTATCCATAGAAATAAATACAGTCCACTTGTCATCTTTTTTGCCTACTAGCCAATAACCTTCTAATTTTGCATGAGCCCCTGCTGTACATTTTACTTCATAGAAAAGTTTATCGGAATTTGCCAATTTTATCTCTTTTATACTTAAATCTGGTACTAATACATCTGTATAAAAATTCATTAAAACTTGATTTTTATCATCTAGCATAACTGAGCAATTATTACCTACATTTTTAAAAGATATCTTAGCTACTTCCTTATCGCCTAATATAAATTTATCATTTTGAGTATATTCTAAATTAACAATATCCTCTACTGGTTGTTTAACATCTTCTTTAACTGCATTATTTTTATCTTCACTTGCAGTATTTTCTTTATTTTGCTCTACCGTTACATTTTGCTCAACTTGTTTTGTATCTTTATGAGCAAAATAACTATACGCACCAAAAGAAACCAACCCTAGTAATAAAATTACAGCGATAAAAATACCTATATACTTATATTTTGTATAATTCTTTTCAGTATCTACATTTTGACTGATATTGTTACTTATTGTTTTTTCACTTTGCTTCATTTGCTCATTATTATCTTGGCTATCTTGCTTAATTTGATTTCCACATTTAGAACAAAATTTTTCATTATCATTTATCTGGTTACCACAATTAGGACAAAAAATAATAATCATCTCCCTTTGTTACACTTACTATGATAAAGTATAACAAAATAGATGAAAATTAACAGAAACATATAGGAAAGTTAATCTTTTCTCATAAATTAAATTAGATATCATCTTATTTTTACTTTATTTCTCACATAACTTGCATAGCTTCTACCTATATTATATAATAAATTTGTAACCAAGATTATATATTAATATAAATACGTATTCTCAAGGGGCGCTTTTCTTAGCGTCTTTTTTAGTTTACTAAATGCAAAGGAGATTTTATGAACGCTCGTGAAGTTGCTTTAAATATTTTAAATGAAGTATATACTCAACAAGCTTATGCTAATATATCCCTATCACGCCATTTGCAAAAAAATCAATTATCCGACCAAGACCGCCGTTTCATCACTGAATTGGTTTATGGTACAGTAAAAGCAGGCGATACTCTACTTTGGATTTTAAAAAAATTTGTAAATAGACCTTTAAATAAAATTGAACCAACAATTATTAATATATTGCGATTAGGTATTTATCAAATTGTATTCATGGACAAAATTCCTGAATCAGCAGCTTGCAATGAAGCTGTAAATCTTGCTAAAAAATATTCTAATCAAGGTTCTGCAAAATTTGTAAATGGCGTTTTGCGTAACTTAATCCGCCAACCAGAAAAATACGCTATGCCTACAGGCAATAAAGCTAGTGAATTAGCTATCAGAGAACAACACCCTCTTTGGCTAGTAAAAAAATTCATTCATACTTTTGGTAGTGAAGCTGCTATCAAGCTTTGTCAATTCAATAATACTAATGCTCCACTTGTATTGCGTACCAATACTTTAAAAACAACACGACAAGAATTAATCACAGAGCTTATAAATGCAGGTTGTGAAGTTATTCCTTCCAAATTAGCACCAGAAGGAATTATTTGTAAAACACACACTTCTTTAAATCAACTAGCACCATTACAAAATGGTTTTGCCCAAGTGCAAGATGAAAGTTCTATGCTTGTAGCTCATGTAGTTGATCCTAAACCTAATGAATTTATCATTGATACATGTAGTGCCCCTGGTGGTAAAACTACACATATGGCTACTTTGATGCAAAATAAAGGAAAAATCATAGCTTGTGATATCTACGAACATAAATTAAAACTAATTCAAGATAATGCTAATAGATTAGGTATCAACATCATTGAGCCTAAATTATTAGATGCTCGTGAAATAGGCAATCAATATAAAAACCAAGCAGATAAAGTATTAGTTGATGCACCATGTTCTGGAATGGGTGTACTTCGCCGTAAACCTGACTCTCGTTGGAACAAAACAGCGGAAATCTTTGAAGAATTACCACCTCTTCAATTAGCTATCTTAGAGTCAGCTGCTCTTGCTGTAAAACCTCAAGGTGTATTAGTCTATAGTACTTGTACAATCATGCCACAAGAAAATATAGAAATCATCAATCAATTTTTAGCTAAATATCCAGAATTCGTTTTAGAAGATATCCGCAAATATTTACCATTTAAAACAAAAAGCAAAGAAAAAACATTACAATTAATGCCATATAAAGATAATACAGATGGCTTCTTTATCGCTCGTATGTACAAAAAAGTATAAAAATCTTAAATTATTATTTATATTTATTTTAGAAGGGAATTTATAATGACCAATATTTTTGGCTTAAATTTAACTGAACTTACTTCACTAATCACAGATTTAAACCTACCAAAATTTAGAGCAAAACAAATTATTGAGTGGCTCTATCAAAAACATGCTACATCTTTTGATGAAATGACCAATCTTTCCAAAGATTTACGTGAAAAATTAGCACAAGAATTTACTATTAAACGTGCTAAATCTTGTGATAGATTAGATTCTAGTGATGGCAAAACAACTAAATTTTTATTAGAATTTGGCGATGGTATCGGTGTAGAAACAGTTTTAATGCGTCAACCTTATGGCAATAGTATCTGTGTTTCTTCTCAAGCAGGTTGTAATATGGGCTGTAGCTTCTGTGCTTCTACGCTTCACGGCATGGCTAGAAACTTATCCACAGGTGAAATTTTAGCTCAAGCAATGTTTATTCAAGAATTATTAAATCAAACAGGCGAGCAAATCAATAATATAGTAATCATGGGTTCTGGTGAACCTATGCTCAACTATGATAATGTATTGAACTTCATTCGTTTAGTGCATGAACCTTATTGCTTAAATTTAGGTTATCGCAATATTACAATTTCCACATCTGGTATCGTGCCTGGAATAAATAAATTAGCTCAAGAAAATCTACCTATTACCTTATCAATTTCCTTACATGCACCGAATAATGAATTGCGTACAGAGCTAATGCCTATAAACAAACGCTATCCTATCGAAGAAGTCATTAAAGCTGCTGTAAATTATGCTAATACTACTAAAAGACGCATAACTTATGAATATATCTTAATCGATAAATACAATGATAACATGACTGAAGCAGTAGAATTATGTAAACTCTTAAAAAATCAATTAGCCAATGTGAACTTAATCCCAATCAATCCAGTCAAAGAGCGTAATTACAATCGTCCTTCTTTAGCTAGAATAAAAGCTTTCGCTAAGTATTTAAATGACCATCATCTCACAGCTACCATTCGTCAAGAAATGGGAACAGATATTCAAGCAGCATGTGGTCAATTGCGTAATAAACATTTAGCAAAATAAAAACTCTAGGAGTTGAATTTTTATGTTTTTTTCACGTATGGAAAATTTTCTTGAAAAAAATATTGAAGGTTTTTTTAATCGTAAATTCTCAAGTAATCTACAGATGGCAGAAATAGAAAAAATTATTGACCGTATTTTAATCCGTCAGAAAAAACGTGTAAATCGTGCTATTTTTGTTCCTGATAAATTTACAATTACTATGAGTGATGAAGATTTTAACCAATTAAATAATATAGAAACACAAAATCATTTAAAATTATTTCTCTATAAATCTGTCATTCAAAAAGATTATTTTATGGAAACATTACCAACTATCCATATTATAAAATCTCCTAAATTTAAATTAGGCGTTTGTGAAATAACAGCTAAATTTAATAGCGATAAAACTTCTGATACAGACAATGATAATGTAAATGATTTAGAACAAGGTACAATTATTGTCCCAAACCTTGATATAAAAGAAATAACTAATCCTTCACATAAACAACAAGCTCTAAATTTTGCTTCTTTAACTATTATTGAAGGACCAGATAAAGACTCTTATTTAGCTTTTGGTTGTAATCAAATTCATCTTGGCAGACGTGATAAAAATGAATTTCTTTTAACAGATGTAAATGTATCTAGACTTCATGCCTATATTACCTTTGAACATGGTAGACACATTCTTCGTGATGCTAATAGTTTAAATGGTACATTTGTTAATGATAGACCTATAACTAATTTCTGTTTATGCCCTGGAGATATTATTCAAATAGGAAATACTCGTATTGTTTATGACCTTATTTGATAGATTATTTAAATACAAAAAGAAGTGGTATTTATATGTACCACTTCTTTTTTATTTTATCAATATTAATGTTTTTGATTAAATGCATCAAATCCAGGATATACAGCAGATTGTTTTAAATCCTCTTCAATTCTCAATAATTGATTATATTTTGCTACGCGTTCACTTCTGCTAGGTGCTCCAGTTTTAATCTGACAAGTATTTAAAGCCACTGCTAAATCAGCTATAGTAGTATCTTCTGTTTCTCCAGAACGATGAGAAGTAACAGCAGTATAACCAGCTTTATGAGCCATTTTAATAGCTTCTAAAGTTTCAGAAATAGAGCCAATTTGATTTAACTTAATCAAAATAGAATTTCCTGCTCCTTCTTTTATACCACGAGATAATCTTTCTGTATTAGTTACAAATAAATCATCACCTACAAGCTGAACTTTATCGCCAATAGCATCTGTTAATTTTTTCCAACCTTCCCAATCTTCTTCATCAAGACCATCTTCTAAAGAAACAATTGGATATTTTTCCACTAACATTTTCCAATGAGCAATTAATTCATCAGTAGTAAATTTTTTACCAGATTTAGGCAAGATATACTCTCCTATTTTACTGCCTTTCCATTCACTAGCAGCTGCATCAATAGCAATCATAAAATCTTTACCAGGTTCATATCCTGCTATTTTTACTGCTTCTAAAATTACTTCAATAGTCTCCTCATCACTAGAAAGATTTGGAGCAAATCCACCTTCATCACCAACAGATGTTGCTAAGTTTCTGTCCTTCAATAATTTTTGTAAAGCATGGAAAACTTCACTACACCAACGAAGTGCTTCTCTAAAGCTTGGAGCACCTGCTGGCATAACCATGAACTCTTGAATATCTACTGTATTAGTTGCATGTGCGCCACCATTTAAGATATTCATCATTGGCACAGGTAATCTATTACCATTAATGCCACCAAAATAACGATAAAGTGGAATACCTAAAGATTTACTAGCAGCTTGTGCACTAGCTATTGATACCGCTAAAATAGCATTTGCACCTAAATTTGATTTATCTTTTGTTCCATCAGCTTCTATCATAGCATTATCCACAGCATAAATATCAGAAGCATCTTTTCCTACTAAAGCATTATTAATGATAGTATTAATATTTTCTACAGCATTTAAAACACCTTTTCCATTATAACGTGTTTTATCTCCATCACGAAGTTCTAAAGCCTCAAATACGCCTGTAGATGCACCACTAGGAGCACAACCTCTGCCAACTGTTCCATCTGCTAAAATTACTTCAGCTTCTACAGTTGGATTTCCTCTAGAGTCAATAATTTCTCTACCAATTACTTTTTCGATTTTTAATTTATTAAATATCATTTAAATATCTCCTTTGATAATATTTTAAGCAAATGATTTTTATTCTTAATTCATTTATATATTATCATAATTGATATGGATTATCAATATTTATTATAAATAAAAATCAACTTAATAATTAATAAAAAAAATAACCTTAGAGCATTCTTGCCCTAAGGTTATTTTAATCATTAACACATGTGTTTAAAATCTACTAAATTCGATTAGATAGTATGAACACGGATTGTGCTTGTGTTACCTTCACCGAATTTCATACCAGAAGTGATGATTGTTTTATCACCCTGTTTTACAATGCCCTGACGAACAGATGCAGCAGTAGCTGTTGCGATCATTTCATCAACATCGTCCCAAGCTTTACCTTCTACTGGAACAACGCCCCAACGAAGATTTAAGTGACGAGCTACACGATCATTTGGAGTATAAGCGATGATTGTAGCTTTTGGACGATATTTGGATACAACTTTAGAAGTGTAACCGCTTTCAGTTGGAGTGATGATAGCTTGTGCACTAAGTTCATAAGCCATCTGTACTGTAGCATGAGCGATAACGTCAGTTGTAGTAACATTGTGATGAGTGAAACCTTTGGATACGAAGATTTCTTTGTATTCAAGAGCTTGTTCTACACGTTTAGCAATAACGTTCATTGTAGAAACAGCTTCTAATGGATAATCACCATTAGCGGATTCACCAGAAAGCATGATAGCGTCTGCACCATCAAAGATAGCGTTAGCAACGTCAGAAGCTTCTGCACGAGTTGGACGTGGGTTAGAAGTCATAGTTTCAAGCATCTGAGTAGCTACGATAACTGGTTTGCCAAGTTTGTTACATTTTTTGATGATATCTTTCTGAATAAGTGGAACTTCTTCAGCTGGCATTTCAACACCAAGGTCACCACGAGCAACCATGATAGCGTCGGAAGCAGCGATGATAGCATCAATATTTTTAACAGCTTCAACACATTCGATTTTGGAAATGATTTCCATGTGTCCGCCATGTTCTTTAATAAGAGCACGGATAGCTTCAACGTCTTCAGCACGTTGGATGAAGGAAGCTGCTACGAAATCCATATCATGTTCAATACCGAAAATGATATCGTTTCTATCTTGTTCAGAAATAGCAGGAAGACCGAGGGATACACCAGGAGCTGCAGCACGTTTACGAGTGCTCATAGGGCCATCATTTAAAATTGTGCAAACGATGTCTTTACCTACGATTTCGTCAACATGAAGACCTACAAGACCATCAGAAAGTAATAAAGTATTACCTGGTTTAACTTCTGTGTAAAGTTTTTTGTGATTGATGGAAACATGAGTTTCGTCACCTGGAATGTCATCATTAGTTAAAGTGAATTTATTACCTTTTTTAAGGTATACTTTACCTTCAGCAAAATCGCCAAGACGCATTTCAGGTCCTTTTGTATCAAGCATTAAAGATACAGTTTTACCCATTTTTTTGGAAACTTCTTTAACTTTATTAATACGTTCTTCATGTTCTGCATAGTCACCATGAGAGAAGTTGAAACGAGCAACGTTCATGCCGTTTTCAATAACGTTTTCTAAAAGTTCAGTACCATTGTCATAGTTAGGACCCATTGTGCAAACGATTTTTGTTTTCTTTAACATTTTTAAAATCCCCACCTAAATAATAATAATAAATAAATTTTATTTGCTCATTGCTTCTTCAATAGCTACTGCTACTGCTACGCTAGCGCCTACCATAGGGTTATTACCCATACCGATAAGACCCATCATTTCTACGTGAGCAGGAACAGAAGAAGAACCTGCAAACTGAGCATCAGAGTGCATACGACCCATAGTATCAGTCATACCATAGGAAGCAGGACCTGCTGCCATGTTATCTGGATGCAATGTTCTACCAGTACCGCCACCGGAAGCAACGGAGAAATATTTTTTACCCTTTTCGATACATTCTTTTTTGTAGCAACCAGCTACTGGATGTTGGAAACGGGTAGGATTAGTAGAGTTACCAGTGATAGAGATGTCAACATCTTCTTTGTGCATAATTGCAACGCCTTCTTGAACGCTATCTGCACCATAGCATTTGATAGCAGCACGAGGGCCGTTAGAATATGCAGTTTCATTAACTACACTAACTTCACCTGTAGCATAATCAAACTGAGTCTGAACATAAGTGAAGCCGTTGATACGAGAGATGATCTGAGCAGCATCTTTACCAAGACCATTTAAAATAACTTTTAATGGTTCTTTTCTTACTTTGTTTGCTTTTTCAGCAATTTTAATAGCACCTTCTGCAGCAGCAAAAGATTCATGACCAGCAAGGAAAGCAAAGCATTTTGCATCTTCACTTAAAAGCATGGATGCAAGATTACCATGACCTAAGCCAACTTTTCTGTTTTCAGCAACAGAACCTGGAATACAGAAAGCCTGTAAACCTTCACCAATAATTTTAGCAGCTTCTACAGCTTTTGTAGTACCTTTTTTAATAGCCATAGCTGCACCTACTGTGTAAGCCCAGCAAGCATTTTCAAAGCAGATTGGCTGTGTATCTTTAACGATTTTAGCTACATCTATGCCTTTATCATCACAGATTTTTTTAGCTTCTTCTAAAGAAGAGATGCCATAGCTGTCTAAAGCTTTGTTAATTTTGTCAATACGACGTTCGTAACTTTCAAACAATGCCATTTATTTTCATTCCTTCCTATTTTCTTGTATTATTCTTTACGAGGATCTACGTATCTTGCAGCATCAGCAAAACGTCCATAAGTACCTTTTGCTTTTTCTAAAGCTTCCTGTGCAGGAATACCTTTTTTAGTGATCATTTCCATCATTTTGCCGAGGTGAACGAATTCATAACCAATGATACGATCTTCTGCATCAAGAGCAATTCTTGTTACATAACCTTCAGCAAGTTCAAGATAACGAGGACCTTTTTCAAGTGTACCATACATAGTACCAACTTGGCTTCTTAAACCTTTACCAAGGTCTTCGAGGCCAGCACCGATAGGAAGACCACCTTCGGAGAATGCAGTCTGAGTTCTACCGTATACAATCTGGAGGAATAATTCTCTCATAGCAGTGTTAATAGCATCACAAACGAGGTCTGTGTTTAATGCTTCAAGAATAGTTTTACCAGGAAGAATTTCAGAAGCCATAGCTGCGGAATGAGTCATACCAGAGCAACCAATAGTTTCTACTAAAGCTTCTTGGATAACGCCTTCTTTAACATTAAGAGTTAGTTTACATGCACCCTGTTGAGGAGCACACCAGCCAACACCATGAGTTAAACCGCTGATATCTTTAATTTCTTTAGCCTGTACCCATTTGCCTTCTTCAGGAATTGGAGCTGGGCCATGTTTTTCAATGCCTTTTGCCACACATGTCATATTAGACACTTCTTGTGAATAGATCATCTTTGTTTCCTCTCCTTAATATATACATTTTATACACGATATACATTATATCATTATATGATATCATTATTCAAGTTTATGAAACTAAAACTTAAAATAACAATAGTTTTTCTTATTTCAATAATATAATCTTATGTTAAAACTTAATCTGCCAATAAGATAATATTAATCGATTAAAGCTTTTCCAGTCATTTCTGCTGGAACTTCAAGACCTGCTAATTTCAATAAAGTTGGAGCAATATCACATAAAGCACCATCTTTAACTTCTTTTACTTTATCAGAAACTACGATAAATGGTACAGGATTTGTAGTATGTGCTGTAAATGCTTCTTTAGTTTCTTCATCTAACATTTTTTCAGCATTACCATGGTCAGCTGTAATACATACAGTACCGCCAACTTGTTTTATTGCATCTACAAAGCGACCAACACAAGTATCTACAGTTTCTACAGCTTTTACAGCTGCTTCCATAACACCTGTATGACCAACCATATCACCATTAGCATAGTTTAAAATGATGAAATCATATTTTTTAGATAAAATAGCTTCTACAACTTTATCAGTAACTTCAATAGCACTCATTTCAGGTTGTAAATCGTAAGTAGCAACTTTTGGAGAAGGTACTAAGATACGATCTTCACCTTCATAAGGCTGTTCAATACCGCCGTTAAAGAAGAAAGTTACATGTGCATATTTTTCAGTTTCTGCAATACGAAGTTGAGTATAACCGAGTTTGCTTACATATTCACCTAAAGTATTTGTTAAAGACTCAGGTTTATAAGCAATTTCTACATTCATACCTTTTTCATATTGAGTCATTGTTGCAAATGTAATTTTCAAATCTTCATTGCGAGCAAAGCCATCAAAAGTAGTATCCACAAAAGCATGAGTAAGTTCACGTGCTCTATCAGGACGGAAGTTAAAGAAAATAGCTCCATCATTGCTTGTCATACCTGCATAGTTGCCAACAACAACAGGAACAACAAATTCATCAGTAGTATCTTCTTCATAAGAATTTTTAATTGCAAGTTCGCTAGAAGCTTGTTTTACACCTTCGCCTAAAGCAATAGCATTATAAGCTTTCTGAACACGATCCCAACGTTTATCACGGTCCATAGCATAATAACGACCAGAAATTGTAGCTATTTTACCAACGCCAATTTCTTTTAATTTAGCTTCAAGCTCAGCTAAATAATCAGCAGCACTAGATGGTGGTACATCACGTCCATCAAGGAAAGCATGAACGAAAACGTTTTCAACGCCTTCTTGTTTTGCAAGCTGTAAGAGTGCATAAAGATGACTATTATGGCTATGAACTCCACCATCGGATAATAATCCCATTAAATGAAGCGCACCATTGTTTTTCTTAACAGCATTGATAACATCCAAAAATACAGGATTTTTGAAGAATACACCTTCACGTATAGCTTTTGTAATACGTGTTAATTCTTGATAAACGATACGACCAGCACCAATATTTGTATGACCAACTTCGGAATTTCCCATTTGTCCATCAGGAAGACCTACTGCTTCACCAGAGCAAGCAAGTTGAGCATGAGGATATTTTGCTGTTAAACCATCAATAACAGGTGTTTTACCTACATTAACAGCATTAGTTGTGCTTTGAGCATCGCCAACTCCCCAACCATCCATAATAATTAAAGCAACAGGAGCGTTAAGTTTTGACATTATTACACTACCTCAATCTATTAATTTTAAAATAGCATAGCACACACCAGTTAAAATCATTTTATAATTTACTATGATGTGTGCTTCCTGCATTACAGGCAATCCCCATGTGCCACACGGTTCATCAATAATAAAAATTATTTAAAGTTAACAATAGCACTGAAATCAGCAGCTTTTAAAGAAGCGCCACCAACTAAAGCACCATCAACGTTTGGTTTTTGCATTAAACCATCAATAGTAGCAGGTTTTACACTTCCGCCATATTGAATACGAACAGCATCGCTAGTAGCTTCATCAAACATAGCTTTAACAGTTTCACGAATGCAAGCGCAAACTTCTTCAGCTTGTTCAAATGTAGCAGTTTTACCAGTACCGATAGCCCAGATTGGTTCATAAGCAATAACAAGGCTAGCAACTTGCTGAGCAGTTAAACCTTCAAGTGCAGCTTTGATCTGACCACTAACGAAATCATTAGTTGTACCAGCTTCACGAGTTTCTAAAGTTTCACCACAGCAAATGATAGGAGTAATACCAGCAGCTAATGCAGCTTTTGCACGTTTATTTACATATTCATCAGTTTCACCAAACATTTCACGACGTTCGGAGTGACCGATTACAACATATTCAACGCCAAGTTCTGTGAGCATTTCAGCGGAAATTTCGCCAGTGAAAGCACCGCTTTTTTCCCAATGAACGTTCTGAGCACCAACATGAATGTTAGTACCTTTTACAGCTTCACAAACAGCAGCAAGAGCAGTAAATGTTGGGCATACAACGATATCTACAGCATTGTTATCTTTTACAAGTGGAGCTAATTCTTTTACAAGAGCAGTACCAGCAGCTACTGTATTGTTCATTTTCCAGTTACCAGCAATAATAGGTTTACGCATTATCAAATCAACCTCTTTATAATTTATTTTTATTATTTGTCAGCAATAGCTGCAATACCTGGCATTGGTTTACCTTCGAGGAATTCTAATGTAGCACCGCCACCAGTGGAAATGTGAGTAATTTTGTCGGAAAGACCAGTTTTCTTAAGAGCAGCAATGGAGTCACCGCCACCAACAATGCTGATACCAGTGGATTCAGCAACTGCATGAGCGATATCTTCAGTACCATGAGCGAATGCATCAAATTCGAATACACCCATAGGTCCATTCCATACGATTGTTTTTGCATTTTCTAAAGCTTCTTGGCATTCTTTGCTGAATTTATTGTCAAGAATCATCCAGTCAGCTGGAACTTCATCAACGGATACAGTTTTATGATTTGCATCTGCTGCAAATTTATCTGCAACAACAACTTCAGCAGGAAGGAATACTTTTACGCCTTTTTCTTCAGCTTTCGCAAGTAATTCTTTAGCAAGTGGTAATTTTTCTTCTTCGAATAAAGAAGAACCAATACCTTTACCTTGAGCAGCGAGGAATGTATTTGCCATACCGCCACCGATTACAACTGCATCAGCTTTTTCTAATAAGTTGGAAATAACACCGATTTTGTCAGAAACTTTTGCACCACCAATGATAGCAACGAAAGGACGTTCTGGATTGGATAATGCTTTACCAATGAACTGAATTTCTTTTTCAATTAAGAAACCGCCAACAACTTCTACATACTGAGCGATACCAGCGTTAGAAGCATGTGCTCTGTGAGATACACCAAATGCATCATCAACAGCAACATCTGCTAAAGAAGCAAGTTGTTTTGCAAATTCAGGATCATTTTTAGTTTCTTCATTGTGATAACGGAGGTTTTCAAGAAGTAATACTTCACCTGGTTTTAAATCAGCAGCAGCTTTACTTGCAGCTTCGCCAACACAATCTTCAGCATATTTAACTTCTTTACCTAAGAGTTCAGAAAGTCTAGCAACGATAGGTTTAACAGATAATTCAGGAACTCTCTGTCCTTTTGGACGACCAACATGGCAAGCAAGAATAATTGCTGCATTGTTTTCTAAAAGATAATTTAAAGTAGGTAATGTAGCACGAATACGTTTGTCATTAGTGATGTTTTGATTTTCGTCCATTGGTACGTTAAAGTCTACACGAATAAAGACTTTTTTACCGTTTACATCAATGTCTCTAATAGATTTCTTATTCATTAAATAAAACCCTCCGTAAATTCAAAATAGGACCGGCCTTTTTAAGACCGGTCCATAAAAGGCTGCACAAATCAAATTACTTAAGTTCAGCGAAGTATTTAATTGTACGAACCATCTGGCTAGTGTAGCTGTTTTCGTTATCATACCAGGAAACAACTTGTACTTGAGTGTTGCCATCTTCCATAGGAGCAACCATAGTCTGAGTTGCATCGAAGAGGGAACCAAATCTCATACCGATAACATCGCTGGATACGAGTTGTTCTTCAGTGTAACCGAAAGATTCAGTTGCAGCAGCTTTCATAGCAGCATTGATTTCATCAACAGTTACATGGCCTTTTACAACTGCTACTAAAATAGTAGTAGATCCTGTAGGGGTAGGAACGCGCTGTGCGGAGCCGATTAATTTACCGTTTAATTCAGGAATAACAAGACCGATAGCTTTTGCAGCACCAGTGGAGTTAGGAACGATATTAACAGCTGCAGCACGGGAACGACGTAAGTCACCTTTACGCTGAGGGCCATCAAGAGTCATCTGGTCACCAGTGTAAGCATGAACTGTAGTCATGATACCGCTCTGGATAGGAGCAAGTTTATTAAGAGCGTTAGCCATTGGAGCTAAGCAGTTAGTTGTACAAGAAGCAGCGGAAATAACTGTATCGCTAGCTTTTAAAGTTTCATGGTTTACATTGAAAACGATTGTAGGAAGATCGTTACCAGCAGGAGCGGAGATAACAACTTTTTTAGCACCAGCTTTGATATGAGCTTCTGCTTTAGCTTTGGAAGCAAAGAAACCTGTGCATTCTAAAACTACGTCTACATCAAGTTCGCCCCAAGGTAATTCTTCAGGATTTGGTTTAGCATAGATAGTGATTTCTTTACCATTTACAGTAATGGAGTTTTCACCAGCTTCAACGCTGTCAGCATATTCATATCTACCCTGAGTAGAATCGTATTTAAGAAGGTGAGCAAGCATTTTTGGGCTTGTTAAGTCGTTGATTGCAACAACTTCATAACCTTCTGCATCGAACATTTGTCTGAAAGCGAGACGACCAATACGGCCGAAACCATTAATAGCAACTTTAACTGCCATTTTAAAAATACCCCCTAAAAAGTAAAAAAAAATTTTTCCAGTTTACTGGAATAATATTTAACTAAAATATGTAAATACATACTCTAGCTTATAACAACTTAATTAGACCACTAGACGTATAATCATAAATTATCATTCAAATATATGTCTAAGTTTTTCACTAGGATTATAATACAATAAATTATATCAAATTGTCAATCTAAATCAGCAGTTTTTCCGTTATAAATTTATTATCCTATTAATAAAAATAATTTATCTAACAAAATCTTTACAAAATTTTTATAAAAATATATTTTCTTGTAAAGAAAAAAGAATTTTTCTCCAAGATGTATTTTTTATCTTCTATAGAGAAAAATTCTTTTTCAAAGTGTAAACCGTATATTAATTAAAATATATTACATTTTTATAAATGAATTATAAACCAAATTTTTCAGCAGTTTTTACTACAATAGCACATTCACAACGTTTTTTCTGTAATTCACAACCAAGTTCATATGGTTCATGGATATTGCCATGGAATAAGTCAGCATTAGCATGACAACCACCACTACAGAAGAATTTAGCCCAACAATCACGACATTTTTCTTTGCTTAATACATGAGTTTTTCTAAATTCTTTTGGAAGCTCTTTATTTTTTACGCCTTCAAATACATTTCCAAGCATGTAATTTTCTCTGCCTGCAAACTGATGGCAAGGATACATATTACCATCTGCAGCTACAGCATAATATTCATGACCAGCTCCACAACCACTCAAGCGTTTAGCAACACAAGGACCATGTTCTAAATCGATATTAAAGTGGAAGAAGAAGAAACCTTTACCTTCTTTTTTACGTTTTAAATAAATTTCTGTTAATTTATCATATTCAGCAAAGATTTTTGGTAAATCTTCTTTTGTAAATCCATATGGAGAATCTTTTAATACAACTGGCTCTACAGATAAAATATCAAAACCTTCATCAGCCATGCTGAGTACATCTTTAGAAAAGTCCATATTGCGATTAGTGAATGTACCACGTAAATAGTAATTATTGCCATCACGGGAATCAACTAATTTTTTAAAGTTTTTAACAACTTTATCATATGTGCCATGTCCACCAACATCAGGACGCATATAATCATGAACTTCTTTTCTACCATCAAGGCTTAATACCATGCTGATATTGTTGTCATTGAGCCATTTAATATTTTCATCATTTAATAAAACACCATTTGTAGTAAGTGTTAATTTAAATACTTTTCCTGTTTCTTTTTCTTTTTGACGTACATATTCTGTTACATATTTTACAACAGGCATATTAACAAGTGGTTCGCCACCGAAAAAGTCAATTTCGCAATGTTTACGTTTACCGCTATGTGCAATGATATAATCAACAGCAGCTTTACCAACTTCTTTTGTCATCAAACGACGGTCATGACCCATATCACCTGTACCAGCAAAACAATATTTACAACGTAAATTGCAATCTTCTGCTACAAGAAGGCACATGGATTTTACAAGACCTGTTTCGCCAAAATATGGAGGTACATCAATATCAGGAGCAAATAATTCTCCACGTTCCATTAATTCATGTAATTCTTCTAAAATTTCACGAAGGTCTTTTTCATCATATTTATCAGCCAAATTTTTAATTACTTCTTCATCATTTGTGCCATCAAAATAATCCATTACATCATAAACAGTTTTATCAATTAAATGTACAGTAGAGCTATTTACATCTAATAATATATACATTCCATTTTGATAAAACTTGTGTATTTTATTACTCATAGCCATTATTTAAAATTCACACCTCTAAAAATAAATATAATTTATAATTAAACTCAATATATAAATTTATAATCGAGTTATTTATTACCATAAATTTTAAACTTTTTAAAATCACTAAGAAAGGGACTGTCAATACAGCCCCCTACTTGAGAAATATTAGTGTTTTTCGCAAACCTGATTACCAACTGTGCAAGAAGTTTTGCAAGCAGACTGACAAGAAGCTTGGCATTCGCCACAACCGCCAGTTTTAATAGTAGCCTGAAGGTAAGGTTTGTTAACAGTTTTAATATGTTTCATACTTATCTCTCCTTTGCGATTTAATATATAATATTGTATATGTTTTTAATCAAATAAGCAAGTCTAGCAAAATATATAAAAAAACTACCTGAAAATCATCATCTTCAAGTAGTTTTTTCATCTTCTATTATTTTTCTGGTATTAAAATAATTTGTACTGGTAAATTTGATGCTCCTGGTGGTGTATATAAAAAGCTTAATTTATCACTATTATTATATGTTCCTAAATAAGCATAGTAATTAATATCTTTTTCATGTCCAAAAAATGGCAAATCATCTGGTGTAGAAATCATTTTATATTCACCATTTTCACCAACTTTTACTGCCATAGCACCAGCATAAACTCCACCTAAAGGCTTAAGATAAAAACTTGTCTTTCCTTTGCCTTCAAGCTTAGGCTCAAAATTATATACTATGCCATAATTACCAAAATTTTGTGTAACAGAATTATCGGTATTATCTTTACCATATTTATAAAGGTCTGTTTTATTATCACCTATATAAAAATACGCTTTTCCCATTTCTTCTGGATTATAAGCTCTTCTATTTGTTAAATAGCGTTCTTTTCCCTCATACGTTCCTCTTAAACGATGCTGGTCTTTTTCCAAAATAGGCGCATAATCTACATATCTTAATAAATTTTTATCAGTAGGTGCAATTACTACACTCACCTTTAATGGCTCTTGCGCATAAAAATCAAAAAGACCATATACTAAACCACCACTTGGCACAATACGTTCATCATCTTCTACGCGCAAAAAAGTTTTACTATATGGAGCAAGTTCTATTTCTCTAGTTTCATGACTATTAAAATATCTTTGCATAGTTACTTTTCCTACATAAAGATAATCTTCACTAGGGCCTGCTACAGCTTCTTTTGTTACTTTAACCACATTAGATTTATCAGACATATTCTGAATAACTACAGCTATTTTTTTATCTTCCTTCATTCCATTCAAGTGATAATACAATAATCGTGTATCACCTTTCACTGTATCTTGATATAAAATTCCATCTTGCTCCACAGTTTCAGGAGAATCAGAAAATAAAAGGGTAGTATCATCATCTTTTGTTTCCATAAATAATAATTTATCGGCTTCATATTTTTCTACATCTTTATCTTTATTTGCTAAAACTATTGTGTTTTTTAAATCTTTTTCATTATTATCTTGAGCTTGAGCTAATGTAAAATTACATATTGTTGCCAACGATAATATAAATGAAAAAATCTTATTTTTTTTCATAAACAAAAAATACCCCTATCCTTTATTAATGCTGATTAATTCCTAATCTATATAAAATTTTTGTCTTTAATATACGCCATTGAAAACCTATATAGCCAAAACGATAATTTGACACATTTGTTCGTTGTAATAAATATTTATCAGTCTTAAAAGTATTATATCCAGCATCACCTGTTACTGCTGCTAAATAATTATTATCCTTTAAACACTGAATACTTTCCTTTGTATAAACTCCATTAGGATAAGAGAAGAAATATATTGTTTTTAATCCATTCCATTCCATCAATAATTTAGATAATTTAATTTCATTATCCAAATTTTCTACTTCAGTCAATGGTAAATGATTTGCTGTATGACTGCCAATTTCAATATTATTATCCTGCATTTCTTTCAACTGTTGCCAACTAACATAATTTTCTTTACCAATATAATTAGTTGCCATAAACATAGTGGCTTTCATGCCCATTGCATTAATCATAGGCATCATATTAGTATAATTATCCTCATAGCCATCATCAAAAGTTATAATAATAGGATTTTCTGGTAATTCCTCACCATATTTTTCAGCACGAATAAAATCCATCATTGAAATTGTATGGTAATTATTTTCCTTAAAATAATCCAATTGTTCTTGAAATTGTTCCCTAGATAAAGAATAATCATCTGTATCTACAGTATCATCATTGACACGATGATATTCAAAAATCATAACTCCCTTTGGTGGATAAATATATACTGAAGCAATCACTCCACCCATAAATATTACAAATAAAAGTATTATACTCAACGCTATTTTTTTTAAATTCATTCTTTTATACTATTGTCCTTCCTGATTTGCATTGCTAAAGCATCAATCTTACGCATGCGATGATTAATCGCAGAACGACTACAATTTAACAATTCCGCCAACTCGGTAAGCGAAGCCTCTGGATTATTTAAACGTAAATTAGCCGTTTGTTTTAATACTTTCGGTAACTCATCATATTCGTCATATTTTATCAATAAATTTATATTCTCAATTTGCTTCATAGCAGCATTAATCGTTCTTTGTAAATTAGCAGTTTCACAATTAACTAAACGATTAACCTGATTTCTAATTTCTTTTAAATTACGTGCAGATTCAAAAGCTTGCAATAAACTTTCCTCTACACCAATTAAAGCTAATAATTCTAAAATAGCTTCACTTTCTTTTAAATATACAATATATACATTTTTTCTATCTGTAAGCCCTACAGGTAAATATAATTCATGACACAAATCACGTATCAACTTTGCAAAAGTATAATTATCTGTTACAAATTCTAAATGATATTCACCTTCTGGTTTATTGACAGAACCACCACCTAAAAAAGCCCCTCTTAGATAAGCTATCTTACAACAATCATTTTGTAAAATATTGCGGTCAGTACCTGCATCTAATAAATTTTTTGCAGTCAAAAACCCTAATCTCTTCAAAATGCTACTAGCTTCTGGCGATGGTGTAGCTCTAACAGCATAATTATTGTGTTTTCGTAGACGACGAGAACGTCTAACTGTAACTTCTGTATGAATACCTTGTGGTACACTTGCTTTTAACAAAGTCAAAATTTTTCTGGCTACTGCCGCATTTTCAGTAACAAAATTTATACCAAAATCATGTTTACTATTAAAAGAAATAGTGGCTCCCATACGTAGCAGTGCAGCTAATTCCGCTGTTTTGCAACATACTTGAGAGCCTAACACATGTACCAATTCATTCTTAACTTGACTTGCAAATGATGGCATCTAAAACCAACTTTCAAAATATATTATTCTATTTTAAACTCAATTTTCTTTTAATGTATGATATATTTTCATTACATTTTGTGCTAATTTCATTGAATCATGATGTATCATTTCTGAATCATCAATTATATCTGCTTTAAATAAACCAACACCTAAATCTTCTACAGCTTTTTCGTCAATAAGCACAGGATATTGACCTTTTTGCGCATAATATTCCTGCATTTCTGCGGAAATCTCTTTATTATTAACTAAAACATAATCAACTATACCTGCACCACCATGTTCAATTAAAGCTTTTACATGCATAGAAGCTGTATAATCATCTGTCTCTCCTGGTTGAGTCATTACATTACAAATATAAATCTTTATAGCTTTACTTTTTTTGATTTCATCAGCAATATTATCCACTAATAAATTAGGGATTATACTTGTATATAAACTTCCTGGACCAAATACAATGACTTCAGCTTCTCTGATAGCTTTTATGGAAGAAGGCACTGGTTCTACATGATGTGGAAAAATATGCACACGTTTTATGCGTTTATGCACTAACGGAATTTGAGACTCACCTTCTACAACAGTTCCATCTTCCATAGTTGCACTTAAACGGATTTTAGCTGTTGTCGCTGGGAAAACTCTCCCTTTTACAGCTAATACACGGCTTGACTCTTTTAAAGCTTGTTCAATATCGCCAGTAACTTCTGTCATTGCTGTGATAAATAAATTACCAAAGCTATGGCCAGCTAAATCACTATTTCCACTAAAACGATATTGAAATAACTTTTCCATCATTGGTTCTGTATCTGCTAAAGCTACTAAACAATTTCGCAAATCGCCTGGAGGCACAATATTAAACTCCTCACGAAGTCTACCAGAAGAACCGCCATCATCTGCTACAGTAACAATAGCAGTAGCATTTCTAGTTTCCTCTTTCATACCACGAAGAAGCACAGAAAGACCTGTACCGCCACCGACAACAGTAACATTTGGACCTTTATCCAATTTGCGATGTTCATAAATCATATCTACTAATCTTCCAGACTTATCAGGAACAAGCACTGTTATCAATGAACGAATGACCATTCTCGTAGCTAATAACATTATTATCAAGCCGAAGACGATTATAGCTATACCTACGATTGCCGTTATCATATAATCATATGAGCCTGTCCATGTATACACAGCATAAAATAAAAATTCTTCAATACTATCTATATATTTATAATTGAATACTATGGCTAAGCCTAAACCTGTAAGCAGTGCACCAACAGCAAATAAACATAACCAACGCTTAAATCGCATTCCAGGATAAAGCCATTTTAATAAATGCATTTAATCCCCTACTTTCTTATATTTACTATGTTCAATTTGCTCTATGTTCTCTTACTTCATTTTTCATCAAATCACGATGTTCTAAATTTGCCACATAACCTTTTTCATTTAATAAATTATATAAATGATTAGCTATATATACAGAGCGATGCATACCACCTGTACAGCCCACAGCAATTACCAACTGACTTTTTTCTTCATTGATATATTGTGGTATTAAAAATTCTACTAAATCATCTAATTTCTTCTTAAATTCTTTAGTAACTTCATATTTTTCTATATAAGCTGCCACTTCTGGCACAGTTCCGCTCTTATAGCGAAGTTTTTCATCATAAAATGGATTAGGCAAAAATCTCACATCAAAAACTAAATCAGCATCTAAAGGCAAACCGAATTTAAACCCAAAAGATAAAATACTGATATTCATTTTTCCAGTATCATCAGTTTTAAACATCTTTGTAAGGCGTTCTTTCAATTCAGCGCGTTTTAAACAGCTAGTATCAATAATGAAATTAGCACGTTTTTTTATTTTATCTAAAGCTTTACGTTCAAGTTCAATAGCATCACTAACTAAAACATTAGGGTCCATTGGATGACGTCTACGAGTTTCTTTATAACGACGAATAATTACTTCATCAGAAGCATCCATAAATAATAAATGATAATTTACTTTTTGTGCATCAATCTCATCTAAAACTTGATTAAATGTATCAAAAAAATCTTTACTACGTGTATCTACTACCAAGACAAATTTCTGCATATTTTCTGTAGAATTACTACATAAATCTACAAATTTTGGTATCAATACAGGAGGTAAATTATCAACACAAAAATAACCCAAATCTTCAAGATTACGACATGCTAATGTTTTCCCAGCTCCAGACATACCAGTAACAATTATCAAACGAAAATCTTTCATATCTAACACCTCTAATCTATAAACTAGGAACATTATCCATTCTTATATAATAATCGCTCAAATATCTTTTTTCAATACATATTTATAAATTGCTTCGGCAACACCATCATGTTCACAATCGCCCACAACCACATCACCACAAGCCTTGACATCATCTTTAGCACTTCCCATAACAGCACTAAATCCAGCCACTTTCAACATAGGAACATCATTATTTGCATCACCTATAGCCATCACTTCATCTATACCCAAACCTAGTTTTTCTGCCAAATGATGAAGACCACTTGCTTTACTTATATTAGGTGCCATTATTTCTACATAATTAAATTGAGACTTCGCAGCATGAGCTTGACCAGAAAATTTTTCATTAAAAAGCCTTGCTACTTCATCACTTTCTTCATTACTAGTAGTGATGACTAAAATTTTAGGAATTCTATCTACTAATTTATATACTTTTTCACCGATGGCATAACCTTTTATATTAATGCCTTCTTCATACCCTTTTGTCTTATCTGTATAAGCTTCATAATATAATTTATCATCTTGATAAGTTTGAAAATAATACTTCATTTCTTTACAATAATCATAAATTTCACTGACAATTTTGGGAGGTAAAAAACCTTCAAAATACACTTTTCCAGATACAGATTTTATTAAAGCACCATTATAAGTAATAATGGGCACATCTAATTCTAATTGTTCAGCAAATCTACGAGATGCCTCATACATTCTGCCTGTTGCAATTGTTGGTATAATACCTTCTTTTGCCATTTCCTTTATAGCTTGTTTATTAGCTGGAGATATTTCACCATTTTTATTTAATAATGTACCATCTAAGTCTGTAGCAAATAATTTTATACTCACAAAAATCACACTCTTTTCTCATTAAGAATTTATTCAATTATATCATAAACTTACACAATTTATTTTTTATTTATCACCAAGATATACCATTCCCTGAAATAATATTATCTTCATTATCAGAACTAATTTGAACATTTAAAATCACAGGCATATTAGCTTCGCTTTCCATCCATGATTTCAATTTTATTACATCTTGGCTAGATAATTGTTCTTTTACATATACAATGACCATAAATTTTAAAGCGTTTACTTCACCTTTTTCATTGATATTATTAATTGTTCCACCTTCAATCTTATCAATCTGTGGAAATAAAATCTTTCCTTTTGTATTAAAAGCTTTTAAGATTGCTTGATTATCCGTTATTCTTTGATATGCTGGATAATATTGTACACTTAAATTTTGATATTTCATCAAATCACTATCTTTATTAGCCACATTCAAAACGCCATCACGTTGTTGAATACTACTATTTATCAATTTTTCAATATCTTGCTTTGAATAACCTTCATCATAAACATTTTGAATGATTTTCAAATTTAAATCTTTAAGCTGGCTATAATTTAATAAATCTTTTTTCAGTTTATCAATCTGTGTTTCTTCTAAAGTTTTGCCGATTAAAACTACTTCAAAAGTCTTACTATCTTCTCTTATATGATAAGCAACTACTTGTCTATCATCATAATTAAAATATTCATTTATATAGCTAGTAGCTTGTGCTTTTTCCACATTATCTCTTACACTTTGATAAGCTGTATATACACTAGGAATGATTGTTATAATACCGATAATTGCTAAATAAAATTTCTGTCTGCGCAACACTTGAATAGACACATATTGTTTTGCAGGAACTTTAATAAATTTTAAAACTATAAAAGTTGATAAACAAATAAACACACCATTTATACAAAATAAATATAAAGCGCCACTAAAGAATTTCAAAGAATGTGTAGCGATACCATATCCCGCAGTACAAAGTGGTGGCATCAAAGCTGTGGCAATGGCTACACCTGGAATTACATTACTTTTTTCTTTACGAGTTATACCTATTATCCCTGCAAGTCCACCAAATAATGCTATCAAAACGTCCCATATCGTAGGTTCTGTACGTGCCAATAACTCTGAAGAAGCCGTAGAAATTGGTGATATATAAAAATAAATAGTTGATGTTAAAATACAAAATCCTACTTGAAATAATAATTTTAAAAATGACTTACGCACATAAGCCGTATCATATGTAGCTATACCATAACCTATAGCCATAATAACGCCCATAAGTGGAGATATTAACATTGCCCCAATAATTACAGCTGTACTATTCATATTCAAACCGATAGAAGCAATAAACATAGCTAAAATTAAAATAGCCATATTCGTGCCCTTTAATAAAGCTCCACTTTCAATTCTCTCGGAAATTTCTTCCATTGATGCCCTATCTGCATTCAAATCGAATACATCTAATAATACTTTTTTCAAATAGTCCATAAATTATCACCCTTTCTCAAAATAAATTTTGTGACTTTTCTTTAATTATAAATAACTTCATAACAATAAGCAAAATATTACTTTTAAATTTTTACATAAAAATAAAGGATAGATAATTTTTATCTATCCTTCTATCAAAATAATTATTTTTTATTATTAGATTTCGTAAAAATCAATCTTAGCTTTTATTTCACCCATAGGCTCAAAGACAATTCCTGTTGCTTCTTGCGTAGGATAAATACGAGAACTGATTACATATTCTCCACCATTGATGAAAATTTCTAAAGAAGAATAATCACTGAATATCTGCAAAGAAATCTTTTCATCTTGTAAATTAACTTTTACTTCACGTTCACCAGTTACACCTTTACCAGATTTATCGCGATTTAATTTAAATATTTTACTATTTTTATCATAGCTAATAACCGTTTCTTCATTTTCAGAAACACGCAATTTTAAGTTAAAACAGTTTGCTTTTGTCAAATCAAAAACAGTATTTAATTCATAACAATCGCCATTTATTCCTTCTAAAATACAGTTTTGAACTAAGTTTACATCATAATTCACATTATTTTTTCTTAATTTTTTCAACTCTGGTATTGGTAAACTATATACTTTATTGTTTTTCACTTCTAAAACACGAGGAATACTCATCATACCAGCCCAACCTTCTTCTTGTTCTGGCATCTCGCTTTCCCACATAGCAAGCCAACCAATCATTAAACAACGATTATTTTTTTCATCCTGCATTATTTGTGGAGCATAAAAATCAAAACCATAATCTAACATCTCAAAGTCATTTTCACGTTCAAAAATTCCTGTATTATAGTCCATTTTTCCCAAGAAATAACCTGATTGATGTAAATTTAAAAATTTATTACCTTCTGGCTCTACACCTTGCGGAGATAAAATCAATACTTCATGATTATCTATCTCTGCAAAATTAGGGCATTCCCACATAAAACCTAAATTTTCTTCTTCTGTAGACATAGCCATTACATTAACAAATTCCCAATTTAATAAATCCTCGGATTTATAAATTAATGCTTGTCCTGTTTTTTCTGTTGTTTGAGCCCCTACTACTTTATAATACATATCATTATATTTCCAAACTTTAGGGTCTCTAAAATGTTCCTTAAGAATATTTAAATCTTCAGGAAAACTATCTATATTGATAATTGGATTGTTCTCCAATTTTTTAAAATTTATACCATCTTCACTGATTGCTACACATTGAGTTTGCAATTGTGCATCATCTTTATCATTTTCTTTATCCAAAACTACATGTCCTGTATAAAAAAGATATAAAGTATTATCTTTTTCTATTGCACTACCAGAAAAGCAACCATCTTTATCATATTCATCAGTTGGTGCAAGTGCTATCGGTTTTGTTTTCCAATTAACTAAATCCTTACTTGCTACATGTCCCCAATGCATAGGACCCCATTGGCTAGAATATGGATGATATTGATAAAATACATGATATTCACCATTAAAATAACAAAATCCATTAGGGTCATTAATCCAATTTGCAGGAGCACTAATATGATATTGTGGCTTCCAATAACTTTTTTTGGCAATTTTTGCCATTTTACTTTGATATTGTTCTGCTTTTGCTAAAGCTTCTAAATGTGTCAAAATCTCTCTCCTTATATTTCATGTTTATGAAATTAAAATTTCACAAGTATATATAAAACCCGTTTGATGGTTATATATAATATCACCATCTTCAAAAAAATGCAACCATTTTTTATAAATTATATTAATAACTAAATATGCTTAAAATTTATATTATATATTATGAATGTTAAATAAATATTAAGATTTTATAAAAAAAAACTACTTAAAAAGTAGTTCTTTTAAATTTATTAATAATATATGATTAGAAATAAAATTCCATTTGTGCACGGAAGATATCTACATCTTGTCTACCTTCTGTACTTGTTGCATTTACTTGTGTACCTGTTGTATAGAATACTTCTATTGTTGTATTTTCCATTGGTACATAGTCAAAGCCAAGTGTCCATCCTCTTACGTTTTCAGTATAGTCTACTGTTGCATCTATTGTTGAGAATGCACCTACATTTCTATAATTTGTGAAGATTGCAAAGGAACCTACATCACTTGGATTGTGTTGTTTATAGCGAAGTTCACTAAACCATCCATCATTTACCACTTCACTGCCAACACTATCTGTTACTCCATCTAAATCAGATTTACTATATGCTGCCATTAATGTTAAATTATCTGCAAGTTTTGTATTAAATCCTGCTTCCCAGAAGTTTACACTATCTTGGAAATTGTTGCCTTTTTCTGCTACTGTTACTTCATTTAATCTACCATATGTTGCACCAATTGCTGTTACTGGGCTAAGATTATATTTCAATCTAGCAGAGGAATACTCTGTTCCAAGATATGCTCCATATTCTCCACCTGATTTATTTTCGAATTTAGTTCCAGCTAATGTTCTACTATCTTTTAATCTACCATAAGTTAATGCTCCAGATAAATCGCCAGCTTCAAATGTATATTCTGCACCAGAAATTTCAGTATCGATAATTCTTCCGTATGAAGAAAATTCTCCATAACGACCTAATTTTAACATGCTATCGCCGAAATTACCTTCTGCATATATTTTATTTACTTGAATATCTTTGTCTCCATATGCAGTGATGCTATCGGATTTCATATTGTATTCTGTTTCAATCTGGCTTACACCTGTCCAATTGTCGTTTACTTTTCCTTTAATCCAGTATTCAATATGAGCATGACTTGCACTATCTTTATCCCAATCAGCTTTTGGACCAGTAGCATTGATATCGCCATCATCATAACGTAAACGAGCTGTTCCTGTGAATTTTACATTATCACTTTTCTTTTCAAGGTCTGCTACTCTAACACCTAAATTATCTAGTTCTTCTGCAAATTCGGCAGCTAACTTATCTACAATAGCTTTATCTGCTTTTTGTAAATCTTCTTTTGCCATAGCACGAGCTACAATCTGAGCCATTTCATAACGTGTCATTGTTTTATTGCCCTGATATGTTCCATCTGGGAAACCATCAATTACGCCATCAGCAGCAAGTGTTGCCACTGCATCATAAGCCCAGCTATCTTGAGGAACATCACTAAATGGGTTGCTAGCAGCTCCTGCCACTCCTGTACTCATTAGAACCAAAGCAGATGTTGTAATAGTTAATGTAGATTTGTTAAACATAATAAATTCTCTCCTAAAACATAAAATTTTTATTTAAAATAAATTTTTGCTCAAAATAAAATCACTAAAAATCATTTTGTTCTATTTACTTGAACTTTTTCAATATATTTTATAATCGCTTCAGCCACTTCATCTAATGAAAACTTACTTACATTTACAACTAAATTATAATTTGTAGGGTCTCCCCATTCTTTACCCGTATAATAATTGTAATATCTTCCTCTTTTTTTATCTTCAATATTTAATTCTTTTAGAGTTTTACCGCCATAGACATTTTTACCTCTTTCAGTTCTAAACTCGTCATCAGCAGTAACAAATATAGAAAAATGATTTGGCAAATCATCAAGTACAAAATCAGCACATCTTCCCAAGATAACACAACTTCCACTATTTGCTAATCTTCTAATAGCTTTTGCTTCAGACAAAAATATACCTCTACTTGCTTCGCCTAAATTAATACCAAATGAACGAAATGGAAAAAATGCCATAGTTAATGGATTAACAGTATTTTCTAATTCTAATAAATCATTTTCATTTAAATCATCCGTTTCCAATTTAGCTGCTGCAATATGCACGATTTTTCTATCATACAATTTAATATTCAATTTTTCAGCTAATATCTGTGCTAATTCACGACCACCACAGCCGTATTTACGGCTAATGCTGATAACAATATTCTTATCCAATCCAATTCACCTATCCTTCATTTTGAATATATTCTTTTAATTCACTTTGTTTTTCTTTTGGTATTCTTTTATCTGAAATCAATACAAATGCACCGAATACAGTAAATACACCTACAACAGCACCTAAGAATAGATATGCTACTTTGAAACCAACAGTATCATAAAGATTTCCTACAATTGGTGATAAAATAGCTGAACCTAATTGGTTTGATAATTGATAACCTACTAAATACAATACAGAAGATAATCTTGTATCAAAGTTCTTAGCCAAATATTTAAATACAGATACTAATAAGATAGATAATTCAATAGCGTGTAATAATTTAATTATCGAAATACTAATTGGGTCATTTGCAAGTCCAGAACCAATCATTCTAAAAGTCATGATAGAACCAGCTAAGATTAAACCATGTTTTGGACCAATTTTATTAACAATAAATGGTGCTATACACATACCGCCAGCTTCAAGGAATATTTGTAAAGAGTTCAAATAACCAAAAGTTTCATTACCTTGTTCAACAGTTGGGAATAAAGAAGCATAATAAATAGCAAATTGTTGGTCAAATACGCCATATACACAAGCAGAACCTAAAATGAAAATCATAAAGAGCCATACATCTTTGATACTGAATAAGTGTTTTACATTTGCTAAATTAATTGGTTCAGATTTTATGAAATCAGCCTTACTTTCATCAATACGTACCGTTAACAATATTAAAAGTAAAACAATTGCTCCACAAGAAGCCATCCAGAAAATTAGATCAGGATCATAGTTAAATGCACGACCTGCACAAAATACACCAACAGCAGCACCAAGAGAACCCCACGCACGAGCACGACCAAATTCAAAATTATAGATACGACCGCATTTTTCAATAAAAGATTCAATAACTGCAACACCTGCATAATAAGCAAGACTTAATACAAAAGAACCGATAACTGCACCAACATAAAAGTTATTTTTTAACAATGGTTCATAGACAAACACAAAGAATGGACCTGTTAAAGCAACTAAAATAACAATGAAAAATAGTAAATATCTTTTCATCCCTATTTTATCTGAAAGATATCCATAAAAAGGCTGTAATACCATACTAAAGATAGCGTTACCTGCATAAATTGTACCTATTTGCATACCAGTTAATTGAATTTTTTGACCAAACCATATTGGTAAAAATGCAAAAAATACTAACCATGAGAAAAAATATACGAAGAAGAATGCACTTAATTTCCAATAAATTAAATTTTTCATTATAAACGCTCCTTAAATTTCATAAAAATCTACATTTGTTTTTATGTTTCCATTTGGTATAAATACGATTCCTTTTGCTTCTTTAGATGGATAAATTCTAGAACTTAAAACATGTTGTCCATCATTTATAAAAATTTCTAATGATGAACGATCGCTAAAAATTTGTAAATTCATTTTCTCTCCAACCGGTTCGATATAAACTTCACGTTCTCCATTTACACCACAACCAGATTTATCACGATTTAACTTAAATTTCTTAGTATCTTTATCATATGAAATTACTGTTTCTTCTGTAGCTGATACACGTAATTTTAACGCAAAGCCCTGTGCATTTTTTAAATCAAAATCTATATCTAATTTATAACAATCACCATTCACATCATCAAAAGAAATAACATCATCTATTACTTGCTCATGATGTATTTTTAATTTATATAACTTACTCAATTCTTCAATAGGTTTGCTATAAATCATATTATCTTTTACTTCAAGAACACGTGGTATACTCATCATACCAGCCCAATGATTTTCTTGTTCTGGCATATTACTTTCCCACATATCGAGCCAAGCAATCATTAAACAACGATTATTTTTTTCATCTTGCATTATCTGTGGTGCATAAAAATCAAAACCATAATCTAATAAATCAAACTTGCTATCTCTATGGAATATACCTGTTTGATAATCCATCTTTCCTAAGAAATATCCTGATTGATGTAGATTTAAGAATTTATTGCCTTCTGGTTTTACACCTTGTGGAGATAAAATTAACGCCTCATGACCATTAACTTCTGCAAAATTCGGACATTCCCACATAAATCCTAAATTTTCTTTTACACTAGATGTAGCCATAATATTCAAAAATTCCCAATTAATTAAATCTTGAGATTTATATACAACTACTTGCCCACTTTCCTCTTTAGTTTGCACGCCTACTACAGTGTAATACCAATCTCCATGTTTCCAAACCTTAGGATCGCGAAAATGCTCTGTTTTTATATTTAAATTTTCAGGTAAAGATTTAATTACAGGATTGTTTTCTACTTTATCAAAACACAAACCATCATGGCTAACAGCTAAACATTGTGTTTCAATTCTATCATTACCACCATTACTATTATCTAAATCTACATGACCTGTATATAATAGATATAAATTTCCATCTTTTTCAATAGCACTACCAGAAAAACAACCATCTTTATCATATTCATCAGTAGGCGCAAGCGCTATTGGTCTAAGTTCCCAATTTACTAAATCTTTACTAGCTACATGACCCCAATGCATAGGACCCCATTGGCTAGAATATGGGTGATATTGATAGAATAAATGATATTCACCTTTATAAAAACAAAATCCATTAGGATCATTTAACCAATTAGCTGGTGCAGCTATATGGTATTGTGGTCTCCAATAATCATTCTGTGCAATCGTCTCCATTTTTTGTTGAAATTTTTCAGCTTTTAATAGTGCTTCATTATGTTTCAAATTTTTCACTCCTATTATAATAAATTTATAAAACCGGTTCGATTTTTGATTAAAAATATTTGGAAATATAAAAATCTACTCTATATCAAACGCGTTTTATATTTCCTGAAATAATAATATCACTATCTTTTTAAAAAATCAACATTTTTTTAAAACAACAAAAAAGAATTTATTTTCTGATATTTATATTGATAAAAGGATTTATTCCTTTTATCTTAGCAAGTATCACCATATCGTATAGATATTGGCACAATTACCTCTTTTTCTATATTTTCGTTTTTTATCAAAGAAACTATCATTTGTGCAGTTTTTTGAGCTAATATATTTATAGGTTGAACAATAGCAGTTATATTATAAAAACTACTTTCTGTTATAAAAGTTCCATCATATGCTATAAATTTTATATCTTTTGGTATGTCTAATTTTCGCTTACGTGCTTCACCTAAGCATGCACAAACCACCATATCAGCACCATATACACCATCAATATGGGGATATTTTTCAAATACATCGACAGCAACTCTCTTAAAATAGTTCATGTCAAATTTATTCCATTCCATTTCATAATTTATCACTTCAATTCCATTTCTAGATAATTCATCTTTAAATGCACTATGATGTAAATATGCTGACATTGAACTATTTTTTATACCTGTTATTTGTAGAGGATACTTACAACCAGCCTTTAACATTGCTTGAGCTGCTAATCTTCCACCTTTCTCATGATCTGAACGAATAATCGGTATTTTATTATTAATAATTCTATCAAAAGCCACAATAGGTTTATTGACATTATCATATAAATCAACTTCTAAAGAATGGCAACCCATAATAATACCATCTATCATTTGTCTTCTTAACATGTCTACAATTTCATGTTCCGCATTCTCTCTTTCAATCGTTGAACAAACCATTATTTTATAATTATATTTATAAAGTGCTATCTCTAATGCACCAATAAAAGCCCCAAAAAAAGGATGTGCTACATCAGGTACAATAATACCAATTATATTTGTACTATTACGATATAAATTTCTTGCTAATTCATTAGGTACATAATTTAATTTTTTTATTGCATCTAATACTTTTTTTCTCGAAGCATCTGACACATACCCTTTATTGTTCAATACCAACGATACTGTACTTGGAGCTACCTGTGCTAATTTAGCCACATCTCTAATACTAGCCATACCCTAACCACCTTATAATACAAATAGATAAAATAAATTATAACATAAATTAAATAAGACAAAAAATCAAAAATTTTTCTTCTGCCTATTGATTTTTTCTGTAAAATTGTTTATTATAAGAATTGTGAGTTAGCACTCACTTATAAAGAGTGCTAACAACTATAAATTAACTTAGTTATAAAATCTATTTACGCATAGGAGGAATATACAATGATTAAGCCATTAGGCGACAGAGTTGTTATTAAAGTTTCTGAAGGCGATATTAAAACTGCAAGTGGTATCGTTTTACCAGATACAGCAAAAGAAAAACCACAAGAAGGTACTGTTGTTGCAGTAAGTGACGGCAAATATGTAGAAGGCAAAAAAGTTGCTCTTGATGTAAAAGTAGGCGACAAAGTAATCTTCTCTAAATATGCTGGTACTGATGTAAAATTCGATGGTACTGATTATTTAATCGTTAGAGATAGCGATATCTTAGCTGTTGTTGAATAATTAACAGAAACTAATTAATTACAATTTTAATGTATAATCCTAGGAGGTTCTTTATAAATGGCTAAACAAGTATTATTTGGCGAAGAAGCTCGTCAAGCTCTTGGTAGAGGCGTTGATGCACTCGCTAACGCTGTTAAAGTTACACTTGGCCCAAAAGGCAGAAACGTTGTTTTAGATAAAAAATTCGGTGCTCCAACTATCACTAACGATGGTGTTACTATCGCTCGTGACATTGAACTTGAAGATCCATTCGAAAATATGGGCGCTCAGCTTGTAAAAGAAGTTGCTACAAAAACTAACGATATCGCTGGTGACGGTACAACTACTGCTACATTACTTGCTCAAGCTATGATTCGTGAAGGTATGAGAAACGTAGCTGCTGGTGCAAACCCAATGGTTCTCAAAAAAGGTATTGAAAAAGCTGTTGCTGCATTAGTTGAAGAAATCAAAGCAAAAGCTCAAAAAGTTGAAGGTAAAGAAGCTATCGCTCAAGTTGCTTCCGTATCTTCCGCTGATGAAGAAACTGGTGCATTAATCGCTGACGCTATGGAAAAAGTTGGTAAAGACGGTGTTATCACTGTTGAAGAATCCAAAGGTATGCAAACTAACCTTTCCGTTGTAGAAGGTATGCAATTTGACCGTGGATACATTTCTCCATACATGGTTACTGATACAGATAAAATGGAAGCTGTTATGGATGATCCTTTCATTCTTATCACTGACCGCAAAATCTCTGCAATCGCAGACATTCTCCCAATCCTTGAAAAAGTTGTAAAACAAGGTAAAGAACTCGTTATCATCGCTGAAGATATCGACGGTGAAGCTCTTGCTACTATCGTAGTTAACAAACTTCGTGGTACATTCAAAGCTCTTGCTGTTAAAGCTCCTGGTTTTGGTGATCGTCGTAAAGCTATGCTCGAAGATATCGCAATCTTAACTGGTGGTAATGTAATCAGTGAAGAACTTGGCCGTAAACTTGATAGCGTAGAACTTGAAGACCTCGGTCGTGCTCGTCAAGTACGTGCTTCCAAAGAAGAAACTACAATTGTTGACGGTTTTGGCGACAAAGCTGAAATCGCAGCTCGTGCTGAAATCATCAAAAAACAAATCGCTGAAACCTCTTCCGATTTCGATAAAGAAAAATTACAAGAACGTCTTGCTAAATTATCTGGTGGCGTAGCTGTAATTGAAATCGGTGCTGCTACAGAAGTTGAAATGAAAGATAAAAAACTCCGTATCGAAGATGCTTTAAATGCTACTCGTGCTGCTGTTGAAGAAGGTATCGTTGCTGGTGGTGGTACTACTTTCATCGATATTCAACCTGCTCTTGAAAACATTGAAGCTGAAGGCGATGTAAAAACTGGTGTTGAAATCGTAAAACGTGCTATTGAAGAACCAGTTCGTCAGATCGCAAACAATGCTGGTCTTGAAGGTTCTGTAGTTGTTGAACATGTAAAATCCGCTGGTGTAGGCGTTGGTTACAATGCTTTAGTTGGCGAATACATGGATATGATTGCTGCTGGTATCGTTGACCCTACAAAAGTTACTCGTAGCGCATTACAAAATGCTGCAAGTATCGCTGCTATGGTTCTCACAACTGAAACAATCGTTGCTGATAAACCTGAAAAAGCTGATCCTGCTGCTATGGCTGGTGCTGGCATGGGCGGCGGAATGCCTGGTATGATGTAATTTAACATCTCATATTAAACAAAATTAAATAAACAAATTAAGCCTAGTGAATTTTCACTAGGCTTTTTCTTTTACACTATCACTATTATTTTTTATAATAAAATCTATAATAAAAAATTAAAATTCGAGGTGAATTTTTTATGATATTTTTATCTATGTTATTGCTAGGTACATTAATTGGTTTTGTTGGAGCAGGTGGCGCTGGTGTTACTATTACATTACTTACAGTTGGTTTTAACATTCCTATTCATATAGCATTAGGTGTTGCCTTATCTTCTATGGTTTTTACTATGATATCTGGTGTTATAAGCCATCTACGTGAAAATGAAGTAGAATTAAAAACTGGTCTAATCATTGGTTTAGGTGGTGTAATTGGTGCTTTCGTTGGGGCTAAATTTTCCACAATCATACCTGAAAATATTTTAAGTATTTTTACTGCTTTAATGATTATTCTATCAGCTCTAATTTTGTATATAAAAGTATATCATAATGATTTATTAAATAAATATTTAAAAGTTCCAACTACATCATTAGCTGGCAAAAAATTTTATATCTATGGTATATTAGTCGGTTGTATCAATGGCTTTTTATCTGGTGCTTTTGGCATAGGAGCTGCTGCTTTTATTCAAATTAGCTTATTAATTATATTCGGTGTTCCACTTTTAAAATCCATCGGAACATGTATGTTGATTATTCTTCCTATTTCTGCTTCTGGTGGTCTAGGCTATCTCACTTCTGGAAATTTAGATTTCACTATTTTTCTACAAACAGTAGCAGGCTTAATGATAGGTGCTTTTATTGGTTCAAAATTTACACATCTAGCACCAAAATCAATCTTAAAATTTGCCATTGTTGCTATGCCAACAATTGGGGGCTTAATTCTTTTATTATTCCACTAAACTATATAATTATGATTCCTTTCAAAATAAAAATCATTGACTTCGAGTTTACTTCAAATGCTATTATATTCTTAAGTATAAAACTTAACAAGGACGTGATAATATGACTATTAAAGAAGTAAGTCAAAAATATGATCTCAGCCCCGATACTATTCGTTATTATGAACGTATTGGTTTAATTCCACCTGTACCACGCAAGCCAAATGGTATTCGTGATTTTGACCAAGAATCATGTAATTGGATTGAATTTATAAAATGTATGCGTTCTGCTGGCGTTCAAATCGAAGCATTGATTGATTATGTTCACCTCTTTTATCAAGAAAACACAGCAGAAGCTCGCAAAGATATCTTAATTGAACAGCGCGACCGCCTACAAAAACAAATTGATGCTATGAATATAGTAATAGAACGTTTAAATAAAAAAGTAGACCGTTATGAAGAAATCATTATTCCTGCTGAAAAAAAATTATTAAGCAAATAAATTAAAATTAAATTATAAACAAATAAAAACATTGCTATTTCCTATCGTTTTAAGTTATAATTAACTATGTATTAAATTTATAAACAAAAGAAAGAGATGATTTATGGACCCCGATAGGAAACAACAAACTAATTTAAATGATGAAGATGATAACTTTATAACAGAATATAAACAAGAAGTTATCCACAAGCCATGGTCAAAAACTTTAAAATTATTAGTAGCAATTACAACCTTGATTTTAGCCGTTGTTGGCACACTAGCTTCTTTCAAAGCTGCAAGTCTAGGCAACCAGGTGGTAACTACTCAAAATGAAGCTTTTAACCACTGGTCAAACTACCAAGCAAAAACGATTAAGAAAACAACTTTAGAAACTGAACTTTATACTATTGAAATTGAACTTGCCAAACTCAAAGATACAGATAATGCTTTAAAAACTGAACTTTTAGCTAAAAAAGCTATCTATGAACAAGAAATTGCTCAATATAAGCAAGAAGAAATCACTTTAACAGCTAAAGCTCAGGAAGCAGAACAACGTCATTTATTGACAAAAGAGATTTCTACTAACTTTGGTAATGCTTTAATCTTTTTGCAAATAGGTATTTTATTATCTTCATTGACTACACTTAGTAAAATAAAATATTATTGGTATATAGGTTCTATTTCCGGTATCATTGGATTTAGTATCTTTATTACTTCATATTATAGAAATTTAACTATGTAATTAAAAACCTCTTAGTATTATTATGCTAAGGGGTTTTATTTATGTTAAACTACAAATATACATAAATTTATCAGGAGTCTATCATGTCTATTACTTTCAATAAAAAACAACAACAAGTAATCAATGAATTAAATCAAAATATACTCTTAAGTGCAGGAGCTGGCACAGGCAAGACAAATGTACTTTCTTATCGTGTAGCTAATATTTTAAATAAAAATCGTGCCAATGCTGATGAAATTCTCTGCTTAACTTTCACTAATAAAGCTTGTCGAGAATTAAAAAATCGCATCACTTCGCAATTAGATTTTGAAACAGCAAATAAAATCACCATTCGCACCATTCATGGCTTTGCCTACCAAGTGATTACCACTACCGCCAAAAAAGCACAAACAATATTTAAAGAATTTGTCATCTTTGATGATGAAGACCAAAAGACGCTAATCAGACAAACTATCGCCAATTTTCCTAAAGCTAGAGCCTTAGATATTCAATATATCGTAAATTGCATTGAGCAATTAAAGCAAGAACGAGCTTTAAAACATATCTATACCGAAGATATCGAAGCCGATTATACCACTATTTATCATCAACATTTGAAGTTCAATAAAACATTCAATCAACAACAAAATGATAATTTAACGAAATTTTTTCAATTTGATGGTTTAAATATAATCATCAACTATGAATTGGCTTTACAACAAATGCATGGTTTAGATTACAAAGATTTAATCGCCAATGCTTATCGTTTATTTCAAGACGAAAATATATGCTCATCATGGCGAAAACGCTACAAATGTATCATGATTGATGAAATGCAAGACACTAGTTCTTTTGAATATACTATGCTCGAAAAACTTTTTCCTGCTAATAATATCATGCTCTGTGGCGATGAATTTCAAACTATTTATGAATGGCGTGGCTCTAATCCTCAAAAAATCTTAACTGCCTTCACTGAAAAATATAACCCCTTAATTATTAATTTCAATGAAAATTATCGCTCTACAAAATTACTTTTAGAAATGGCATACAATACCTTGATAAATCTTTTTTGCAAAGAAACTATCCTTCATTCCTATGCCAAAAATCTACTTTCTAAAAGTAGTGAACTTGGTCATAAAATAGAATTAAAACAAGCAAACTCTCTAGCTAACGAAGCCCAATGGATTTTTCAAAATATCGTAAATTTATTGCCTCTAGTAAAAACACCTACGCAAATAGCTATTTTAGTTCGTCAAAACAATTATCTACAAAACTTAACATTACATTTAAATTATCTAGCCAATATCTATAATCAAAAAAATCAAGAAACTCCTATCAATTTCATTCAAATAGATAATATCCGCTTTTTCAAACGTCAAGAAATAAAAGATGTTCTATCCATTATGAAATATCTCATCAATCCTAATGATTATCTCAGCCTACAGCGAATATTAATAAATTTAATCCCTAATATTGGTATTCGTACTATCAAGCAAATATCTTCTGCTGAATATCTTCAAAATGGATTGCGTTTATCTGACTTCATCAATGCAAATTTCCAAAATCCAAACTATGAACCTTTTTCTGACTTGATTTCAGCTTACTTATCCAAAGACATCATAGTTTTTGATATTGAAGGTACAGGTACAGATATTTTTGCAGACAATATAATTCAATTATCTGCCATTAAAATTCGCAAAGGGAAAAAAATAGCGGAATTCAATCGTTATCTAAAATCAGATAAACCTGTTGGCGACTCTGAAAAAGTACATCATATTTCTGATGAATATTTACAAACTCATGGCGAAAATCCTAAACTTGTTCTTCAAGAATTTTGTCAATTTATCCAAGATGCTATCATCACAGGTCATAATATTCGCGGTTATGATATGGATATTCTCAATCAAAATCTATTAAAACATAACTTAAAACCTGTAGATTTCTCTAATATAAATTTTGATACCTTAGATTTAGTTCGTCGTTTTTATCCTAATCTACCTAATCATAAACTTGAATTTCTGAGTAATCATTTTCAATTTGAAACAAAATCTAATCATAATTCTTTAGATGATGTTTTTGCTACATGGGAATTATTACACAAATTGCTCGAAGATAAAATTATTCCTACAGCTAAAAAACGCAGTGAATTAATCAATAAACAAAAAAATAAATTCATTCATGTAGCTCAAATTTTCCAAAAACTGCATAGTATTTTAAACGACAATCTACTTTTAGAAAATCTAATCACTCAAATCGTTAAAGAATTCGATTTAGTAAATATCTATAAAGCCAATGCAACTCAAGATGGAGCTGTTCGCTTAGAAAATATTCGCAATTTATTTAGATTAGCCAAAGCAGAGCTCAACTCACATCGAGGAACAAATGGCATCAAAGAATTATTACAATATGCTAGTTTATCTAATACAGATTTAGATGCTCTTACTTCTTCTCATCCTAAAATCCCTATTATAACTATTCATCAAGCCAAAGGCTTAGAATTTGATTATGAATTTTTAGCTGGCATGAATGATGACATTTTTCCATCATATTTCAGCACACGCAATGGCTCTATTACTGAAGAAGAAAAACGTCTTTTCTATGTAGCCATCACTCGTGCCAAAAACGCTTTATTTCTCTCTAGTTCAGGTAGACCTAGTCGTCTATTAAATTATATACCTGAACAATTCATCACCAAAATCAAATAAAAATGCTTACTCTCCATAAAGGCATAATATTTATGCCTTCTACTTTTAACAAAAATTTTATAAATTTTAAAATAATTTCATATACTTTTACTTATATAAGTGCTAAAATAAATATAATTTAATCTATCTACATTTTAGAATAAATTGTATATATTCGGAGGTATCCGCTTATGAAAATACTAATTATCGGCGGTGTTGCAGCCGGAACGAAAGCTGCTGCAAAATTAAAACGAGAAAATCGTGATTTAGATATCACAATCATTGCTAAAGATGGTGATATTTCTTATGCTGGTTGCGGTTTGCCATATTATATCGGAGGATTTATCAAAGACCGCTCTAGTCTAATTGTTAATACTCCACAAAAATATGCTGCTATGACAGGTGTAAGCGTCTTAACTAATGTAGAAGCTATTACTGTGGATAATAATAATCATACTGTTATTGCTAAAAATTTAATCACTAATGAAGAAGCTTCTTATGCTTATGATAAATTAATTATTGCTACTGGTGCTTCACCTATCACTCCACCTATTGAAGGTGTAAAAAAACAAGGTGTATTTTCTTTGCGCCTTCCTAATGACGCTGTAAATATAAGAGATTATGTTACTAATAATCAAGTAAAAAAAGCTGTTATTGTTGGTGGTGGCTTTATCGGTCTTGAAGTTGCTGAAAATCTTCTAGCTCAAAAAGTTGATGTAACAGTTATCGATTTTGCTCCGCAAATCATGCCTAATGTTATTGACCCAGAAATTGCTAGTTATGTACAAAAACATTTACAAAAACATGGTATTCGCGTATTAACTGGCGTTGCTGCTCAAGAAGTTTTAGGTGATGATAAAGTTTCTGCACTCAAAACCTCCGCTGGTGAATTAAGTGCAGATTTAGTAATCTTATCTGTTGGAATTAGACCAAATACTGCCTTTTTAAATGATACAGGTATGGAAATGTTCAAAGGAACTATTCTTGTAAATGAACAATTACAAACAAATTTACCTGATATCTACGCTATTGGCGATTGTGCTATGGTTTCCAACAGAATGACACATTCTGCTCAATGGTCTCCAATGGGTTCTAGTGCCAACTTAGAAGGCAGACTCTTAGCTCAAATTTTAAATAATACACCTAAAAATTATCCTGGCGTATTAGGCACAGGTATTGTAAAACTTCCAGAACTAAACTGTGCAAGAACAGGTCTTAGTGAAAAAGTTGCTCGTGATGCTGGTTACGATGTAGAAACTGTAATGGCAGTCGTTGATGATAAAGCTCATTATTATCCAGATGCAAGCTCTTTCATCACCAAATTAATCGTAGATAAATCCACACATAAAATCTTAGGTTTCCAAGCACTTGGAAGCGGTGCTGTAGACAAAATGGTGGATATCGCTGTAACAGCTATTTCCTTAGATGCTACTATTAAACAATGCGAATGCATGGATTTCTGTTATGCTCCTCCATTCTCCACAGCTATTCATCCATTTGTACAAACAATTCATATTATGCAAAATAAATTAAGCAATAAATTAATCAGTATCACTCCTGCTGAATATCTAGCTGGCAAAGCAAAAGATTATCGTGTAATTGATGCTGGTTTAGCTCCTAGTATTCGTGGTGCTAAATATGTAGATTTAGCAAAAGTAAATGCACCTATAGAAGGTATCGGCAAAGACGGAAAACTCCTTTTAGTATGTGCTAAAGGTAAACGTGCATATTTCTTACAAAATCGCTTAAGACATCTAGGTTATACAAATACACTTTCCCTTGAAGGTGGTCTTTTCTTCAATGATGTAAAAGTAAAAACTACATCTAAATTAACACCTGAAGAAATAAAAGCTGTAAAAGCTCTAGGTTTCCTTCAAGACAAAAATACAGAAGATAAATTCAATGGTCGTGTAATTACTAGAAATGGTAAAATTACAGCTCAAGAAAGCAAAGTTATAGCTGAAGCAGCAGATAAATTTGGCAGTGGCGAAATAACAATGACTTCCCGATTAACTGTGGAAATTCAAGGCGTTCCATATGATAATATTGAACCATTACGCGAATATCTAATGCAAAATGCAGGACTTGAAACAGGTGGTACAGGCTCAAAAGTTCGCCCTGTAGTTTCTTGTAAAGGTACTACTTGCCAATATGGCTTAATTGATACATTTGCTTTATCTGAAGAAATTCATCAACGTTTCTATAAAGGATATAGAGATGTAAAACTCCCTCATAAATTCAAAATTGCAGTTGGGGGCTGTCCTAATAACTGTGTAAAACCAAATCTAAATGATATTGGTATCATCGGTCAACGTGTTCCTCAAATTGATTATGCAAAATGTCATGGTTGTAAAATCTGTCAACCAATGAATAGATGCCCAATGAAAACATTAAATGTCGTAGACAAAAAAATAACTATCGATGAAAAACATTGCAATCATTGTGGTCTTTGCGTAAATAAATGCCCATTCCATTGCTTTGATAATTATACTGATGGCTATCGTGTTTATATCGGCGGTCGTTGGGGCAAACGCGTAAAAGAAGGTCAACCATTATCCAAAATCTTCACATCTAAAGAAGAAGTTTTAGCCATTGTCGAAAAAGCTATTCTTTTATTCCGTGAACAAGGTATCACTGGCGAACGTTTCTCCGATACAATTGATAGATTAGGTTTTGCTAATGTAGAAGCACAATTATTAGCAGATGACCTCTTATCTCGTAAGCAAGAAAACTTAAAAGCACAAAAACATTTAGTCGGTGGCGCTACTTGCTAAATAAAATTAATATTATTTTTTAATCTAAATAAAAAAGATAGAATACAAAAGTATAATTCACCAAAGTATTCTATCTTTTTATTTTGCTATATTTTATTATTTTGTTATTTTATTGATAAAAGATTTTCACCAATATTTATATTTGTTTCTTTTGTACAAACAACTTCTGTATAATTTATCATATTTGTTATAACAATAGGGACATCTAGGCAATACCCTTTAGATTTTAATAAATCTATATCAAATTCTATTAATTTTTGCCCAATTTTAATTTCATCACCTTGTTTTACAAAAGCTTTAAAACCTTCTCCTTTTAATTTTACAGTATCCATTCCTATATGAATTAATAATTCCACGCCTTCTTGAGTTGTAATGCCTATAGCATGTAATGTAGGTAATAATGCATTTACCACACCATTAACAGGTGATACTAAAACACCTTCTTTAGGATTTATAGCTATGCCATTTCCTAAAATACCAGAAGCAAATGCTTCGTCTTTTACTTCATTTAATGGTAAAACTTCGCCTTTTAATGGACTTGCAATTTCTACAACTTTATTATTTTCATTTAAATCAACTTTATTCATTGCATTATTTTCTTCTTGTTCGACTTTTTCTGTTCCTGTTTCCATTTTGGAATTATAACCAAAGAACCATGTAATTGTAAAAGCTACAGCAAAAGAAATGACATTTACTAAAATATAAAATGGTAATTGTTCATTTAAATATAATAATGTTCCTGGAATACCTGTAATTGACATACCAGTAGCTTTTAATTGTAAATTAGAAGCTAAAAATCCGCCAACGCCTCCACCAATCATTGCACAAACAAAAGGTCTTATAAATTTTAAATTAACCCCAAATACAGCTGGCTCAGTAATACCCAATAAAGCGGACAAACAAGAAGGATATGCTACCTGTTTTACTTTATTAGAAACAGCCTTCATAGCTACAGCTAATACAGCGCCTGCTTGAGCCACATTTCCACAAGTACCTATTGGATTTAAATAATTCCAACCATCTTGAGCTAACATACTGATTTCCAAGAAATTGAAAATATGATGTATACCAAAAATGCCAAATAATTGACCAAAACAACCATATAAAAGTCCACCTATGCCAAAAGGTAAGAATAAAATAGACTTAACTAAGAATAACAATTCTAATTCTAACCAATGAAGAATAGGACCTAAAACAAATAATGCTAATACAATGCCTACTAATAAAGTCAAAAATGGTGTAATAATCAAATCAACTACATCTGGTATATGTTTTCTAACCCAACATTCAAATTTTGCAGCTAAAACACCTGTAACAAAAGCTGGTAACACAGAGCCTTGATATCCTGATACCTTTATATAATCAAAAAATAACAAAGGCTCAATCTTTCCTGCACCTACATCATAAGCACTAGGTAAACTTGGACTTACTAACATCAAGCCCAAAACCATACCGATTACCGGACTACCACCAAAATTGCGGAAAGTAGACCAACAAACTAAAGCAGGTAAAAAAGCAAATGCAGTATCTGTTAATATTTTAGAAAAAGTCAACATAGATTCTGGTATATTTGTAGCATCAATTCCTAAGATAGCCAATACAGCATCTTGCATAAGTAAACCACGAACACCCATAAAAAGACCAGTAGCAACTAATACAGGTATGATAGGCACAAATACATCAGAAAACATTCTTATTGCTCTTTGAAAACTATTGCCATATTTTACCTCATCTGCATTATTACTTTCGCCGATTATATTTATAACTTCATTATAAATTCGATTTACTAAACCTGTTCCCAATATAATTTGATATTGCCCAGAATTAAAAAATGAACCTTTTACCTTTTCTATACTTTCTATCATTTTTACTTGTATTTTATCTTTATCTCTTACAACAATTCTCAATCTTGTAGCGCAATGTCTAACTGAAACGATATTATCTTTAGTTCCTACTAACTCAATAATCTTTTGTGCTAATTCTTTATCTCCCATAATTTGCTCTCCTACCTATCTATATTTTTCGCTATTAATTCACCACATAAATTCCCACTTATTGATATCTTTTCATGTTTACGATATATTCTTGATGAAAATACTTTTTCACCTTCATTTATAAATATTTCTATACTAGAATTGTCTATCCACAATTCCATATCAATAATTTTTTCTAATTTACAAGATTTTTTATCCCAATTATTTGTCAACCAATTCAATCTATAAATGGAAAATTCCATCTTTTCGAAATTATAATTTATTTTAAATTCATCTTCTATAATCCAGTCAATATTTTTATCTTCTTCAATATTTTCTAATTTTAAATATACTGTATGCTTATCATTTAAAATATTAAATTGGTCATCATCATATTTTCTAATAATTATATCCTGCCCCAATAAATTATATAATTCTTTCACAGGTCTTTGATATAATCTATTTTTTTCAAGCAAAATCTCTCTAGGCATGGTCAAACAATGTATGCTATCTTGTAATTTAGCAAAAGCTTTTTCTTCCTCATCATTCATTCTAGACATCCACGCCCATAAAATTCGCCTTTTTTTATCATCTTCAAATGTCTGTGGAGCATAAAAATCAAAACCATAATCCATCATAAAATAATTTTCATCTAAATTTTTATCATCAATTTCTCCTGTAGTTTCATCTAAATCAATTACTTTATACACAGAGAAACTTTTTAAAGGTATATCTTTTTCATTATCTCTATATTGCGGACAGTAAAATAATATATATTTATCTCCCATGCGAAACATGTCAGGGCATTCTATCATTTGATACGTATTTGATGTAGCCAAACTTCCCATATATTGCCAATTTTCACCGTCAAGCGAATGATATAATGCAATTGCGCCTAATTTTGTTTGTTTTATTTGTGCACCTATGACTAAAAAGAAATCATTATTTTTACCTGCAAAAATCTTAGGGTCTCTAAAATGTTCACTATATTTTATTGGTGTATTTATAATTATTCCTTTTTTTAGAAAATTTCTCCCATTATTAGAAATAGCTAAACATTGACTGCTTTTCCGCTCATTATCATATTTTCTATTACCTGTATAAAAAACATATAATTTATCCTTTATAACATAACTGCTCCCTGAATATACCCCATTAAAATCATATTCTTGGTCTGGTATAATAGCACTTCCTTTAAAGCTCCAATCAATTAAATTTTTTGAAGTAAATAATCCCCACTCCTTATATGTATGATTTTTTTCAAACCTATTCCATTGAAAAAACACATAATAAATTCCCTTGTATTGGATTAGTCCATTAGGGTCATTTAGTAATCCTACATCAGGTTCTAAATGAAATTTTTGTCTAATATCTATGCCCATTCTTTTCCTTCTTTCCTAAAAACTACATATATATTAAATAATATTTACAGTGATTTTTCTATAGTATTTCTTTACCAAAATATAGAAAAAACAAACCTTTTATTTTATAATATTATCTATGAAAGAATATAAAGAAACTCAACATAGTATACACTATAAATCTTTATCAGATTTATCATTTTATAGTGCTGGTTATGAAAAATGTAAACCTAGTTATAGTTATGGCCCCAAATATAGAAATTACCAATTAATCCATTTTGTCCTCAGTGGTGAAGGCACACTTCATATCAATGAACAAACATTTAATCTAAAACAAGGAGATGCTTTTTTAATTCCTTCGGGAAAAATATCTTATTACAAAGCTTCAGCTACTAATCCCTGGTGCTATACATGGATTAGTTTTTTAGGGATTAATTCTCAAAACTATATCTATCAAATTATGAAAAAAACTGATGATATTTATATCATTCACAATTTAGATATAACAAAATATAAAACACTAATTGATGAAATTATTAATCTTCAAGAAAATAATGTCATTCATTATTTAAAAGCCAATAGCCTCTTATTCCTCATTCTCGCACAACTATTTGAGGATATTAATCTATCTGAAAATCAAATGCAAACTAAATCTCTCGCTAATGATTTAAAATTCTATTTTGACGTCAACTATGCAGAAAAATTAATCTTAAAAGATATCGCTAAAAAATTTGGCATTCATCCTAATTATCTAACTCGCATATTTCACGAAAAATTTCATTTATCACCGAAACAATATATAATGCAATTAAAACTAAAAAAAGCCCGTAGCCTTTTAATAACTACTGAGCTTTCTATTTCCATTATTGCTTCCTCATTAGGATTTGACGACCAATTAGCCTTTTCACGTACCTTTAAAAAAGAATTTTCTATTTCACCTTCTATGTATAGAAAATATTATGCAGAAAAATAATTTTCCACCTAAAAGTCTAGTAAATTTACTAGACTTTTTTATTTCATATCATTTTTATGTATCTCTCCCCATACACATAATCTATCTAAAATTTCCATGAGCGATTTTCCCCTATCTGATAAACTATACTCTACTTTAGGTGGTATTTGTGGATATTCCTTTCGTATTATCAAGCCATCTTTTTCCAATTCTTTCAAAGATACTGCAAGTGTTTTATGTGAGATAGTCTTTATATATCTTTTTAATTCATTGTATCTGACAATATTAAATTCCATTAAACAGTATAAAATAACCATTTTATACTTGCCTCGTATTAATGATAAAGTATAACTAAAACCTGTATCTTCAAAATTGGCATTTTCAATATAATTTTTAAACATCAAAACTCTCCTTTTGGTTAGTATCTAACAAAAATGTGCGTACTTCAAGCAAATAATCTACACTGATATAATTATAAATATAAACATTGGAGGTGTAAATTTATGCATAAAAAAATCTGTATTTTAAATGGAAGTCCCAGAATAAATGGCAATACAAAAGAACTCATCAAATATTTTACTAAAGGAGCAGAAACTGTAGGTCATGAAGTTACTTGCTTTGATTTACAAAAAATGAATATTCATGGCTGTCTTGGTTGTTGTAATGGAGGTAAAAACGAAGACGCTCCTTGTGTACAAAAAGATGATATGTCGCAAATCTATCCTGTATACAAGACAGCAGACATCATAGTCTTAGCTTCTCCTATGTATTATTGGGGCATCACAGGTCAACTAAAATGTGCTTTTGATCGTTTATTCGCTATAGCCGAATTAAATCCAAATTATGAAAATCCACAAAAAGAATGTATTTTACTTATGGCTTCAGAAGGAAATACCTCTGATAATTTTGCACCAGTTAAAGCTTTTTATGAAGGATTAATATCTCATTTAGGTTGGAAAAATCTAGGCATTGTCTATGCTGGAGGAAATATGAATATTGGCGATATTTTAAATAAACCAGAGCAATTAAAACAAGCTGAAGATTTAGGAAAATCTATTTAATAATCATCTGATAAATAAAATACCAGCTATCATTTTAGCTGGTATTTTTAAATACTTTCAATTTGCATCAAAGCATTGATGATTTTATGCACTTCATATGGATTGGGATTTTCCTTAGCCAATACTTCTAATATATAATCTTTATCATAAATAAAATCACTAGAATAATTCAATAAATGAATAGCAAACTCATTTGCTTCACATTCATAACGAGCAGGAGAATAATATATTCCTTCATGTTGAAAAAAATAACCTGCATGCCAATGCATACGCACATGACCAAGTTCATGACAAATTACAATTTTTTGAGCTTCATAATTCAATTTATCATTCAATAAAATAGTCTTTTTTCGCAAAACACGCACCAATATTCCACGTATCTTTTCAGGAAGTGGCACATATAAAATATTTACATCTAATTCCTTTGCCAATGCAAATGGATCTGCTGTTTGATATTTATTAACTAAATTTTTCACTCTTAATTTTATATTTTTTCGCATAATTTATTTTTTCTTTCGTTTATTTCTTTCTTTTGCGTCCCAAAAAGCCATTTCTAGTGCTTCTTGTATCTGATTTTTTTCTTCTATATTCAACTTATATGTATTGCCATCAAATAAAACTTCTGCTTCTTTTAAAAATTTTTCCAAACCTTTATCCTTACCCATAAAATCACCGCCTAATATAATTTTTTATATTATTATATCATACTTATTTTTTTAATTATATAGTTTACAACTTGACAATTTTATTTTTTAGTTATAAACTATTAATTACTTTGCAAATACAAAAAGTTTTAAATAATAATATTAAATATATTATTTAATTATAAGGTGGTTTTATTTATGAATACAGTATTTTTACCTTCATATAGTGTAGGCAGTGATGTTTACAATCAAATTCCAAAAGTTTGTGGTGCTTATGGCAAAACAGCTGTAGTTATCGGTGGTAAAACAGCAATTTCTAAAGCTAAAGATGCTCTTTTAGCTGGAGTACATAATTCTAATATTGAAATAATCGATTTTATCTGGTACGGTGGCGACTCTACTTATGCTAATATAAAAAAACTTGCCCAAAATCCTCAATTTCAAAAAGCAGATATGGTTTTTGCTGTAGGCGGTGGTCGTGCTATTGATACTTGCAAAACTCTTTGCGATATGGAAAATAAGCCTGTTTTTTCTTTCCCAACAATAGCTTCTAACTGCTCTCCTGTAACAGCTGTTTGCGTAATTTATGATGATGAAACTCATGGCTTCAAAGAATTATATTTCCCTCAAAAAAGCCCTCTACATAGCTTTATTAATACAAAAATAATCACTGAAGCTCCTTATGAATATATCTGGGCTGGTATCGGTGATGCTTTATCCAAACAATATGAAACTGGCTTTTCCTCTCGTAATGATGAAATGAGCCATACAAATGCTTTAGGTGTACAAATCAGCAAAAATTGTTCTGATACTCTATTGCAATATGGTCTTGAAGCTTTGACTTCTGCTAAAAATCATCAAGTCAGTGAAGCTTTAGAACAAGTAGTATTAACTATAATCGTAAGTACAGGTCTTGTTTCAGTACTTGTTATAAATGATTACAATAGTTGTCTTGCTCACTCTATATATTATGGTTGCACTATGCTTCCTCAAGGAGAAAAACATCTTCACGGCGAACTTGTAAGTTATGGCGTACTTGTAATGTTACTCTTAGATAAACAACAAACTGAATTTGAAAAAGTTTATGCATTTAACCGCCAAGCTAAATTACCAACTTGTCTAAAAGATATTGAAATCAGTACTAAAGAAGAACTCGATATTGTATTAGATAAAGTAATGACTACAAATGATATTGTTCATGTACCATACAAAATCACTCGTGAAATGGTTTATGATGCTATCATGGATTTAGAAATTTATCATCAAGAACATTTAAATTAACAAAAATTAACAAAAAAAGGCACTAATAAGTGCCTTTTATTTTTATCAAATATATTTTTTATTATTTTGCATCAATAATTTTATTATTAATTACATCATATTGAATTACATCATATACATTTGTTTTGCCATCTTGATGTACTTCTACTAATCCACTAAATTCTGCTATTTTAGTTCGCCAATTGAAAGAACATTTTTCTGCTTGAATAGTTATATCTGGTCTTTCTAAAATAGCATCGCCTTTTATAATTGCTGTTTTTAATTCATCAGAAGCATAGACACTGCCACCTTTAAATTTTATTTCTTCTTGAGGTTCTTCTACATATACATTGCCATTTGCCCATACTTCTTTAGTTACTAAATTGACACGAGCTTTATCTGCTCCTATAGTTCTTGTATCAGTCTTTACTAAGACATTTCCTTCAAGTACAAAACAACCTGAGGAAATATCAAAATACTTGCTATCAGATGTTACGGATACACTTGCACTAGATACTCCTACCATAGATAACATCAATACACAAACTAAAAACATTGATTTTATTAGAAGCTTTAATTTAATCATAAATTTTTTTCTCCTGTTTCTTTAAATATTCTGGTAATCTATCAAAAACCTTTAAAGCATTATGATAAAATACATCATCATAAGCCTTTTTAGGTATTATTGATTGTATTACTTTAATATACTCTTTCATATCCACTAAAGGCCAATCAGAGCCATACATCAATTTTTGATAATCATGTAAATAATTAAACCATGTTCTAAATATATTTAAATATGGTTTAAATTCTTTTATCTGTTTTTTAGCTTTAAATTTGCCTTCCATCAAACCTGACAAATCCATATATACATTTTTATTTTTAGCTACTACTTCTACTGCATCAGCCACCCATGGAGTTCCGCAATGAGCAATTACAAATTTCACCTTAGGGAAATCAACAGCCACTTCATCTATGATTAAAGGCTGTGAATATTTTAATTTTCCCATTGAATTTGCTGTATCGCCCATATGAAAAACCACTGGTACATAATATTTCTGTGCTAATTTATAAAAATCTCTATATTTCTTATCTGTAGCTAAATATGGTTGATATCCTGTATAAATCTTTAATCCAACTGTTGAATTTTCTTCTAATTTTTGCTTAAAACTATCTAATGTATCTTTAAAATTTTCCTTATTAATAGCCAATGCATTAATACCTAAACATTGTGCTAAAAAAGGCGGAAATTTTTCTTTTCCATGATATATTATCTGTGGATTACTAAGATTATTTTCTTCGCAAATATCCACACCCATACCAATACCTAAAACTATATTATTTTTCTTAAATTCATTTTGTACTTCTTCTAAGGTACATTTTAAACCAATATTTTCAGCTGTTTTATTAAATATCCCTTTAGCTGAAAAATGCATATGACAATCTATAATTTTATCCATCATATTTTCACCTCTTAAATCTATACCCTATCTAAACTCTATTATACAAATTATCTATCTTAAGCTCAATAAACTTACTCACCTAGTTTGATTAAATTATCATTAAAATTATTTATCAATGTAAAAACGCCTTAATCATAAGGCGTTTTCTTTTTCTACTTATTTATTTTTCAAAAGGATATTTCATATTCCATTGATTGCGTATTTTATCTAATATTTCCATGACGAAAATAGTTTCTTTATGTGGCATTGCTTCACATTCTAATTCATTTTTATCAATCGCTTTAGCACAAGCTAAAACTTCATATTCATATCCTGTTACTTGTTTTGGTATTTCTACTTCTTTGATTAAATTATGTTCTACATCATAAATTTTTATTGCTTCAGGATTATTGATATTAGTTACACAAATATAACCTTTTTCTCCATAAATAAAACCACATCTATCTGTTGGTGTCATCATAGAAGCATGAAGAACTGCCATTTTCCCATCATTCCAAGTGATTGTTATACTATCTGTCAAATCTACACCTTTATCTGACATCACAGCTTTTGCAAAAATATCTTTTATATCATTGCCAAATACCATCAGTATATACACCTACATCAAGCAAAGCACCGCCAGCAAGTTCTGGAGAAATCATACGTTTCACATCTTTAAGCGGATAACCTAAATTTGCCTGAATTGAATGTACTTGCCCTATAATGCCAGAAGCAATAACATCATTTATTAATTTTCGTGAAGGCATATATCTTGTCCAAATTGCTTCTGTGATAAGTACATTATTTTCTTTAGCTAAAGCTAATAAATCCTTTGTTTCTTCTGCATTTACAGTAAAAGGTTTTTCACACAAAACATTCTTTTTATTTTCTATACATAATTTAGCTATGCGATAATGCTCATTATGTGGTACGGCAATATAGACTAAATCAATATCTTTATCTTGAATTAATTCCATATAAGAACTATAAGCTTTTTCTATTTTATATTCATCTGCAAATGCTTTTGCCTTAATCAAAGTTCTTGAAGCTACTGCATAATTTTTTATATTTTCATCATTTAATCCATTCAAAGTTTTTGCCATCAAAGAAGCGATTAAACCTGTTCCTACAATACCAACTTTCATCTGTTTCATTAAATTAAAACTCCTTAAATATTATTCAAATTATTAGCATCTATATATTCATTATCAGCAAGCCATTTTAATTGATACGAACGACGAGCTGTCCATGCGATATCATTTATATATGAAGCATTAACTGCTGCACCTATGCCTGCTCCTATAATCGGCATTATCTGCATCAACTTACGTTTAGTCAAATTAATACCCAATTGTTTAGCGACTTTCTTGACTAAATTGCTCATTAAAACTTCTTCAATTATTTTCTTTTGTAAAAAATCTGATTTCAATGCTAATAATGCTTCCTTTTTCTCCTTCATATCATTAGCACCTGATACAGATAAAATATTCAACACAAATTCTTTATCTTCATCTGATTTAACTTCATATCCATAACACATAGCAATCTTATGAATAGTTCTAAAAGCTAAAACTATAACAGCCCCCACATCAGCTACCATTGTTGCTGTACCGCCAAGCCCTGTAGCAAATCCTTCAGAACCAGCAAAACCTATCGCCCATTTATGCACATTACTAGCTAACTTATCAGATAGTGCCAAATCCTTATGACGCAATTCTTCGATAGTATCTACACCAGCATTTTTCAAAATATCATTTTTACTTGCTAATTTTTGACCAATATCATGGGCATGATATATTGCCTTTTCTACTACCACCTCTGGAATTACTTTTCTCGTAAATTTACTCATAGGTGAAAAAATCTTATTCATTCCAGTATTGACTACGCTGGGTTTTTGCTGTTCCCATTTACTGATTTCTACCAATTGTTTTTCTATATATTCATCATACATTAAGATACCCTCCTTATTCTCCACAATAAAATTAATTACAAAAAAAGATTAATTAATTTACCTTAGTAGGCATATTAATTAATCTTTTTCCTCTACTTCATATTTTTTTGCCAACTAATTAAATCCGCTAAAGTAATATTATCCACAACTTCACTTATAGCATCATATAATTTTTCCCAAAGAATTAATGTTGGACATCTATCTGCACGTGTACAATTATTAATATCATCATCAAGGCAAGCTACTGGGGCTAAACTTCCCTCTATCAAACGTAAAATCATGCCTACTGTATACTCTTCTGGTTTTTTAGTCAGTCGATATCCGCCCTGCGGTCCACGCAAGCTTTTTACAAATCCTGCCTTATTTAAACTAGATACTATTTGTTCCAGATACTTATCTGAAATCTGCTGTCGTTCAGCAATATCCTTTATTCGAACCGGTGTTTTTGCATCATTTAATGCGATATCTAACATCAATCGCAATGCATATCTACCTTTAGTTGATATTTTCATCGAGCTTCAATCCCACCTTACTATAAAATTAAATAAATCCTATCTAATTTATAGTATAGCATGAAATTTTTTTCAAAAAAACTATTTACTAAAAAATATTACTCTAAACTACTAGCTTCACCAGCAACAAAGCCCATAGAAAAAGCTGCTTGCAAATTATATCCGCCTGTAAAAGCGTCCACATCTACTACTTCGCCAACACAGTACAAATCTTTAATTAGTTTTGACTCCATAGTTTTAGGATTTATCTCTTTTGTAGAAATACCGCCAGCTGTTACAATAGCTTCGCTAAGTGGTCTTGTCTTTGTAACAGTCATCACCATATCTTGCAATAAGTCAACTAATCTTTCGCGTTCAGCCTTGCTTATTTGATTTACAAATTTATTTTCATCAATAAAAGCTAAATCAATCACTGTACTAATCATTTTGCTTGGCAATAAATCGCCTAAAGCATTTTTTATTTGTTTTCTACTATATTTTTCAAAATCTCTACAAATTCGTTTATCAAGCTGTTCTTTTGTCAAAGCAGGTTTAAGATTTAAAGATAATTCTACCAATTTCCCTTCTCTTAACCATTTAGCAATATCACGACTTAAAGTCAAAATAATTGGCCCACTTACACCAAAATGAGTGAATAACATTTCGCCAAACATTTCTTTTTTTACATCACCATCAACTAATACCTTTAAATTTACATTGCGAAGTGATAAACCTTGGAGATCTTTTACCCAATCTTCTTCACATTCTAAAGGTACAAGTGCTGGAAATAAATCTTCAATAGTATGCCCAATCTGTTTTGCCATGCGATAACCATCGCCTGTTGAGCCTGTTCCAGGGAAAGATGAGCCACCTGTAGCTAAAATAACAGCATCAGCTTCATATAATTTATCTTCTTCAGTGATTACACCTGTTACTTTATTATTATCTACTTTTAAAAATTTTACACTTTCATTTAACTTTATCTGTACAGCCAATCTATGCAATATCTTTTCAAAAGCATTTACAATATCAATTGCTTTATCACTTACAGGGAAAATTCGTCCACCGCGTTCTTCTTTTAATGGCACATCTAATTCTTCAAAAAAGCTTCTGATATCCCAATTAAAAAATTTACTAAATACACTATATAAAAATCTACCATTACCAGGAATATTTTTTACAAACTCTTGCAATGGTGCTGTATTTGTTACATTACAACGACCTTTACCAGTGATTAATAATTTTTTACCCAAGCGATTGTTTTTTTCCAACAACATCACTTCTGCACCATTTTGTGCAGCACTGACAGCCGCCATCAGTCCAGCAGCACCACCGCCAACAACAATAACTTTACGCATTATTTATCTCCTATTTTTTTACGCAAACGCAATAATTCAGTTTCAGTTAATTTTCTATATTCTCCACGTTTTAATTTACTCAAAGTAAGACCTGCAAAAGCTATGCGTTTTAAAGCTTTAACTTCATATCCTAAAGCCTTGAACATACGACGAACTTGACGATTTTTACCTTCATAAATAGTGATTTCCACACGAGATTCTTTCAAAGTTTTATTTATAGAATCTAAATACACATCAGCAGGTGCCGTCTTGCCATCTTCCAATTTCACACCATTTGCTAATTTATCCAAATCTTCCATATTAATAATGCCGTCTATTCTTGCCACATAAGTTTTGCCAATTTCATACTTAGGATGCAATAATTTATTCATAAATTCGCCATCATTTGTGAGTAATAATAAACCTTCTGTATTATAATCCAAACGACCAATAGGGAAAATTCTTTCTTCTACATCAGATAAAATATCTACAACTGTTTTTCTACCCTTTTCATCTTTTACACTAGAGATATACCCTTTTGGTTTATTGAGCATATAATAAACTTTTTTTGCTTCTACTTTAAGCATTTTTCCATTATAAGAAATTTTATCTTTCACTGGGTCAACTTTCGTGCCTAATTCAGTAACAACTACCCCATTGACGCGAATTTTACCATCTGTAATTAATTTTTCTGCTCCACGACGAGAAGCAATTCCTGTACGAGCTAAAAATTTTTGTAATCTTTCTTGCAAAATAATTCTCCTTATATTTTATTATCTATATCAAATTATATCATATAATAAATATCATCTTTATGAAAAAAGAGTATGAATTTCTTATCATTCATACTCTTATATTTCTCATTTTATAATACTACCTTATGTGGTGCTATCTTATGTTCGCTAAATACATAACGACCTATACCAGCAAACTCTTTATCTTTATATAAACGAATAAATTTTTCTGTTATTTCTTCATCTTCTTTAACAGCAATTTGTTTACCTTGTTTAATCATTACTGCTTCTTCATCAGAAATAACATATTTTGGTAAATGCTTTATCGGAAAATCTATTGATAATAGCGCTATATGTGGTAATAAGCCTATTTCTTCTGTAGTAAATGCATCTTCTAATTTAAATGCTCCCACATGAGTGCGAATTAAGAAACTCATCACTGTAGGTATTCCTAAATATTTACCAATATCCATACATAAACTGCGAATATAAGTACCTTTAGAACAAACTACTTCAAAAATGAAACCATTTTGTGTCATCTCTTGAAATTTAATATCATGAATGACAACATCTCTTTCTGGCATTTCTACTTCTATATTTTTACGAGCCAAATTATACGCTTTTTCACCATTAATTCTAATAGCTGAATACATTGGTGGTCTTTGTTTTATTTCACCACGAAATGTTTCTAATGCCTCTTTTACTTTTTCATCTGTAGGCATAGTATAATTTTCCATCGTTTCAATGATTTTTCCTGTATCATCACCAGTATCAGTGCTCAGACCAAAAGTTACTTCTACTTTATAGGACTTATCTACATCGTCCATATACTCAAGCATTCTTGTAGCTTTTCCAAGTGCCACTGGCAAAACTCCAGCAGCAGCAGGGTCTAAAGTCCCAGCATGACCAACTTTTTTCAATCCATAAACTTTACGTAAATGAGATACAATATCATGTGAAGTTATTCCTGGTGCCTTCAAAACATTTACAAATCCATTAGGCATTTTCTTTATTCATTCCTTTGATAATAGCATTAAGTACGATATCTTTTGCTTCCATAAGATTTTTATATACAGTCGCACCAGCTGCACGAATATGACCGCCACCGCCAATAGATTGAGCAATCTCACTGACATTTACTGATTTTGAACGCATACTTACTCTAGTTACTTCATCATCAGCATATTTAATCATCACAGCTACATCTACACCACGAATATTTCTAGCAAAATTAACAAAGCCCTCTGTATTATCAGCAGACTCTTTTAAAGCCTTATCAATAATCATCAAAGCAATTTTGCCATCATGATACAACTCAATAGTATCTATAGCTCTTCCAGCTGCCTTTACACTAGAAAAAGAACGTTGGTAAAATATTTCAGAAATTTTATCTGGTTTTACACCAATTTCTAATAATTCCGCAGCAGCTTTTAATGTATAAGGTGTTGTATTGCTATAACAGAAAAATCCTGTATCAGAACAAAGACCTGTATAAATACATGTAGCTGCTTCTAAATTAAATTGCCAATTCATTTCTTTTATTAAACTATAGACAATTTGAGCTGTAGCTGCCGCTTTAGCATCAACATAGCAATAATCAGATACTTTTGTATTAGATATATGATGGTCTAAATTCAAAATAGGTGCTTTTACTACATCTTTTACTCTGCCGATACGGTCAACATCAACATCTAAAATCACAAGTAAATCACACTCTATAATCTCACCATCTTGAGGTTTTTGATATAAATCTAAACCTTCCATCATACCGAGATTATCTGGTAAATCATCATCTAATAAAATTTTTATATCTTTATTAGTTCCCTTTAGGGCATGATATAGCCCTAAAGTTGAACCAACATTATCACCATCAGGATTTACATGAGAAGATAACACTATTTTATTAGCTTTTTCAATTAATTCACCAGCTTGTTTTAGTGTTACTTCCATTATTTTTGCTCCTCATCTTTTTGCACTTTTATCAATAATTCTTGAATATGTGCACTATATTGAAGTGAAGTATCCATGAAAAATTTAATTTCTGGAATAAATTTTAAACGAATACGATGCGCTAATTCTCTGCGAATGAAACCTAAGGAAGAATTTAAGCCCTTCCATGTATCTTCGATTTGTTTATCACTGCCTAAAATACTTACATATAATTTAGCATTGTGTAAATCACTAGATACATCAACTTCTGTAATAGTTACAAAACCGATACGAGGGTCTTTCAATTCTCTCATGATGATTTCACTAGCTTCTTGTTTAATCAATTCTTGTACTTTTTCTATACGAACGCTTCCCATTAATATACTCCTTATTTCTGTGGAATTTCTTCCATATCATATACTTCAAGGATATCGCCTTCTTTAAAGTCACGATAATTATCAATAGTAATACCGCATTCATAACCAGTTGCTACTTCTTTTACATCATCTTTGAAACGACGTAAAGATTCAATCTGACCTTCGTATAATACAATATTATCACGAATAATACGGATTTTAGAGTTATTACATACTTTACCTTCAAGTACATAAGAACCAGCAACTAAAGCTTTGGAGAATTTCATAACTTGACGAATTTCTACTTTACCTTGAATTACTTCTTTATATTTAGGTGCAAGCATACCTTTCATAGCTGCCTGAATATCATCAATAGCTTCATAAATTACGCGATAAGTATGAATATCAATTTTTTCAGTATCAGCTAATTTACGTGCATTTGCATCTGGACGTACGTTAAATGCAATAATTAAAGCATTTGCCGCAGAAGCTAGCATTACGTCAGATTCAGTTACAGCACCAACACCAGAGTGAACGATACTTACACGAACTTCGCTTTCATTTTTATTAAGACCTAAAAGTGAAGAAGATACTGCTTCTACAGAACCTTGAACGTCAGCTTTAATCAAGATATTTAATTCTTTGATATCGCCTTCGTTAATCTGATTGAATAAATCATCTAAAGAAACTTTCTTAGAACGCATAAGTTCATTACGCTGTTTTTCAATACGTTTTTCAGCAATAGTTTTAGCAAGCTTTTCATCTAATGCTGCAAGTTCGTCCCCAGCTTCTGGAACATCAGCAAGACCTAAAATTTCTACTGGCATAGAAGGACCAGCTTTTTTAACTTTTTCACCACGGTCATTAATCATTGCACGAACTTTACCACAAGCAGTACCTGCAATAATAAAATCACCGATATGAAGTGTACCATTTTGTACAAGTACAGAAGCTACAGGGCCACGACCTTTATCAAGACGTGCTTCAATTACTACACCACGAGCTTCGCGATTAGCATTAGCTTTGAGTTCTTGTACTTCTGCTACTAATAAGATCATTTCTAAAAGGTCATTAATACCTTCTTTTTTCTTCGCGGAAACAGGTACCATAATTGTAGTACCGCCCCATTCTTCTGGAATGAGTTCATGTTCAGCAAGCTGTTGTTTTACATGGTCAGGATTTGCACCTGGTTTATCCATTTTATTGATAGCTACAACGATTGGCACTTTTGCTGCCTTAGCATGGTTGATAGCTTCTAAAGTCTGAGGCATAACACCATCATCAGCTGCAACTACAAGTACAGCTATATCTGTAACCTGAGCACCACGAGCACGCATAGCTGTGAAAGCTTCATGACCTGGTGTATCTAAGAATACAATTTTTTGACCATTACACATAACTTGATATGCACCGATATGCTGAGTGATACCACCTGCTTCATTTGATGTTACAGATGTTTTACGGATAGCATCAAGTAAAGAAGTTTTACCATGGTCAACGTGTCCCATTACTGTTACAACAGGAGGACGAAGTGCTAAGTTTTTAGGGTCATCTTCAAATTCTGGGATTTCTGTTAAATCAACTTCAGGTGGAAGTTCTTCGACAGCAATACCAAATTCTTCTGCAATCAAAGAAGCTGTTTCAAAATCAAGTTCCTGATTGATTGTAGCCATTGTACCGAGTAACATTAATTTTTTGATAACATCTGTTACAGGGTATGTCATTTTACTAGCTAATTCTTTAACTGTAATTGTTTCGCCAACTTTAATATGTTTTGGACGAATGATTTCTTGTGGTTTGTTTTCCACTACAGGCTTAGCATTTTTGCCTTTATTCTTTTTATTGCCAGCAAATTTATTATTAAAATTATTATTGTTGTTATTATTTTTCTTATTGTTATTGCGATTGTTGTTTTTATCGTTATTTTGTGGACGATTATTTTTATTGTTACGATTTTTATTATTAGCAGTATTATTTACTGGAGTATTTTTTGTTTTATGTTCATTTGTACTAGCATTATTTCTAGTATTATTGCGATTATTGTTCTGATGTGTATTATTCTGATTATTTTTGTTTTTATTATTGTTGTTATTATTATTTGCAGAATTATTATTTTTATGATTTACATTCTGCTGATTATTTTTTTTTGCTGTTTGTTGTTTATTATTATCTTTATTATTCACGATACTAGCTATAACCTCACGTTCTTTCTCGCCAACCAAGTTTAGGTTGTTACTAACATTAATATTATTTTTATTTAAAATATCAATTATTTTTTTACTATCTAAAGAAAACTCTTTAGCTAGTTGATAAATTCTATATTTGGACATTAAGCCACCCCCAGGGTTTTCAATTATCCAATATCTTTAAAATGGCTTTCTTAAAGCCTTCATCACAAATCGCTATAGCTGCTCTATCAGTTTTCCCAATAGAATTTGCCATCTCATCTTTTGTAAGTTCTGTATATCTCAACAAAACTTTACTATTTTTTGCCATTTTTTCATATTTAGCTTTTGTCGCATCAGCAACATCATTTGCCAATAATATCAATTTAATATTATTTTTACTGCTTAAAGCTTTTTCAATGACAAATTCTCCAGATATAACTTTACCAGCACGACATGCAATGCTTACAATATTTATTAATTTAACTTTATTGTTCATCAAGTTTGGCAAATTCCTCTTTTAGCTGTTCATATACTGAATTATCTATCTGACATTTAAAAGATTTTTCTAAACGACGCTGTTTCACTGCTGTATTTAGACATTCAATATTCTTACAAATATAAGCACCACGTCCAGATTTCTTACCTGTGAAATCTACACTGAATTCACCTTCTGGACTTTTAACTATACGAATCATTTCACGTTTATTATGAGGTTCTTGACAGCCCACACATAAACGAACAGGAAGTTTTTTCATTACTTATCGCTCCCTATTTATTATTAATCTACAGAAAAAGATTCTTCACTTACAACATTAACCATGTTCATATCGTCTGAATCAAAGCCTTCTTCTGCAGCTTGAGTTTCGCTCTTAATGTCGATTTTCCAACCAGTGAGTTTTGCAGCCAATCTAGCGTTTTGTCCTTCTTTACCAATAGCTAAAGATAATTGATAATCTGGTACGATTACTCTAGACATTTTCTTTTCTTCATTTACTGCAACAGATACAACTTTTGCAGGGCTTAAAGAATTTGCTATATATTTTGCTGGGTCTTCATTCCATTTTACGATATCAATTTTTTCGCCACGAAGTTCATCTACTACAGCTTGAACACGTAAACCTTTTTGACCTACACAAGAACCAACTGGATCGATTTCTTCATTTGCAGAAAATACCGCTATTTTGGAACGCATACCTGGCTCACGAGCTACAGATTTAATTTCAACTGTACCTTCTTGAATTTCAGGTACTTCAAGTTCAAATAATCTTTTCAATAAGCCAGGATGTGTACGAGATACTAAAATCTGAGGACCCTTAGAAGTTCTTTTTACTTCTACTACATAAACTTTAATGCGGTCATTATGTTTATATTGTTCTGTACTGATCTGTTCAGATGGTGCAAGTACAGCTTCTGTTTTACCAAGGTCAATAAATACATTATGACCTTCCATTCTCTGTACAGTACCAGTTAAAATATCACTAGAACGGTTAGAATATTCCTCATAGATAATACCACGTTCTGCTTCTCTAATACGCTGTACTACTACTTGTTTTGCAGTTTGAGCTGCAATGCGTCCAAAGTTAGCAGGTGTTACTTCTACTTCTACTACATCATCTAAAACAATGCTTTCACCAAATTGTTTTTGAGCTTGTAATAAAGAAATCTCTGTAACTTTATTTTCCACTTTTTCTACAACTTTTTTCTGAGCGTATACATGAAATTCGCCAGTTGCTCTTTCTAAATACACACGCACATTAGAAGCAGTGTTGAAATTTCTTTTATAAGCAGATACCAATGCTGCTTCTACTGCTTCAAATAATACTTCTGGTGCTATGCCTTTCTCCTGTCCAACTTCTTTTAACGCATCTAAAAAGCCTTTATCTTTGGTTGCCATTTAATTACATTTACTCCTTAATCTTAATTTAAAAATCAATATGCAATCTAACTAAAGCAATATCTTTTAATGCTATTTCTCTAGTTTCATCAATAGTAATAATATCTTTTGTATAACCAGTTAATTTACCAGTTATCATTTTTTCACCATCAATAGCCTTATATAATGTAATATCCACCAATTTGCCCATTTCGCGTTTAAAATCTTTTTCTTTTTTCAACGCACGGTCAAGTCCTGGTGAAGACACTTCCAAAATATAGCGGTCATTGATAATATTTAATTCTTCAAGCTTTTCATCCAGTAGGCCGCTTACTTCCTGACAATCATCAAGGCCAATGCCACCTTCTTTATCGATGTATACACGTAAAAACCAATCACGTTCTTTTACATACTCTACATCAACAAGTTCATAATCAGTATTAGCTAAAATTTCTTCAGCAATTTTTTCAACTGCTTCTTCCACACGATTTGCCATCGAAACACCTCCTGTAATATTATCCCCAATATAAAGTAAAGAGTGGGCGTCTACCCACTCTTTAAGGAATAATCAAATTAACTTCTTTAACTAGTATAGCATAGAAAATTTATCTATGCAAGATTTTATACATTTATACAAAAAATATCTCTATAAAATAATTTCTGCTATTTACAATAGCTTATCATCATTTTATTAAATTTAAATTATTTCATTTAACTTTTTCTTTTTCTGAGTTCATCTAATTTTGCCATGACTTCATCATTTATTCTTGAGCCGATTTCACTTCTTCTCAATGGCAATACATGCTCACCTGTATATTCATCGCGAATATTTTTTTTGCTATGTTTTATTCTTCGCCATAATTCATTTGCAGAAATACGATATGCTCCTGCTCCTAAAATCAAAGACTGCTCTGCTCCATCAGAAGTTACTACATATACTTCTCTACCATAATATTTAGTAGCTTCATATACACTGCGTTCAATATAACTATCAGCTGTCTCTTTTTCCTTTGTATAAACCACTTTACAATGTTTAGATATTTCTTCGACATTTTCTTCCGCATTAGTATATTGTGCATCAAAAACTATAGTAATATCATATTTTTCATATTGTCCATATTCCATTAAAAGATGAATTAATTTTTCTCTAGCAAAATCTAAATCATCATTGATGAATTTCTTTAAACTTTCCCATGCATTTATTATATTATAGCCATCTACTACCATGTATTTTTCATGTCGATTTGGTGTCAAATATGTTCTACTTCTATTCATAAGCTATTATTCTCCAATTCAATTTTTTGACATTTCTTATTATACCATAAATACTATTATCTTTGCTTTATACTCTTTCCTATGTTAAAATTTATATCAGTTAACTTTGAAATTATAGGAGGAATTCTCGTGGCTATTTTAGATATAAAAAAAGCTGGTGAGCTTGTTTTAAAACAACAAGCTCAACCAATTGAAAGAATTGATAAAACAATCCGTACTTTACTTGATGATATGGCAGAAACTATGTATAAAGCTAATGGTGTAGGTCTTGCTGCACCACAAGTTGGTCAATCTATCCAAGTAGTAGTTATCGATATAGGTGAAGGACTTTTAGAACTCATCAACCCTACTATTATTCGCAAAGAAGGCACTGAGATAGACACTGAAGGCTGTTTAAGTGTACCCGAAATTTATGGTGAAGTAGAACGTGCTGCTAAAGTAAGCGTTGAATATTTAAATCGTCGTGGAAAACGTCATCGCATTACTGCTACAGGACTTCTTGCACGTTGCCTTCAACACGAAATAGACCATTTACATGGAAGATTATTTATTGATATTGCCAATAATCTTCATAAAGCTCAAAAATAAGAGGTGTTTTCCATGCCAATAAAAAATATTGTTTTCATGGGTACTCCAGAATTTGCTGTACCTTGCTTAGATATTTTAAATCAACACTACAATGTAACTGCTGTATATACACAACCAGACAGACCAAAAGGACGTGGTCAAAAATTAGCTATGTCCCCTGTCAAAGAATATGCTCTAAAACATAATTTACCAGTATATCAGCCAGAAAAAATCAAAACACCAGAATGTGTAGCTGAGCTTCGCGAATTAAAACCTGATTTAATTATCGTTGTCGCTTTTGGTCAAATTCTTTCTAAAGAAATACTTGATATACCGCCACTTAGCTGTGTAAACGTACATGGTTCATTATTACCTCGTTGGCGCGGTGCAGCTCCAATCCACTGGTCAATCATCAGTGGCGATAAACAAACTGGTATCACTACTATGTATATGGACGTTGGTTTAGATACTGGCGATATGATATTAAAAGCTACTACCGAAATCACTCCAGATATGACTACAGCACAACTTCATGACAAATTAATGGTTCAAGGTGCTGATTTATTATTGCAAACAGTTCAATTAATCGAAGAAAATAAAGCTCCTCGTGAAAAACAAAATGACAATTTATCTTGCTATGCTAAAATGTTAAACAATGATAATTGTCGCATTGATTGGACAAAATCTGCCCAAGATATCCATAATTTAGTACGTGGATTGAATTCTTGGCCAGTCGCTTATACTACTTTAAACAATAAGAAATTTAAAATCTGGCAAACAAAAGTAACTACAGGAACTGGAAATCCTGGTCAAATCATAAAAATAACTAAACAAAGTATTATTGTAGCTACTGGTGAAGGTGCGATTGAACTTCTTGAAATTCAGCCACCTAATAAAGCAAAAATGCCAGCAAGTTCATATATAAACGGTCATAAACAAGAACTTGAAAATAATGTATCTTTTATCTAAACGTAACAAGCGAAAGTAGCCTAGCTATTTTCGCTTTCTTACTAATTTTTTACCAATTTTACACTACACGAAAGATTAGGATAAACTATATGTATAATGATATTTTAAAAAATACTAAAAAACGCTTATTTATAAAATTAGCTGCTATTAGCTTATTTAGTATAATGTTTCTCACCTATTTGATTATCTGGCTATGTTATCCACGCCTAATTGTCTTAGACTTAGCTTTTATTGCCCAATTAGCTTTTACCTTTGTTAGCATAGTATTTATTTTCTGTTGTCTATTCATTCTAAATATGATTTTCAACATAGCAAATATAAAAGCCTTTTCTTTTCTTGATAAATATATCTTCAATTTTATCAATTTTCTTTTCCCTATCATCATACTCTGGGGAAAAATATTCGGCATAGGACGACGTGAAATTGAACGTTCCTTTATTGCCTTAAATAACTATATACTCACACATAAAAACATCAAAGTAGAAGCTAAAGACTTATTAGTTATCTCCCCACACTGTCTACAACTAGCGACTTGCCCACACAAAATAACTCATGACATCAATAATTGTAAACATTGTAATCAATGTACTATTGGACCATTAATCGATATGGCAAATAGAATGGGTTTTCATTTCCGTGTGGCAACAGGTGGAACTTTAGCTCGTAAAATTGCCAAAGAACTCCGCCCTAAAATGTTATTAGCCATTGCTTGTGAACGTGATTTAACAAGTGGCATACAAGACGTATATCCTCTACCAGCTGCTGGAGTTTTAAATATTCGACCTAATGGTCCTTGTTATAATACCACTGTAGATTTAGAATTAGTTGAACAAACAATTAAACAATTTATTAAATAACAAAAAAGTTGTAATCACTTGATTATATATCATTTGATTACAACTTTTTTAATTTCTATTGTTTTTTAGCCATCAATTCAGCATACATATCACTAATGGTTTTTCTATATACAGGATGTAATTTATACGGAGCAATCTGCATTAATGGTTTTAATACAAAATCACGATTTTTCATATCTGGATGCGGAACTATCAAATCATCTTCACTTATAATATCATCATCATAAAAAATTATATCTAAATCTAAAGTTCTAGGGCCCCAATGTATTTTACGCTCTCTACCTGCATGTTCCTCTACTTTTTGCAAAATCTGTAATAATTCATCTGCTGATAAAAGTGTTTCTATCTTCATAACACCATTTAAAAATACATCTTGTTCCACATTTCCATATGGTTCTGTAACAATTTTATCTGAAATAGCTACTATATTTATCTGTGGTAAATTGCTCAAAGCTTCAATAGCTTCATCTATAAATTTCTCTTTATCTCCTAAATTAGAGCCGAACGCTACAAAAGCTTCATGCCAGCCACGTTCAATTTCTACAGATACGGACTCAAATTCCTTTTCAATAGGTGCATGTGGCTTTCTAATTTCCAATAAAACACTTTTTACTAATTTAAACTCCAATAATAATGCCTGTGCTAATTGTTCAGCTACAGTTTCAATCAAATCATAAGTATGCTTAGTCATAAAATCATGAATAAAATCGCATACTGTTCCATAATTAGTAGAAGCGTCTAAATCATCATTCATGCCAGCTTTTCTTGTATTTGTATATAATTCAGCATTAACATAAAAATACTGACCTTTTTCTTTTTCTTCATCATATACTCCATGATAAGCATATACTTCTAAATTATCAATGCGAATTATATCCATCAAAAATTACCTCCAGCATATTTTATAGCTTCTGCCATTTTTATAGCTCTTAAATTTTCTTTTATATCATGAACTCGTACAAAATCATAATCTGCTAACACTGCCATAATAGATGTAGTAATTGTACCTTCTACTCTCTCATCAGCAGGTAAATCCAAAGTCAATCCTACCACAGATTTTCTTGAAGCTCCTAATAATAAAGGAAAATTCAATTTGTGTAGACTAGATAAATTTTTTAACATAATTAAATTTTGCTCATATGTTTTAGCAAAACCAATACCAGGATCTAAAATTATCTTATCTTTTTTTATTCCAGCATTTTGAGCAATATCTATAGTTTCTTGTAAATCCTCCACTACATCAGTCAAAAAATCTTTATAATTCGTATCTTTGCGATTATGCATCAAACAGCAAGCTACATCATTTTCTGCTATAACTTTTGCTAAAATATCATCATATTTTAAGCCCCAAATATCATTGATTAAATCAGCACCTGCTTTTATTCCTTCTTTAGCTACATTTCCCTTATATGTATCTAAAGATATTGGCACATCAAACTCTTTTTTCAAATTTTTAATAACAGGAACAATACGTGATATTTCCTCATCATCACTCAAAAGTGTATATCCAGGTCTTGTTGACTCTCCGCCAACATCTATGATATCTACACCCTCTTTTATCATTTCTTGCACATGAAATAAAGCTTTATCTAAAGAATTAAATCTACCACCATCGGAAAATGAATCAGGTGTTACATTCAAAATTCCCATAATATAAGTATGTCTACCAAAATCAAACTCTCTACTACCAATTTTCATAAAAAATACCTCAAATAATTAATATTTTAATTTTAAATTTTTCTTTTCATCTTTCCAATTACAAATAGGCTCAACTTGACAACAAAAACAAGTCCTACTCATTTTATCTGCTCGATACAATAACCCATTTAAATTCTTTTCTTCACTAGTTTTACTATCTCTATGTTTTAAAATAGCTTCAATGATTTGATTTTTCTCTTCTACAGTGAAATCGCAATCATCTAAAATTAAAGGAGCAATCTGCGCACTAGATATTTCATGACCAATTCCTTGACGATATTGAATATGACGACCAATATCATGTAGTAAAGCTGTCGCATAAATCATATCATCACTAATTTTTAAATCTTCTTTTACATTTAAAATCATCATCAATCTAGCCACATCTAAAAAATGACCCATATCATGTCGGCAAAAAATACGATTTGTTTCCTCTTTATCTATCTCTTTATAACATTTCTTAAATATTCTATGTCGTATAATCGTATTTTTACAATCAAAATTCATCTTCTTTGCTCCCTAAAATTCTAAAAAATACATATAAATCATTATAAAAGAAATCCTACAATTAAACAATAAAAAAAACGACTTCTACTCAAATTATCATAGAAGTCGTTTTTTATTACACTAATTATTTATTTAATTTCGCAGTGATAATACGACGAGCAAATTCAATAATTAATAAAATATTTACTAACAAGCCGAGCCATTGGGCTGTATCACCAAAGCTATCGCCTACCATACGAAGTGGAGCTTCACTACCGCCAGATGTTACAGAAACAACGATAACACCAGCAAGTAATACACCCATTAAGGATTCACCAACGATCATACCAGAGGCAAATAAGATACCACGACGATTGCATGTATCTACATCATCAGCAACATTTTGAGGGCTACGAACTTCTGCACGTTTACGTAAATAACGATTTACTACATAAGAAAGTACAGCACCTACTACAAGTGGCATCTGTAAAGTTGGAGGAAGATATATACCCATACCTACAGCAAGAGGTGGTAAGCTAAGATTTTTTGTAGATTTTTTCAAGAGTACATCAATGATGATAATAATAATACCAAAGATTACACCATAAAGAATATATGACCAATCCATGCTATTATTGAAAATACCTTTAGCAATAGTTGCCATCAAAGTAGCCTGTGGAGCAGACAATACCTGATTTGGATCCATATCAGGACGAGGCATTGCACCTGGGAAACCATATGCTTCATAAAGTAAGTTGAGTACAGGAGCAATAGCGATCGCACCAGCGATACAACCGATTAATAAAGCTACCTGCTGTTTCCATGGAGTTGCACCAACAAGTAAACCAGTTTTTAAATCCTGTAAGTTATCATTAGAAATAGCGGCAATACTTGTAATAACACTTGTGATAAAAATAGCAAATGCAGTAGCAAATAAAGTACCATATTCAGAGCTAAATAAACCTGCAAGGTTACCTAATGCTAATACTACAAGGGAAGAAACAATGATACCTAAAATACCAATACCAGAAATTGGACTGGAAGAAGTACCGATAAGACCTGCCATGTAACCGCAAGCAGCAGCTACGAAGAAGCCCATACCTACAGCAACAATAATACCAACTACTATGTACAACAAAGTCATACCTGTGGATAAATTGCCACCAGCTAAGAAGGAATAGAATACACCTATTAAACCGATAATGATTAATACGAATACAATACCAATGCTTTTTGGTGTCATATCTGTATCCATACGATGCAAATTATCGTTAGATACACTATTATCAGATACAGCTTTAATAGACATTTTAATACCATCTAAAATAGGTTTTAATAAAGTAATTAAAGTCCAAATAGCAGCAATACCAATTGTACCTGCACCCATAAAACGAATTTTAGAAGACCAAATGCTAGTAGCTACTTCACCGATATCTACACCAACTGGAATATCAGATATAGACATGAAATATGGTACAAAACCTAACCAAGTAACAACTAAACCAAATAAAATTGCTAAACCACTAGCAAGACCAATAAGGTAACCTGCACCTAATAAAGCAGGAGAAAAACCTAATGGAAGACAAGTTACTACATTTTTGCCCAAATGAATCCAATTCATCATTTCAGCGGAAAGATATCCAAATCCACTAGAAAATAGATTGATAAGTGCAGCGACAACACCACCACTTACAATATCTTTCATGCCAGTAACGCCTTTTTTCTCGCTAGCACTACCAACTTTCAAAATTTCAGCAGCAGCACGACCTTCTGGATAAGGCAAATCTGTATTAACTACCATTGCACGACGAAGTGGAATAGTGAATAATACCCCTAAGCATCCACCACATGCGCAAATCATTAAAGTTTGCCAAAATTGGAAGCCTTGCCAATAACCAATCATCAATAAACCAGGAATAACGAAAATTACTGCGGATAATGTACCAGCAGCAGATGCTTGAGTCTGTACAAGGTTATTTTCTAAAATATTAGAATCCTTGCACATACGCAAGATAGCCATAGAAATAATTGCAGCTGGAATAGCAGAAGAAAATGTAAGTCCTACTTTCAATCCTAGATACACGTTAGATGCAGTAAATACTATTGTTATAAATAAACCAAGTATGACCCCTCTAAGTGTAAGTTCAGGCAATTTTAATTCATGGCTCATGAAATCATGATTTTTCATAAATAAAATCTCCTTTTTTATAAAATCATGATATATTGTACAATAGTATTGTACAAAGTGCAATACTAAATACACATTAAAAACATTTTTATTTTTACATAAATTACGTAAAAAGCTCTTGTTTTTTACTAAAATTTTATATAAAGCAAACAAAAATCTAATAAATACAGATTGTTTTCTTAGAAATTATATTTTTATTTATCATAATGTCCATATTAAGAAGAAAATATCAATTTCACAAGTTAACAATTTATTTATATCTATTAACAGCATAAACTTAATGTAAAGTTATATTTTACAATCTAGTATCCTGTTAAAAGACATTTTTATTTTATTATATTTTAGTAATACTTTAAATTTATTATCGAAAAAAATGAAAAAATATGCATTTATTATTAAAGTTATTTTATTGCTATTAAAAACAAAAAACTCCCCATAAAATCTAAAAAATAAAATTCTATGGGAAGTTTTCCTAAAATAATTATTTAACTTCTTTATATTTATCAATCTGTTGATTTAATAATTCAATATCATCAAAATAATTTATTTTCATAGCATCTTTTACTTCATGCAATGTTTGTTGAGCTACTTCACGAGCTACTTCAGAACCTTCTTTTAAAATCTGATATACATAAGCAATATCTTTTTGATATTCTTTACGACGATTTCTAATTGGTTCAAATTCTTCTTGTAATACAGCATTCAAGAATTTTTTAACTTTAACATCACCAAGACCGCCACGTTGATAATGAACTTTTAATTCATCTAAATTATTATAATCAGGTAAATATTTAGCAAAATGTTCATCTTTGCAGAATGCATCTAAGTAAATAAATACTGTATTACCTTCTATTTTACCTGGGTCAGAAACTTTGATATGGTCAGGGTCTGTATACATGCTCATTACTTTTTGTTTAATGACATCAGCTTCATCAGATAAATAAATGCAGTTTCCTAAGGATTTACTCATTTTAGCTTTACCATCAATGCCAGGAAGACGTAAACAAGCTTTGTTATCTGGAAGTAAGATATCTGGTTCTACTAAAGTTTCTGTATTATACAACATATTAAAACGACGAACAATTTCTCTTGTCTGTTCAATCATTGGCTCTTGGTCTTCACCAACTGGTACAGTTGTCGCTTTAAAAGCTGTAATATCAGAAGCCTGACTTACTGGATAAGCTAAAAAACCAACAGGAATACTTGCTTCAAAATTACGCATTTGAATTTCAGATTTAACTGTAGGATTTCTCTGTAAACGAGATACAGTAACAAGGTTCATATAATAACATGTTAATTCACAAAGCTGTGGAATTTGTGATTGCACAAAAATTGTGGATTTTTTAGGGTCAATGCCACAAGCTAAATAATCCAAAGCTACTTCTAATACATTCTGACGAACTTTTTCTGGATTATCTGCATTATCTGTAAGTGCTTGAGCATCAGCAATCATAATGAAAATCTTTTCAAATTCTCCAGAATTTTGTAATTCTACACGTCTTTTTAAAGAACCTACATAATGACCAATATGTAAACGACCAGTAGGTCTATCTCCTGTTAAAATAATTTTACCCATAATTAACCTCCGCAATCTATTACTAATAAACTTTATTATTAATATTTATATATTTAATATAATATAGATTTAAATCTCTTTTGTAAATATCAATTTAATTAAGTACTTATTTTTCTTCATTATTATATATCCTTGATAAAGAAATTTTATATTATAATATAAGTAAATACTATTTATATTGGAGATGATTTTATGGCTAGAAATTTACCTCAACAATTGCGTTATGACAAATTAGGCCCTAATGTAGTAAAAGTTCTAACTAAACGTCATTTTGAAGCTTATTACTGTAGCACCAAAGAAGAAGCTTTAGCCCAAGCAATTAAATTAATTCCTGAAAAAGATGTTATTTCATGGGGAGGCTCTATTTCTATTGATGAAATTAATTTATTATCCTATGTAAAAGAACATTATCAAGTAATCGACCGCGATAGTGCCAAATCACCAGAAGAACGACTTGACCTCATGCGTAAAGCTCTACTTTGTGATACTTTCCTTATGAGTTCTAATGCTATCAGTGAAGATGGTCAATTAGTAAATATCGACGGTAACGGCAATCGTGTTGCTGCCATGATTTATGGACCTAAAAATGTAATTATAATTGCAGGTATGAATAAAGTAGTAAAAACTCTAGATGATGCTTATGCTCGTGCTAAAAATATAGCTGCTCCTAGCGTTGTCCAACGTTTTCCTAATGCTAAAACACCATGTAATCAAACTGGTGCTTGTCATGATTGCTTATCTAGTGATAGTTGCTGTGCTTATATAGTTACTACTCGTATTTGTCGTCCAGCAAAAAAAATAAAAGTTATCCTAGTAGGCGAAAATCTAGGCTTATAATAAAAAGCTCTCAGAATATCTGAGAGCTTTCTTCATCTTTGTGATATAACTAAGCCAACAATAGCTAATATCATACCTATTAATTTATATAAAGTTATTGGCTCATTTAATACTAAATAAGCAGTAATTACTGTTACCACTGGACAAGCATATATATATACTGTAGTCTTTACTACACCTAAATACTTCGTAGCGAAATTCCATGTCAAAAAACAAATTGCTGAAGCGCCAATTCCTAAATACAACATATTTGCCAAATTTACTGGTTCCAATAAATAAATTAAATCAATATTAAAACCCATAAAAATAACTGGTGGTATCATTAAAATTACGCCATAAAGAAAAATTTCTCTTGTGATAACTATCATATCATAGCCAAATGCACAAATTTTCTTTAATACTACAGCATAAACAGCCCATAAAACAGCAGCTCCTAAAGCTAAGATATCGCCTTTAGGGTTGATATTCAAACTACTTTCTTCTAAGGCAATAAATACTATACCTATCATTGAAATTATAAATCCTACAATAAAAGGCCCTGTTATTGCGTGTTTTCGCAATGTAAAACTAGCTAAAATAGCAGCGAAAAAAGGCGCTGTTGATGAAATAATTCCAACATTTGAAGCATATGTATATGTCAATGCAATATTTTCCATCAAATAATATAAAGTAATTCCTGATAATGCTGCCACTACCAAATATAAACGATGTTCTTCATGCCTTAACTTCAAAGGTTCTGGTCTGATTATATATAAAATACTAAGACCAATTACAAACCTTGTTAATAATATCTCAATTGGCGAAAAATCTACTAATAATATTTTAGTGGATATAAATGTTGTTCCCCAACAAATGATTGTAAATAGTGCCAATAAATGACCTTTCATCGCTACTCCCATTAGTAAAGCCCCTTTTACATTAAATTTTGTTCTATATATTTCAAACAATACGCTTTATTTTCTAAAATTTTATAAATAGTATTATCGTATAAATACCTATCATGTTCTTGATTATAAAAAGCTTTACCTGTTTGAGTTTCTTTTATTAACCAACCTTGTTTTTCCATAAATATATAAAACTCTATTTTAGTTTTTATATTTAATTTATTTATATTATCAATTGTTTTTATTAAATTCTCTATCAAATTATAAAATCCTTGTTTTTTTTCGGATAAATATATTTTTTTATCTAAATCATATTGAAGAGTTTTTCCCCATATCATTTCAATATTACTACGTAGAATTTTATCATCATGAAAAGTTTTAGCTAAAGTTTTATCACTAACTTTTCTATTTTCATCAATATAATTAAAGATAAAATCTTTCTTTAAACGTTCATGTTCCAGTTTTATGCCAACTTTTAATAATTCCTGCTCAAAATATTTAAAGTCTTTATTTCTACTTTTATTTAAAATATCTATTATTTTATCATAAACTGTTTTCTGCCACGTTAAATCTCTAAATTGTTCTCTTAAAAAGCTATATTTTTTACGCATATTATATTCATGATTTTTATTTTGAGCAAATATATCTCTTTCAATAACTGATAAATTATATTCTCTGCATAATTCATCAGAACTATATTTTAATTTCTCTAAAGTTTTATTGGCATGTATTTCTATTGTCTTTCCTGTTATAGCATTCACTGAATTGATGATAAGGTGATTATGTATATGTTCTGTATCTAGGTGTGTACATATACATACTTCAAAACCATCTTGAGCAAAATTCTGCATTACCCATTTTTTTCCTATTTCATGAGCTTTTTCTGGAGTTATTTCATTTGGCTTAAATGATTGCTGAAAATGTTTATACATTTCACTATTTTTATTATCTACTGCTTTTCGATATAGCTCTTTTGTTGCTATCATTGTATCATATATATTTTTTAATGAACCCCAACAATTCAATGGAGTTATTAATTTTTTCCCTGTTATTGTGGTTATTTTTTCTTCATTAGCAATATAATTTAGAGCTGATTTTAGACTTGCTTTTGTTTTTCCTGCTTTAACGACTTTAATAATTGCCAAAATTCATCACATCCTTGCTGGATTTCTTGTAGTAGTTTTTCTGTATTTTCATCTTTTGTTTCTATTTTATTAGATAATTCGTTTACTTTATTTCCTAGGTATTTTATTTGCGATATTGTTTGTTCTAGGTTGGGTATTATGTATATTGGGTTGTTGTTTATGCTGTCTATTATTAGCTGAGTTTTTGATATTTGTGTTTGTTCTAGTTTTTGTTTTATTAGTTCATTTTGTTCGGGAGTTAATCTTATGTTTAATTGTAGGCGAGGAGATTTTTTTTTCATTTTTTATTCCTTTCTTTTGTCTAGCCTTTTGCTAAGCTTGCTTTTTTTACTTCTATCCTTTCCTTTTACTATATATTATGATTCTTTTTTCTGCAATATTTTTGTAGACATTTTGTTGTTTTTTATATTATAATTTAGTTAATGGATAATAATTATTATTTTATAAGAAATATTGATTTTTTATTGTAGGTGATTTTATGTTAGATACTGTTATTATTGGCAGTGGTCCTGCTGGTCTTGCTGCTGCTATATATGCTTCTCGTGCGGCTTTGAATTATGTTGTTTTGGAAAAGGCTGGTTATAGTGGTGGTCAGATTGTTACTACTAATGATTTAGATAATTATCCTGGTATGCCTAATATTGATGGGGCTTCTTTTTCTATGGCACTTCAAGAACATGCTGAAAAATTAGGTGCTGAAATTAAAGAAGCGACTGTAACTGCTATTAAACAAAATGAGGATAATTCATATACTGTAGAAATAGAAGGTCAAGAACCTATTTTGACTAAATCTGTCGTTTTGGCTACTGGTGCTAATCCTCGCACTTTGAATGTTCCTGGAGAACAACAATATTTAAGCCGTGGTGTTTATTATTGTGCTACTTGTGATGGTGCTTTTTATCGCAATAAGACAACTGCTGTTATCGGTGGCGGAAATACTGCTCTTGAAGATGTTTTATTCCTTGCCAAAATCTGTGAAAAAGTTTATTTAATCCATCGTCGTGATGAATTGCGTGGAGATAAACATTCCCAAGAGAAAATTTTTGCTATGCCAAATGTGGAATTTGTAAAATCTGCTTTGCCAAAATCTATCAAAGGGGATAAAAAAGTTTCTGCTATTGAAATTGAATATAAAAAGACTGGCGAAATTGTAGATATTCCTGTAGATGGAATTTTCGTAGCAGTGGGCATGATACCTAATAATCAATTAGTACCTGATTTTGTCAATACTGATGATGCTGGTTATGTCATTGCTGATGAAACAGGTAAAACAAATGCCAAAGGATTTTTTGTGGCTGGTGATTTACGTACAAAAGATTTACGTCAAGTTTTAACTGCTGCTTCTGATGGTGCCAATGCTATTAAATCTGTAACAGATTATTTAAACGAAATTTAATTCTATACTCAAAGAGCAATACTAATTGTTAAATGTAAATTATTAGTATTGCTCTTTTTTACTGCATTTTACTTGTGAAAAGTTTTAAAACTAGTTATAATTAATTTACTTAATTTATATTAGGAGAGTGCTTTACTTTGATTAAAGTTAAACTTATGAAATATACTGCTGAACCAGAGCGTACTGTAGCTATGGCAGCTCGTCTTTGTTATTCTCCTGCTGGTGCAGAGGAATTATCTGAAAAAATGACTGATGAACAAGTTACTAAACTTGTAGAAAAAATTATCAGCATGGGTCATGCTTCCACTATGGAACATGTTACTTTTACATTTGCTATTGAAGGTATTTCTCGCGTGCTCACTCATCAATTAGTGCGCCATCGTATTGCTTCTTATTCTCAACAATCTCAGCGTTATGTAAGTGAACATGATTTTGAATATATTTTACCGCCATCAATCGCTGAAAATGATGAAGCTAAGGCAAAATTTGAAAATCTAATGCATACAATTCGCCAAACTTATGATGAATTAGTAGCTATGGATGTTCCTAAAGAAGATGCTCGTTATGTTTTAGCTAATGCTACCGAAACAAAAGTTTTAGCAACATTTAATGCTCGTTCTCTTCTCAATTTCTTCTCTCTTCGTTGCTGTAATCGCGCTCAATGGGAAATTCGTCAAATGGCATATTTAATGCTTGCTGAAGTTAAAAAAGTAGCTCCACTTTTATTCAAAAATGCAGGTGCAACTTGTGTTCGCACTGGTCGTTGCCCTGAAGGTGCTATGACTTGTGGTAAATTTAAAGAAATGCTTAAATTACGTGAAGAATAATTTATAAAATATTAATAAAAAAGGAGATTATCATGCGTCCAACAAAAAATAAACCTAAAAAAGATAAAAAAAATAAATTTGTAGTAAGTCCTCGTCCGAAGAAAAAAATAAATGATACAAAACAAATTAAACCTAAAAAAGTAGAAATCAGTGAAGATATCTTACTTGGTCGCAATGCTGTTCGTGAAGCCTTAAAAAGTGGTCGTTCTATCAATCGCATCTTGATCGCAGATAGCGCACATGGTGGTTCTATGCCTGAAATTATGACACTTGCTAGAGAACGTCGTATCATTGTACAAAATGTAAATACTGAAAAACTTGATCAAATCTGTGGCGGTCAACGTCATCAAGGTATTGCAGCTTATGCAGCTCCTGTTGATTATGTAGAACTTGATGATATTTTAAATCTTGCTAAAGAACGCAATGAAGATCCATTCATCATCTTATTAGATGAATTAGAAGACCCTCATAATCTCGGTGCAATCTTACGTACTGCTGATGCTGTTGGTGCTCATGGTATTTTAATTCCTAAACATCGCAGTTGCCCATTATCTTCTATCGTAGCTAAAACTTCTGCTGGAGCTTTAGAATATGTTCCTGTAGCTCGCATTGGTAATGTCGTACAAACTTTAGAAGAATTAAAACAAAAAGGTCTTTGGGTAGCTGGAGCAGACATGGACGGTACAGAAAATTATTATGATGCCAATATGACAGGCCCTCTAGTTTTAGTTATCGGCAGTGAAGGTCGTGGTGTTAGCCGTCTTACAAAAAATGCTTGCGATTTCATCGTCAAAATCCCAATGCGTGGCAAAGTAAACTCTTTAAATGCTTCTAATGCTGCTGCTATCTTAGCTTATGAAGTTTTAAAACAACGTACTTTAAAATAATTTATTTATATTTATTTGAGCAAAATCTTATTTTATCTTAAGTGGTGATTATTTCATGCTTTATAATGAACGTGTAGAATTAATCTTGCAACAAGTACAATTACAAGCTATTGTAAAAATCAATGATTTAAAAGATTTATTAAATGTTTCTGTTGATACTGTTCGCCGTGATTTAAAAACTATGGAACAAAGTGGTCTAATAAAATGTATACGTGGCGGTGCTTGTTTACCTGATTCATTGCCGTCTTTATCCAATTTTACCGGTAGGGAAGTTCTCAATATAAAATTAAAACGAGAAGCTGCCAAAAAAGCATTAGCTTATATTAAACCTAATGCTATCATTGCTTTAAACTCCGGAACAACTAATACTATATTAGCCCAAGAATTAGTTTTTAAAAAAGATAATATCACTGTCATTACTAATAATTTAGCAGCCATTAATATTTTAATTCAAAATCCAGCAATAAAAATTGTTTCTATTGGCGGAATTATTGATTCTCAAGAAAAATCAACTTATGGTACCACTTGTGAACAAGAATTTGGTCAATATTTTCCTGATATTGCCTTTTTATCTATTAATGCTATAAATTATAAAGATGGCTTCACCGATTTTCGCATATCCGAAATAGGTATTATTAAATTATTATCTCAACGTTCAGAAAAAGTAATTGCCATAATGGATTCTAGTAAGATTGGCAAACGTTCAAAACAAAAAGTATTAAATCTAGATAATGTTGATTTATTATTAACAGATGATAATATTTCACCAATATTAAAAGAAAAATATAAAAATAAAGGTCTTCTCATTGAATAAAAATAGCCATTTTCCTTATCTCTTATTTAGAAATTTGGAAAATGGCTATTTTTTATGGAATTAAATTACCTTTTATACTTCTCCACCATGAAATTGTTCTATATGCTTCCAAAGTTTTTTCTACTTCTATTGGTTCATTTCCATCTAATTTACCTATATCTACAGTATTAAGCCAAACACTATCATTAAAGCCTACATTTGCTCCTCTTGTTAATGATTTACCTAAACTATAGTATTCAAAACCTTGTGGTGCTATCAATTCAAATATAGTTGCCCCAATATTAATATGACCGCCAGCTATTTCATCTGATAATATATTTTTCGTAATACCATCACCATAAATGACACATGGCACAGTATATCTATTAAATAATGTTGGTTTTGCTTCTATATTTGTTCTATCAGCATGGTCGCCAGTAATCACAAATAGATTTTCTTTAGGATATGTTGTTTCAATATCTTCAACAAAATTGCCAATTACTTTATCTGTATACCAATAATGACCTAATTTATTTAATAAATCTTCATTATTTTGTACATTTACAGGTAATTTAGCTCGCACTTCTTCTTTCGGAAAACCTGCTTTTGCTAAATCTACACTATAAGGCGCATGATTTGATACAGATAAAATCACATATACTGTAGTTTCATCATTTTGAGCTACTTCTTGCTTTAACTTATCAAAAATAAATTCGTCATCACAGCCCCATACATTACCTGATGGATATTGATAATCTGATGCACAATGAAATTCATCAAAGCCTTGTGCCAAAGCAAAATCTTTTATTCTTTCCCAACCACTAAAACCAGCATACCAGAACTGTGTTTTATATCCTAATTTTTTTATCTGCGGTGCAAAAGATGTCGCATATACCTGCTTATATGATTCATATTGATGATTAGGATATATATTTACATCAGATAAACCACAAATCATAGCATTTACTGCCATAGGTGTAAATGCACCATTAGGCATAAAATTATGTGTATATGTTGCATTATCTTTTTGCATAATAGCTCGCACATTTTCGCCTAATTGCAGATTTGCATATTCATCTAATAATGGCCATTGAGCAAAACTTTCACCGATTATAATAAATATATGTTGTTTCTTGTCAATTATATTACCATGAGCTTGATATACTAAATTACTATCTATTTTACTTAAGTCTTGTTTTTGCAGACGATAAGCATCACTATTTTTCGCTAAAAACTCTAAATTCTGAGCAATATTTTCCTTATGCACGCCATAAATCACGCCATTATCAATACGTTTTTTTATAGAATATCCTCGATAGATAGCCTGCATATCATCTAAAATTATCTCATTAAGAAAAGTATCTTTTGTTTTTGCACAATTTTCCCAATGAATAGATTTTGCATAAGAAAAACTTGCACCAAAGCGTACAAATAAAGCAAAAACTAAGGTAAATACTATAACTGATATTTTAAATATAAGACTTTTTTCAAATTTAAAAGATTTTTTTATCCACTGCCAAGCAAGATACTTTTTCAAGATATATACAACCATAGCTGTAAATAAAATAATGATTACTGTGCCTTCCAATAAATGATATTGCTCTATCATTGTATAAAATAAAGCTTTTACATCATCATTTACAGCATTAAATACCATTTCATTAAAATTAGTATGAAATTCCCTATAATAAAAATATTTTGCTACAAATAAAAAATTCAATATAAATAAAAATACTGCTGATAATCCTAATCTCAATTTATCTAAATGCTTATTTATCAACCAACCTATTAATGTAACAAAAATAAATGTAAATAGCATAAGCACGCCTGCTGTTTTTAAACTAATTCTTGCCCCATAATAGATAGTCAACAGAATATCATTTAAATTTATATCACCAGCATAACTTTTCATCGTTATCAATGAAATTACACGCAATAAATTTAAATATAACCAAACAAAAATAAATAACTTGAAATCTCTTTTCAAATTATAATTAAAACTCTCCCATTTTAACTGCAAAATCATTCTCCTAACTTTAAAAAATTATTCATTAACAGCTTCGATTAAATTTCTCACTAAATTTTCATCTACATAATCATAACAAGCTTTATTTTCACCTTGAGCAAATGCATAATTCACAAAATCACCAAAAGTTGTTTTATCTTCTTTCCATGCCCTACAAGATGAATGTATCTGCTTTACTTTTGTATATTCTATTAAATCTTTTGCATTATCTTTATTAATACCACTACCTGCTAAAATCTCTATTTTTACTCCTACTGTTTTTTGTAAACTTCTAATCAATTCTTTGCCTTCTATAACTGTTGCTTTCAATCCACTAGTTAATACTCTATTTACGTTTAATTTTATTAATTCATTTATCGCTGTTTTTTCATCTTTTACACAATCAAAGGCTCTATGAAATACTGCTGTCTTCCCATAAGAATGTACTAGATTTACCATTTTTTGTGTAGATTCTAAATCAATTGTTCTATCTTCAGTTAAAAAGCCAAAAGCTAATCCATCAGCACCACGCTCTAATAAAGCTTTTGCTTCGGCAAAAATCTGTTTTTTTTCTAAATCACTATAGCAAAAACCAGCGCCTCTTGGTCTTACCATACAAATAACTTCTAAATCTGTATTTCTTTTAATTAATTCTAAAGTAGCTATACTTGGCGTAAGTCCTCCTAAATACAAAGCTGAATTTAATTCTATTCTCTTTGCTCCACCTCTATAAGCATTTATAGCATCTTCATAACTGCCACAACAAATTTCAATTATTCTATCCATTTTACGACCTCACTTTATTTTATATGCTTATTATATACTATTTTGCTAGTATTTAAAAATATATGTTATAATATAATATTATATATCTTTAATAAAGGAGAAAAAATCATATTATGTTAAAAGACATAGCAGAAAAATATTACATACAAGGTTATAATTGTGCAGAAAGTCTTATTCGTGCAGGTAATGAATATTATAATTTAAATCTTGATGAAAATGCTCTAAAAATGACAGGCGCTTTTGGTGGTGGTTTCCATGTTGGTGATGTATGTGGAGCTTTAAGTGGTTCAGCATGTGTTATCTCAAGTAAATATATTGAAACAAGAGCTCATGAAACTACTCACTTAAAACCTATAATGTTAAACTTAGTTAGAGCATTTCAAAGTCATTTTTCTTCAAGACTTTGCTGTCAAATTAAAGCAAAACATTATTCTCAAGAAGTACATTGTTTAAATACAGTAAAAGCTACAGCTGAAATTCTTGAACAAGTTTTAACTGAATACGAAAAAAGTCATTAATAAAAAACCTAATCTCTAATTATTCTAGAGATTAGGTTTTTTATTTACAATCTTGCTTGCACTCACTACAACCATTACAGATAAGTTTACTAGCACATTCATTACATTTTAGTTTAAAACTTCTTTTATACAATTTTTCCTTGTCTAATAATCTCCCAAATTGGTCATATAATTTAAAAACTATTTCTTTACCTTGATAATTCATTTTAGATTTAAAAGCCATCTTACTTTGTAATTCCTTTGAGGGTAAATTATATATTTTTTTATCTTTCATAAAAACTGTTCCTGTTTCCATAAAACAAAATGTAATATTTGCTTTTACACATTCTTGGCGCAAGTTTTTCACCCAATCGAAATTACAAACTCTAGCTCCATTATAATTTTCTCCGCCACAAATTACCTGTTCAATTTCTCCATCTTTTAAATATTTTTCTATACTTACATTTTCCAAAAATGGAGCAACTATTATCCCTTTATGTTTAAATGGCAAATTCAATAATATTGGTATTCTCTCATCTGCACGCTTTTGATTTTCACAAGTTACATGCAAAAACACATTTTCCCAACCATTGCCCCAATTTTTAGGTAAACATGCTCTTATTCTTTCTGCTCTTTTTGTTATCAATATAAATATAACATCACTTCTAGCTTTTATTATTCTCCATGCTTCTTCTCTCCACTCATCAGCTTCTTTTAAGAAAAAATCTGATGTCATACAAACCCTTATTTGTTCACCACTTTTTATCTTATATTCACCTTGTCTATTTTTAGCTAATGGATAATAAAAATTTGCCTTTACTTTATAGATATACGCTCCACTATTACCTCTTATCTTATCTAAATAATACATATAACAATTTTTACAGCCCTCACTATATTTAAGGCAACCATGCCATGGGTTCCATATGTCATGCATCATTTCACCTTCTAAAAATAATAAGCCCCAAAATCTAATAAATAAAAGTTTCTAGGGCTTATATATTCTATCTCTTCCTTAAATCTTTTCCACCACAAATAGGGCATTGTTCTTTTTTAAACAAAAAATAATATATAGCATAGATAAAAATCCAACTGCCACCAGTAATTACTGATAAAAATATAAATAAAAACCATGATGGTCTTTTCACTGGAGAAACCATTTGATTACAGTATGGACAATATTTCATAAAATCACCTCATTAATTTATTTAAATCAATATTTATCTTAACAATACTTCAAAACTCTGGATATTTCCAGATTTTTAAAATTATATCCGTCAATATATTTGTTCTTCGTTGAATAGCTTTTTTATTCCATACATCACATTGAACAATGCTTTCATTTAATTTTAAATGACTATGCTTAAATCCACTCTCACCATTTACTTTTTCCCCAAAAGATTTATTGCTCATTTCTGCATTATATCCCGTTATCGTCAAATTGCCCAAAGTATGCAAATACAAGCTATGCACCTCTTGCCAATTTTCGCCTAACATTTGTTGCCACGACAGATTATGTTCTATATTTTGAGGCATAATATGCTCTATAGTGTAATTTGCTGTATTTAAATCAATCGGCTCTTTATGATAATAATTTTCTAACGCTTCTAATAAATATTTACGCAAGCGAAAATGATATATATCCTTTGTTTGCAATTTTTCTCGAACTTCATAATCAGACGAAAATCGCTTATAACTTGATTTAAATACAAAAGCCTTGATAATACTATTTACATAATCATCTTTATCCACAGCTTGATATAAAGTAGCAAAAGTTTTGCTAAGTGAATTTGTCGGTATTTCACAAATAGCTCTACGCCATAAATAACTTATCACTACTTGCAAAATCTTTTTAAAATCTTCTTTAATCAATATCTGACGACTATAATCATCATACAACTTCAATAAAAATGGATATACTACATGACTATCTAGTTTCTTAAATTCTTGCCAATATAGTTTAAGCTCATCATCGTTTTCTTGCAATAAATCAATACAAGCATAATATTTGGCATAAGTAAATAAATCCTTCAAAACTGCGAATTTCTCACAATTATTATCTAAATAATAACGCTTAAAATTCTCATATACATTATTTATCTTACAAATATGACCTGTATCACTCTTTAAAGTTAAAAAATCACGGATAAAATAATCAAATTTATTTACATCATTTTTATAAATATCTTCGCCAAATAATTCTTCCATAGGTTTCCAATATGTTTTATACAATCTAGTTTGCTTTTCTGGCGTCAAATCCATCAATAAATAATTGCGCAATAAATCCGTCTGCGATAAATCTTTACCTGTGGAATTCATACTTTCAAAAATCATTTGAGGATTATCACTATCTTTATCCAAAGATATTGACACTAAACTCAATTTAAAAATCCCTGCATAAATTTCATCAATCTGCCCATATTGTTTTATAAAATCTTCTATACGTTCATAAAAAAATTCATAACATTTAATGATATTTGTAGCAGGCTTATTCACTGTAAATATTGTATTATCTATTAATTTTATATACGTTTCTTTATCTTGTACATTCAATAATAATTTGTATCTATCTTCATCTATTTCATCACTATTATATAAAAATTGATTTTTTATCTTTGCTAAATTAATTAGTTTAGTTTCTAAATTGAATTTCTGCACATAATCTTTTATTGCACATAATAAAATAGAAATTGTCGTTAAACGTTGTTGACCATCAATCAATAATAATTGTTGTGGACGTCCTGCTGGTGTTCCCATATCAATATATACAATAGAGCCAATAAAATGATTTTGTTTTTCTTTAAATTTACTAGCACGTAAAATATCAAACCATAATTGTTCATATTGGTTTTTTTGCCAACTATAATTTCTTTGAAAGATAGGTACTATAAACTGGCGAGATGTATTTAATAATTTATTTAAAGTTGTTTCTCCTGCTTGCAAAAAATCATCTCCTATATAAAAATCACCGAAAAATTTATATCTTAAACTTATATTATGTATCAATTTCAAATATCCATAATTTATAATTCAATTTTAGCTTAAACCTTGATTTTTATAAAGACAAAAAAATAAAGCTGACTCAATAGCCAGCTTTTATTTAATCTATCAAATATACATCTCCATGGCGATTTCGTCGCAATTTGGGAATTTGGGACAATCTATACAATCCTTCCAAACTTTTTGTGGCAAATCATCTTTTGTTACCACTTTAAATCCTAAACTGCCAAAAAATTTATCTTGGTATGTCAAAGTGAAAACTTTTCTTATACCTAAAGCTTTTCCTTCTTCAATGAGATGTTCCACGATATTTGCACCAATATGACGACGTAAAGCTTTTTTAGCTACTGCTAAAGTGCGAACTTCTGCTAATTCATCCCAAACTATATGCAGACCTCCCACACCTAGTATTTCACCATCTTCTTCAGCAACATACATATCTCTCAAAGTTTCATATAAAGTATTTCGAGAACGTGCTAACATTACTCCTTCTTGAGCATATAAATTTACTAAATTATATATTTCTTCAACATCGTTAAATATAGCCTTGCGATAAATCATTAAAACATCTCCTCAATATAATTATATCAAGCTTGCAATAATGCAGAAGGGCAAATATCTTTAAGTGGACAATCACCACATAGAGGATTTCTTGCTCTACAAAGTTTACGACCATGCCAAATAAGCCAATGATGTGCATCTGACCATTTTCCCATCGGTATTGCCTTTTGCAATCCTTTTTCTACTTCATCAGGTGTATTGCCTACAGCTAGTTTTAAACGATTGGATACTCTAAATACATGTGTATCCACAGCTATAGCTGGACGATTAAACGCAATGCTTGAAACAACATTCGCCGTTTTTCTTCCCACACCTGGCAATTTCAATAATTCTTCGAATTGCTCAGGCACTTCACCATTATAATCACTACATAATTTATGACAAGTAGCTATTATATTTTTTGCCTTATTTCTAAATAATCCACAATCGCGTATTTCTTCTTCTAAAGCTGTAACACCCATTTCTAAAATCTTTTCTGGAGTATTTGCCTTAGCAAATAAACGAGCTGTAGTTATATTCACGCGTTTATCCGTACATTGTGCTGACAATATAACTGCAATCAACAATTCAAAAGGATTATTAAAAATTAAAGCTGGCTTAGCATCTTTATACGTCGTTTCTAAAATCTCCAACATTTCATCTTTTATTTTTTTAGTTATTTTCATAAAAACCTCATTTTTATACATTAAAGTAAACTTGTAAACCTAAGTATATCACAATAAAAATATTAAATCTAGTAAAATTACAAACTAAATATATTAATTTTGAAAATATGGGCGTAAAAATAATGTAATAAAAAATATAATTGCCGCAAAAATAGCAATGGTTGCTCCAGTTGCAATATCAGCATAATAAGAAATCACAAGGCCTAAAAGCCCTGCACAAATAGCAAAGCAAATAGATAACGCATGATATTGTCTAGCATTAACTGCTATATTTCTAGCTGCTGCTGCTGGCAAAATCAACAATGAATTTATAATCAATAAGCCTACCCATTGAATACTTATAGAAACAACTACAGCTACAATAGCTGCAAAAATCATTTCAATATATAAAGTCTTAATACCTCTACTAGCAGCAAAACCATCATTTATACTAATTATCAAAATCTGATTAAATAAGAAACACCATGCAATCACAACGACAATAAAAGTTATGAATAAATATACAAGCTCATCAGCTGTAATGCTTAAAATATCACCAATAAAATATGAAGTATAATTACTAAAATTGCCGCCATGCGACATCAAGATAAGACCTATCGCTATACCTGCCGAAGAAAAGACACCAATAATTGTATCTGTTGAAGCACTACTGCGATGTTTAATATATGTGATTAGAGCCGCAAAAATTATCGAAAATATAATCAACGAAACAAGTGGCTCACCACTGCCTAATAATACACCTACAGCAACACCTGTAAATGCTCCATGACCTAATGAATCAGAAAAAAATGCCATGCGATTGCTGACAACCATAGTGCTTAAAATTCCCAAAAGTGGTGTAATCATCAACACTGCCAAAAAAGCATTTTTCATAAATACATGATTTATCCAGGCAAAAGGCAAAATCACATCTAAACCATTATAAATAATATCTAACATTATTCTGCCTCCTCTTCTAATGGAGCTACAATATTACCAAATAACGCTTTTGTTTCTTTGCGATTGAATACTTCTTGTGGTGTTCCTTTACAAATCACTTTTTTATTCAACAAAACAACTTGGTCAGCATATTGAGCTACAAGTGGTAAATCATGTGATATCAAAACAATTGCCATATCTTCTTTTTCTCTAAGCTCGGATACAATCCCATAGAATAATTTCAAACCATTGTGGTCTACCCCGGATACTGGCTCATCTAACAATAATAAATCTGGCATTGGATTTAAAGCTAAAGATAATAATACACGTTGCATTTCACCGCCAGATAAAGCTCCTAATCTTCTATCAATCAAATGTTCAGCCTTTACTCTACGCAAACTTTCCAAAACTTTTGGTCTTAATTTTTTCATACTACAAAGCCATACAGGATATTTTGATAAACATGCTGCAAAAAAATCCATTACACTAGTAGGCGAAGTACGGTCAAAACGCAAATACTGTGGTACATAACCTATAATAGGATTTCCTGTATGTTTTCCTTTAGCCTCAACATAATGTAAATTCCCACTATGAGGTACTTGCCCTAAAATACATTTTAATAATGTAGATTTTCCTGCTCCATTTGGCCCGATTAAAGCTGTTAATTGTCCACAATGAATATGCATATTCACATCTGTAAATATTTCTGTATCTCCAGCATGAGCTGAAAAATTTTCTATTTTGGTACAACAAAGTTTATTACAATCTTCTGATGAAGCATTATGATGATATTTTCTTTTAAACAAAATTACACCTCACTAGATAAACTAAATAACGCAGTATACCAACTAAAAAATTGGCAATACTGCGTTAATGTCTTAATTTTATAAAATTTAATTAAGCTTCTTCTTCAAATTGGTCTTTACCAACACCGCATAATGGGCATACAAAATCTTCTGGTAAATCTTCAAAAGCTACACCAGGAGCTAAATCATAATCTTGATCTCCAAGTTCTTCATCATAAACCCAACCGCATACAGTACAAACCCATTTTTTCATAATTAATAGCCTCCAATATATTTTATTTGTCTTAGCTTTTATATACTAAATTCATTTCATATTATATTTATATAATATAATTAATACTTCTCTTTGTCAACTATTAATATTAATTATTATCCACAAATAATTATATTTTAAATATTTATTAAAACTAACGCTTTATTAACTTACAAATATTTTGATAAAATTCATATGGTACATCTAAATTATTATTTGTACCACTGCCTAAATCTACAGATGGTCGATTAGCACCATGAAAATCAGTACCACCAGTTGGCACTAAATCATATTTTTCAATCAAATAATGAGCAAATTTTTCATCATCTTCACTATAATTTGGATAATATGCTTCCATACCATCTAAACCAATTTCATGTAAATACTTTATATTTGCTTCTTGTTCTTCTCTTGTATAATTTTTAAAACCTATTTTTTTATGAAAATGAGCTAAAGATGTAACAGCCCCAGCTTTTTTCATAGCTTGGATTGCATCTTCTGCCTTTGGATTTTCTGTTATCTTCAAATTCAAATTATTAAAAGCAGGGTCAATGTATCTATCCCATAAATACTGAATATCGCCGGCTTTCGATTTATCAGATACTAAATATCGCAAAATAGCATATTTATCTAATGCACCGCCAGCTATAAAAGGCTCTACTTTTTCTACTGAAATATCTAATCCTTGTTTTTGTAAATAATCAATAACAGATACTATAGAAGATTGTTTTTTCTGTCTTAATTCATGATAAAAATCTTTAAAAGCCTTACTTTCTTCATCAAAACCTAAAGCTACTACGTGGATTTGATGATTATTATAATTCAAGCTAAGTTCCATACCATGAATAAATTCCATATCATATTTTTTAGCAGCCTCATAGGCTTCTTTATTACCATATATAGTATCATGGTCAGTCAAGGCTATAGCCTTTAACCCTTTATCTTTAGCCAATTTTATCAATTGACTAGGAGTATACGTTCCATCAGACATTGTAGAATGTACATGCAAATCAATCACATTATTGTCCTCCCTTATATATTTTATTTACAAAAATTAATCATATTATTAATCTTACACTTATTTTCATTATAATTAAAGCCAATTAAATAAAATATTTTCCCAATTCTTTTAATTGACATCATCTCTCGTTAACTTTAGGATAAATAATATAAATATATTTTAAAAATGAGGTGTACTTATGGCTGATGTTGCAATTATGGAATATAAAACTAGTTCTAAAGATTTATATTTAGTATCCTGTGGCTGGGAAAAATGTGGTGCTACACATTCTTATGGACCAGCTGTTCGCAATTATTATATGCTTCATTTTATCTTGAAAGGTCAAGGTCATTATTATTTAAATAATAAACATTATAAATTAAATGAAAATCAATGTTTTCTCACAGAACCTGGAACAGTAACTTTATATAAAGCAGAACCTACAAACCCATGGACTTATACATGGATTTGTTTCAATGGTGATTATGTGCCGCACTTACTTAAACAGTCAAATTTAAATACAGATAATCCCATCATCAATCTATCTTGTAATCAAACCATCTATGAAATAATCAAAGAAATGCTCTCTTATCATCAACTCACACCTGCAAATGAATGTTATCTACAAAGTAAATTATATCTCATTTTTGCTAAACTTCATGAGGCTTTACAAAGTGTTTATAACAAAGTCGAACTAAATAATAATTTTTATGTAACTAAAGCGATTGAATATATTGAAAAAAATACTTTTACTAATCTAAGTGTAAATGATATCGCTAGATATCTCAATATCAGCAGAAGTCATTTATATGCATTATTTAAACAAGAATTAAATACTTCACCACAACAATTCTTAACTAATGCCAAAATAGCAAATGCACGTGAACTTTTAAGCAAAACGAAAATTCCTATTTATAGCGTAGCTTTATCATGTGGCTATAAAAATGCTTTTGCTTTTTCACGTGCATTTAAACAAGTTACGAATATCTCTCCACGAGAATATCGTCAACACTATCTCCAACCAAACGATTTAGTAAAATATTAAATCATTCTGTCATAGATAAAAAAGTTTGATAACGTATTGTATTTGGATTGAATTTTAATCCTGTTTCTTCAAACCATTGATATTTACAATCTATATCATGGTCTTTATCCTGCCAATGCTCTGGGCAAGTAGTTTCTTCCCAATCAACAGGAATTACATGATGTTCTTGCTTAGATGCTACCTTCAAAATCTCATGTAATTCTTGTTTTTCTGTTTCATCTAAAATATTTGGTCTAACAGAAATAAATAAAGGTGTTCCACTTTGCGCTAATACATCTGCCCATTGTTTATTCATTGACCATGAAATACCTCCATCAATACCTACACAATCAGCATCAATCTCATAGAATTTACCATGCTGAGGTAAACGAAATGCTAATGTATTTACACCCATAAATCTAGTTCTTTCCCAATCTACTCCACTTGTATCATCACCAGTGCGATTAATATGCATATAACCTGCACCTAAATGACCTATAGTATTACAGCCAAGTATCAAAGTCTCTCCATTAGAAGCTTCCACACTTGCATCTAAAATAGCTTTATATAATAATTTCACTACTTCGGCACTTGTCAAACTATCATCATAAAAATGCCAACCATCATCTGTTACAAGTGGACTCATTTGAAAGCCCCATTTGCCAAATAAATCAAAAGTAGAAAAATCATGTTTAATTAAAGTATATCCCCAATTACAAATTCTCTTGATATCTTCTTTAATATAATTGAGTGCTTCTGGATTAGTTGGGTCGATACAATTATTATGTGATAATCTCCACTCATTTTTTATATTTTCATCTTCATTTAATAATAATCTCACCCAAATACCTGGACGCACGCCTTTTTGTACTAATTTATCAGCTAAAGCTTTCATATCTGGAAATTTTTCATTTCCCTTTGTCCATGGGCCACCATTATATTCATTTAAACGATGATGTTCTTGCCAACAATCATCAATAACCATATATGGTTTATTTTCTATATCTTTTGTTAAATTTAAAATATAATCACAATCAGCTAGAATTTCACTTTCTGAACTTTTGCCATAAGCATAATACCAGTTATTGCTACCATAAACAGGATATTTAGGTAATATTGGGTCTTCACACATCTGACCGCAAAATTCTTGCATAGCTTCAAAACTAGTGCAATCACGCATTTCACAAGCTATAACATCAGCAAGCTTAATCACTCTACCTTTTAGATTTACACCACTACCACCACAGCGAACATCTAAAAATAAAGTCATACCTAAAGAATCCACTTGCCAAAAACACATTGCTGAAGGTCTTACTTTTACCCCATAACAAACAGATTTTGCTTCACTTTTAGCACAGAAATACCATGGCATAAAACGATTAGGGTTCATACCTTTCCATTCCATATCACCATATCCACGTTCCCATGCATCACCTAAAAAACGAACATTTTTATCCCAACTCAAATTATTCCATCTCAATTTTATCCATTTCACTTTTGAAGTTTGAGCAGTAAGAAAAATAGCTAAATGTTCATTATCCTGATTTAGATTAACATTTATATCATCTAAATTATAATCATCATTTTCCCATTTAGCAGTTACAGTTTTTGTTTCCGTAGTCAACTCAATAAAATCCGGTTTATTTACTTTCAATATATTCTTTAACATAAACTCACCTCATAATTTTTGTTTTATTATTAATTATGAGAAAATTATATACTTTAAAAGCCAAAAATACCATGATTACATAAATTATAAACATTGCTAAATGTCTTTTATAAAAAAATAGCCTAGACTATAAAACTATAATCTAGGCTTTGATTTTTATTTTAAATATTCTACATGACTAGCATAAGCATTATGATTATGAATGGACTCAAAGTTTTCACATTCCACAGAGAAGTAATGAATATCATCTAATGTTCTAAGTGCTAAAACACAATCACGTAAAATATCTTCTACAAACTTCGGATTTTCATATGCTTTTTCTGTTACATATTTTTCATCTTCACGTTTTAATAATGGATATAATGGACAAGAAGCTTGTGCTTCTATCAAGCTTACAATATCTTTAATATTTATAGCTGTTTTTTTGCCATCATAATTTATTTTTACAGAAATAATACTGCGTTGATTATGTGCCCCATATGCTGAGATTTCTTTACTACATGGGCAAAGAGACGTTACTGGTATTTTTATAGCTAGTGTAAATGGCATAGAATTTTTACTAGCTGTTTTTACAGCACTTACTTTGCAATCTAAATCCAATAAAGATTTTTTACCACTAACTGGAGCAGTTTTTTCTATAAAATATTTAAAACTCATGGACAAATGCGCCGAATTAGAACTTAATTTAGTGATAGCTTCATCTAAAATATTGCCTATTTCAGCTTGCCCAATAGGATTGATATGCCATTTCGTCAAAATTTCTTGAAAACGGCTCATATGTGTACCTTTATATTCCATAGGCAAATCCACAGTAAATTTCAATCTAGCCATAACTGGCTGGCTATGCTGTTCTTGCTTTATTTGTAAAGGTAAATAAACATCGCTAATACCCACTCGCTGAATGGCAATACCTCGTTTATCTACTCTATTTTGTACATCTTGCAAATTTTCACTCTCCGTTTTCATAAGCAATATGATTTTTAGTTACATCATTATAATTTTTTTCATAAGCTATAGGGTCTTTTATTCCTGCTTCAGCAAAACCTCTCAAACGAAGTTTACAGCTATCACAAACACCACAAGCTTTTTCTCTACCATTATAACAACTGCGAGTTAAATGATATGGTGCTCCTAATTTTGTACCCAATTGAATGATTTCTTTTTTAGATAAAGATTGTAGAGGTGTTACAATCTTTATTTTTTTGCCATCAACAGCTGTAGTTTTGCAAGCATAATCTGCCATATCCTGGAATTTTTGGATAAATTCTGGTCTGCAATCAGGATATCCAGAAAAATCAACTGCATTGACACCGATAAAGATAGCGTCAGCTTTTACTACTTCAGCATAACCTAAAGCATAGCTTAAGAAAATCAAATTTCTTGATGGTACATATGTTACTGGTACATCATTATCTTTTCGATCAACATTTCCTTTTGGCACTTCAATATTTTCATCAGTTAAAGCTGAACCGCCAATAGCATTCATATTTGTATCAATAATTAAATGTCTTTTAGCACCAAAGAATTTAGCAATTTCTTTAGCACCTTCTAATTCAATTTTATTACGTTGATGATAGTCAAAACTTATAGGATATAAATCATAACCCTGCTGTTTTGCCACTGCCATACAAGTTGTAGAATCTAATCCACCTGATAATAAAATAACAGCATTCATTAAAAATCCTCCTTTAATATTTATTTCATAAAACTAATTTAATTCTATTATACTAATCTCTTTGTCTTTGTGGAACTTCTATCGCTGGTTTTTCTGGCGTTGTTGTATTAGTTGTTCCCGTATTAGTAGTATTTGTTTGTTCATTTTTGTCTGGTACATTTGTATTTGTGCTATTTTCATGTCTATCTGCACTACCAGAAGATACAGTCAATTCAATAGTAGTACCTGTTTCTACTTGAGAACCAGCTGATACGCTTTGTGCTGTTACACTACCAGATGAAGCACTTGCACTTACATTAAATCCTTGCGCTTCTAGTGTAGCTCTTGCAGAATCTACAGATTGTCCAACTACATTTGGTACAGATACTTTTTTAACTTCTTTACCTTTACTTACTACAATATCTATATTAGCACCTTTTTTAACTTTATTATTAGCAGATATAGATTGTTTTAATACTGTTCCACTTGGTTTATCAGAATACTCTGCTGTAACTTGACCAATCTTCAATTTTAATTTAGCAAGTTGATTTTCTGCTTCACTTTGGCTCAAACCTACTAAATTAATCATATTGATTTCTTCTCCGCCTTTACTTATATAAATAGTAACTAAGCGAGATTCTTTTACAGTTTTACCAGCTTCTGGAGTTTGTGAAGCAACTTTTCCTACTGGTACTGACTCATCAAAGGTTTCTGCTACTTCTACACGCAAGTTTTCCGCTTTCAAAGTTTCTTCAGCCTGTGCTTGACTCATACCTACTACATTTGGCACTTCTACAGTTTTACTGCTCCAAAAATCACCATAGGATAAAAATGCACCTACACCAAAACCTAACACTAGAATAAAAATCAAGCCCATAATAAATGTTTTATTAAACGAGTTCTTTGATTTTCTCTGTGGTTCTACTTTATTTTCTTGGTATACAGGCTGACTATAATTTGGTGTTACTGTTGTTTTCTTAGGCTCAATATTTTGTAATTGTTCTATTTCTTCACTAGTAAGCACTCTTGTTGCAAATGGGTCTTCTGTTGGTACATTAACCTTTGCAAATGGTTTTCTTTTTGCCTGTTCAATTTCTTTAATCATTTCTGTACTAGAGAAACGATTATCTGGATTTTTATCCATTGCTTTTAATACTATAGCTTCAACAATTGCTGGTATATCTGGACGCAATTCATGTGGCGGAATTGGTGGTTCTTGAAGATGTTTTATCGCGATACTAACAGCAGTTTCACCTGTAAAAGGAACTTTACCTGTAAGCATTTCATACATTACTACACCTAAAGAATAAATATCTGATTTAGGGCTAATAGTATGACCTTTTGCTTGTTCTGGAGAAAAATAATGTACAGAACCTACAATTGTACCTGTATATGTTATTGTTGATGATGATGTAGCTCTAGCTATACCAAAATCAGCTACTTTTACATGACCTGCTTCATTGATTAAGATATTATGCGGTTTAATATCACAATGTACAAGATGGTTTGCATGGGCATTTTCTAAAGCTTCTGCTATTTCCTGTACAATTTTAAGTGTTACATCTATTGGTAAAGGAGCTTCACGATTTATTTTATCTTTTAAAGTTTCTCCTTTTATATATTCCATTACTATATAGTATTTACCATCACAAGAGCCTACATCATAAATACTAACAATATTCGGATGTGATAATTTAGCAGCTCCTTGAGCTTCACGACGAAATCTTGTTACAAATGATTCATCACTTGTAAATTGCGGATGTAAAATTTTAACAGCCACGAAACGGTCTAACATCTTATCATGAGCGCGATAAACTTCTGCCATACCACCGTCGCCTATACGTTCAATTAATTCATAACGATTGTCTAAGAGCGTAGACATTTTACTTCCCTTCCTTTGCTAAAATACTTGTGAGTATATTTTTTATAATAGGTGCAGCCTCACTACCACCAAATCCGCTATTTTCTACGATAACAGCAAATGCAATATCTTCATTTGGCATATTTGCACAACCAATAAACCAAGCGTGGTCTTTGCCTGTAGAATTTTCAGCAGTACCTGTTTTACCTATCATTTCAATACCAGGAACTTTGGCTCTTGTACCTGTACCATGATTAATAACATTTTTCATATCTTCATAGATGATATTTATTGTTTCTGGTGAAGATACTTGTCGCCAAGTCATTGGTTGATGTTGTTCTAAAATACTATTATCTGGAGCTGTAATGGCATTTACTACGAAAGGTTTCATCATGATACCTTCATTCCCTATACTTCCAGCTAACATAGACATACGAAGCGGTGTTACGAGTAAAGTAGATTGCCCAATACCTACTTGAGCAAGTTCTCCATCACTTAAATTATCAAAATCAGGTAATTGTGGTTTATTGTTGATGAAATCTGTATCAAGTTCTTGGTCATAACCAAAACGAGAGAAAGTTTCTTTTAAACCATCACTACCTAAACGTATACCCATTGTACCAAAATAACTATTACAAGATTCCTCTATAGCTTTGGCTAAATTCACACCACCGTGAACTTCTCCACTACTATCTGATAAAGAATATCCTCCGCTTAATTGTAAAGCCCCTGTACAATTAACCACAGTATCTGTAGTCGCTACTCCACTTGTCAATACACCATCACCTATCATAGGCTTGATTACTGAACCTGGTGGATATAAACCTTGACTAGCACGATTTAATAAAGGACTATTTTCATCTACACGAAGATTATCCCAATCTTCATCAATCGTATTTGGATTAAACATTGGTCTACTAACCATTGCTAATACTTCACCAGTTTTACGATTTAAAACTACAACTGCCCCTTTGCGATTACCTAAAGCGTCATAAGCTGCTTGTTGATAGTCTGCATTGAGTGTTAAATGAACATCATTTCCCACATTTTGTTCAAAAATTTGAGAAATAGGCCCTAATGCATGCAATACTAAATTATTACCAGCAAGATAAGTATTTTGCGTACTTTCTATGCCAGCATAACCTAATTTATCGCTTACATAACCAATTGGCGAAGCGAAAATCTCGCCATAAGGATATACCCTTTTAAATCCATCTTTTTCCACTGTAGTATCTGCAAGCACCACGCCATTTCTATCTAAAATTTTACCGCGTTGTACTTGTAATGCTTTTTCTGCTACATGTGAATTATGACTATCTTTTAATAAATCTTCAGCTTGATATATTTGAATATATGCTAGATTAATAAAGATTATTGCAAATAAGCCAATAAATACTTTTACGATTGTATATATATGTTTATCTATACTATTTTGTCTATGCAAACTTATCTCTCCTTACTACTGAGAGCATATAATAGCCCTAGTGAAATGAAAGATGAAACCATAGAACTACCACCATAACTAATAAAAGGTAAAGTAATACCTGTGAGTGGTAACAGCTTAGTTACACCAGCTAATATGATAAATGTCTGTAATAATAAAGTTATAGCTAAGCCAAATGCCATCAATTTATATTTTTCATTAGTCAAAAGTAAGGCAGCTTTTATGCCTCGCATAAATAATAATAAATATGCCAACAATAAAAAGGTTACACCTATTAAACCAAATTCTTCTCCAATAGCAGCAAAAATAAAATCAGTATGAACTTCTGGTATTAAACGAGGAAAGCCAGATGTATATCCTGTGCCGAAAACTCCGCCATAACCAAAAGCAAATAATGATTGTACTATTTGATAAGCACTGCCCATCGGGTCGTCCCAAGGATGTAACCAAATAGCTACACGAGTTTGCACGTGAGCAAACAATAAATAACTTATATATGAAGATAATGAAAAGAAAAATAATGCTATCGCTACATATAATTTTTTACCTGTAGCTACATAAGTCATGATGACAACTATGCCAAAAAATAATAATGCTGAGCCTAAATCTCGAAGACTTACAAACATCAAAATTGATGCACTCCATATCAATAACAATGGAGCTAAAAATCTAAATGGCGGTAAATGAATGAATTTCCAGCCACGACTAGGCAATACTAAGACATTTTTATTTTCGGATAAAAACGAAGATAAAAAGGCTATAATCAATAATTTCGCAAATTCTGAAGGCTGTACTTGAATAGGCCCTAAGATAATCCAGTTGCGGTTACCACCGATATCTGTCCCAAATATAAGTACAGAACAAATAATTATCAAAGCTCCAAATCCTAGTACATAAGGATAATCCAATAATTCTAACAACCTATCAGATACTGTTACAATTATCAAAAAAACAATAAGCCCTATACATATCCATACTATCTGATGCATATATAAATCTGGCTTCAATCGCAAAATCATGATAGCACTGATACTCGACATAAACATGACTAATGATAATAAATAATTATCCGCATTTTTTCGCAATTTGACGCTTATTATCTGTACTACGATAAAAATAACAGATAATATTCCAGCTGGAATAAATGCTTCATTAGTCAAAGTATTATTTTTGATATTGATTAATAATGTACCCAAAAATAATAATAAAATTGAAAATACTAATGTAATATATCCCTTTTTTATCATGATATTTCCACCACGATACATGTAATATTGTCTTTTCCACCATAATTAATTGCTCTTTGTACTAAATGTTGAGCTTTATCTTTTATATTACTATCATAACAGATATTTTTTAGCTCCTCATTATCTATCATATTTGTAAGGCCATCAGAGCAAATAAGGAATTTATCTGCTTGTAAAATATCACAATAACCTGTATCTACATTTAAATTCACAGAAACACCAGCTGCTCTTGTTAAAATATTCTTATGTGGATAATTTTCAGCTTCCTGTGCTGTGATTTTATTTTGTTTTAATAATTCATTCACCAAAGAATGGTCATTTGTCAATTGATAAATTTGACCATTGCGCAATAAGTAAATTCTGCTATCACCTACATGAGCCCATGTGGCATATCCATAATGAACATAAAATAGACTAATCGTAGTCCCCATGCCATTATAATCAGGATTTTCACTAGAAGCTTTCATAATTTGTTTATTCGCTTCTAAGACAACAGATTTTAAACATTCTTCACTACATTCATCAGGATTTTTATTCTCCAAATGAAATTTTATAGTATCCACCATTATGCGACTGGCAATCTCTCCAGCTGCATGTCCTCCCATGCCATCTGCAACTGCATAAATATGTGGTTCAATACAAAGATAACTATCTTCATTTGTAGTACGTACACAACCAATATCAGTAGCATGAGTAATTATCATAGCTCTCACCTCTCAAAACGGAATGATACACAACCTATTTTTATAACATCACCATTTTGTAAAAATTCTTTGCCATTAAGAATATTACCATTTATATAGGTGTGATTTCGACTTTGTAAATCCTCAATCTGATAAAGATTGCGAACTGGACTAATAACAGCATGATGATGTGATACATAAATATCATCTAATACAATATCATTTTCTTTACCTCTACCGATAGAGATTTGACCTGAAAAAGATATTTTCTTATTAGCCAATTTAGGATCTGCTGCTTCTAGCACTATTAAAGCCACTTCATTTTGTGCAGATTCTTCTTTCACTGGCTTTAAGCTGGAAGTGCTTTTCAAATCTTTGAACATGGATTTTACAGTTACAAAAATATAACCACAGATACAAAGAAGCATTCCATACTGTAGTGCTACTAAAAAAGCTTTACTTGCCATTTGACCACCTCATCAAAGATATATCAATACTTTATTATAGGCATAAATCCTAGATAAAGCAACTTCAAAACCATTATTATAATAAAGTTTTTTCCTAATTATATATATAAATCTTTCTATAAAAAAACTAGACAATCAAGTTTTTTCCTCAATCATCTAGTTTAAATTTATAGCCAACGATAATTCACAAAACCTGCTCCTCGTGAATTCATCTCACCTAAGCCCACGCCTAAAGATAAATATGCCATTTCTTGAGATTTTTCATCATCTAAGACAGCAAGACGCACTTTATCGCCGAGAAGTTTTATATTTTTATATTTCATTGGCACAGGTGTTTTATTTAAAAATTCTATAGTGGAATAAAATTTTTCTATATTTATTTCATCTTTATCATTTATATCGCCTTTAAAATTATTTATTTTCTTAGTTAAATTAATAATAAATCGCTGTTCAAATTCTTCTTGACTCATGCAATTTTTCCAATAACCATTTTCTGCCTTGATTATCATTGGTGTCAAAGTATAAATAAATTCTATTATCTTTCGTGGTAAAACTCTTTTTTCTGCTGTCAGACCTTTAAATTCTCTAGTATTTATATTTGGACAAACTTCATAGAAAAATTCTGCCATATCCTCATCAATAGTTCTGATAGTCAAAGTATATATCTTGCCTTTTTTATAGATTTTATCTTTTTCCAATGGCGATAATAAATCATAGCAATAATTTTTATATGTATTTATATTATGTAATTTTCCTAGATTTTCTCTTGCAAATAAACTTTTATCAATAAATCTAGTCAACATAATTTGCACATCTTGTGCCATGATATCCTTTAATAAATATAATTTTATGCGTATTTGATAAACCTTCATCAAAATGCCCCTTTCTTTGAATTTACCAAGTGATATATTCATCTTTTTTAATATTTATATATCAATAATTATAACAAAAAAGCTAGATAGTTAAACCTAACATTTAACTACCTAGCCTTTTATCAATCATTCTTATAATACGATTTTACCGAAATCTGCAATAGATTTAATAAGTGTATCAATATTTTTAAGAAGTGCAAGACGATTATTTTTGATTTGTTCGTCTTTATCCATAACCATTACATTATCAAAGAAATTATTGATTGGTGCAGTAAGTTCCTGCATTTTATCAATAGCTGTTTTATAATCTTTATTATTTAAAGCAGTTTCTACATCTTTAGCTACTGCTACATAAATATTATAAAGAGCTTTTTCTTCATCTAATGTAAATAATGCTTCATTAATAACATTATTTTCTGCTTTTTTGCTGATGTTACCTACACGTACAAAAGCTTGAATTGCATCATTTAATACGCCAGAAGCGATTTCTTGAGCTGTTACACAAGCTTTAGCATAAGTGCCTGCAACTTCATCTGCATTTTCAAGTACAGCGTCAATAATATCATAGCGAACATCATTATCGCTAAGTACATTTTTAAGACGTAAAGTGAAGAATTCTGCTACATTTTTCTGGATTTCAGCACGTTTTTCACTATCAGTAATATTAAGTAAATCCATTGCTTTATCTGCAATTTCACTGATAGAAATAGTGTAGTTTGCTTCAATAATTGTATGCACAATACCAAGAGCTTGACGACGAAGTGCAAATGGATCTTGAGAACCTGTTGGCACAAGTCCACGACTGAATGTAGCTACGATATTATCCATTTTATCAGCTAAAGAAACAAGACGACCTGCTACGCTAGCTGGTTCTGCATCACCTGCAAAACGTGGCATATAATGTTCATAAATAGCAGTTGCTACTTCTTGACCTTCACCATCTAAAAGTGCATATTCACGACCCATGATACCTTGAAGTTCAGTGAACTCACAAACCATAGCAGATACAAGGTCAGCTTTTGCTAAGATTGCAGCACGTTTAGTTGTTTTTATTTCATCTTCTGTAGCATTTACTTTTTCACCAATAAAAGCAGAAAGTTCTGCTAAACGATTAGCTTTATCATAAATTGTACCAAGACCTTCTTGGAATACTACAGTTTTTAATTTTTCTACATAATCATAGAGACTATGTTTTCTATCTTCATCAAAGAAGAATTGAGCATCAGCAAGTCTTGCACGAAGTACACGTTCATTACCATGCTGTACTTTATCTAAGCAATAATCGCCACCATTGCGAACTGTGATAAATAATGGTAATAAATTGTTATTATCATCTAAAACAGGGAAATAACGCTGATGATCTCTCATTGGAGTCATTACTGCTTCTTTTGGTAATTTAAGATATTTATCTTCAAAAGTTCCGCAAAGTGCTGTTGGATATTCTACAAGATAAATTACTTCTTCTAATAAATCTTCAGTGATTTCTGCATGACCATTGTGAGCTTTTGCAATTTCTTCAATCTGTGCTTTGATGATATCGCGACGTTTTTCTTGGTCTACAATAATAAATGCATCTTTACAAGCTTGTTCATAATCACTTGCTTTATTGATTGTGAAATCGCCTTCACTTAAGAAACGATGACCACGAGATACGCGACCAGATTTTACATTAGCTACTGTAAAATCAATTACTTCTTCATCATATAAAGCTACGAGCCAACGAAGTGGACGTACAAAGCGGAAATCTAAATCGCCCCAACGCATATTTTTAGGGAAGTTCAAGCCTTCTACCAATTCTTTTAATAAAGTAGGTAAAAGTTCTACAGTCTGTTTGCCTTCTTCGCTGGAAACAGCATATACATAACCATCTTTTACTACTAAATCAGCAACATCTACTTTTTTACCACGAGCAAAACCAATAGCTGCTTTTGTAGGATTGCCATCTTTATCAAAAGCGATAGCAGTAGATGGGCCTTTATATTCACTAGATGCACCTTGCTGAGTTTCTGCAAGATTTTTTACTAAAAGTGCAGTTCTACGAGGTGTACCAAGAGTTGTTACTTCATCAAAATCAAGACGCATTTCTTGAAATTTTGCAGTTGCTTTTTCTTTTAATTGAGCTAAAATTCCTGGCATAAAATGAGCAGGAACTTCTTCTATACCAATTTCTAATAATAAATCTTTAGCCATTATTATTTTGCTCCTTTCTTCAAGAGAGGATAGCCGAGTTCTTCACGCTGTTTTAAATAACATTGAGCACAAAGACGAGCAAGATTACGTACACGAGAAATAAACGCTGTACGTTCAGATACGCTGATTGCTCCACGAGAATCAAGCAAGTTAAATGTATGAGAACATTTCAATACATAATCATATGCTGGATGAACATAGCCAAGCTCAATTACGCGAACAGCTTCTTTTTCGTATTTATCGAAAAGGTCAAATAAAAGAGCAGTATCTGCAAGTTCAAAGTTATAAGTGGATTGTTCAAATTCATTTTGATGGAATACATCACCATAAGTGTATGTGCCATTCCAATCAATATCATAAACATTTTCTTTTTCTTGAATATACATTGCAATACGTTCAAGACCATAAGTGATTTCAGAAGCTACAGGTTTTACATCAACACTACCTACTTGTTGGAAATAAGTAAACTGTGTGATTTCCATACCATCAAGCCAAACTTCCCAACCAAGACCCCAAGCACCAAGTGTTGGAGATTCCCAGTTATCTTCAACAAAACGGATATCATGTTCTTTTTCATTGATACCGAGTTTTGCTAAGCTCTGTAAATAAAGTTCCTGAATATTATCAGGAGATGGTTTCATAATTACCTGGAATTGATGATGTTGGAATAAACGGTTAGGATTTTCACCATAACGACCATCAGCTGGACGACGAGATGGTTCTACATATGCTACATGCCAAGGTTCAGGGCCAAGTACACGTAAAAATGTAGAAGGGTTCATAGTACCTGCACCTTTTTCCACGTCATAAGGTTGAGCTAAAATACAGCCTTGCTTAGACCAAAATTCCTGCAAAGTCAGGATAATTTCCTGAAATGTCATAAATATACCTCCTTGATATTCATGGGCGACAAAATAAAAAATCTCGCCCATGTAACAACAAAATGTTACAGGGACGAGATGTATTCCCGCGGTTCCACCCTGATTGACTTAAATATATTTAAGTCCTCTTTAGAATGTTATTTATTATTATAAAGCTCCCTAGTGCCATTCACTTTTTGTAGTCTTACACCATCACTACTCGCTGATTAAAGTTACTTTTCTAGTTCATTGCTGTACATAAAGTCTAGCAAAAGAAAAAATCCTTGTCAATATATTTATGTTGTTTACTTTTAGATTTATGGCTAAATAATAAAATACTTTTAATATCTCTTATTTAAACTAAATTTTTTTGCTCCAATCAATTGATTAACAAAAATATTAATAATGGCTATAGCTAACATAACTGGCACAGTAATCCCAATAAAAGTGCTGTAATCAATCAACAATTCATAAGCTATAAAACCAATTAACCATAAAAGACAATTTTTACCAGTGATAAGTGAATTTTGATGATAAATATTATGGCTAAAGAAATATTCAGAAAAAGCAATAGCAAATAACGGTGCAAAAGTTGCTGCTATAAAATAAAGGAAAGTTTCATATTGTTCCATGGATAAGAAAATAGCAAGCAATGTAGAAATTATACATACAAAAAACGCTGTATATTTTACATCTAATTGATTACTGATATGATTTAAACAAATACTTGAAGAATTTATCGTAATGAAATTTGTTGTTACTGTAGATAATAAAATAACAACTAAAGAAATAACACCCAATCCAGATAACATGAAAATATCACAAATATCTGTTATCCCATAATGAACAGCACTACCTAAGCCAATTGTATACATTAAAATACTGCCAAAACAATATGCCACTACACAGCTCAATGTACCTGTAGATTGATTTTTAAGTGTTCTTGTATAATCTGAAATAACTGGCATCCATGATAAACACATAGCAATATTTAATTCTACCGCCATGCCAAAACTCATACTTTCATCTAAAGAAGTTACCACTTCATTTGCAGAAACTACAGCCCCAAAACCTAAATATAAAGAAGCAAGCAATAAACAAAGCATTACTACTTTATTTATCTTACTTACAAAATCCATTGTACTAAAAATCCAAATGCAAGGAAAAAGACCTATAATAATTGTCCATAAAATAGTATTTTCTCCCATATTCCATAAAGATGCCATTAATTTATTAAAAGCTTGTGCCCCAATGATGGTCATTATAGAAGTCCAACCTATTAATTGAATAGTATTTAATAGAGAGAAACTAACAGAACCCAACTTACCAAAAGATAAATTAATACTTTCAGAAGCACTACAACGTTTATTAGCACCGATAATCCCTGCTAAATAAAGAATAATTCCACCAATTACATGACCTACTAAAATAGCTAAAAATCCATCTTTCATGCCAAGTGGTGCTAAAAAAGTTCCTGTCATGATTTCAGCCACAGAGACTGCTGTACCAAACCAAATCAATGATACATTAAAACTAGAATTATTTGTTGATGTAAAAAATGTAGACAAAAAATCACCTCATAAAAAATAAAAATATTTAAAAATAAAAAAAGGAAATAGCCATGCCATTTCCTTGAAAATACGTAATCAAACTAATATTTCCCTACGTTGGCATTATCCAAATCAGGTCATAGGTCGAAGTTCACAACTTCCTCTCAGCCTGTCTACAAGCTCCCTTTTTCATATTCTGCCTTTAATATAAATTATCCTAAAATATTTGTCAAATTCTCGAAAAATCTCCAAAAAATATATTGCATAGCCTATTTTTATATGATAAAATAACCTAGTATGCAACAAACGGTCCGCTGTGAGATATTCTTATATGAACGTTTGAATTAAGGAGGAAAAATAATGAATATTATTCAGGCTTTAGAACAGGAACAATTACGTAACGATATCCCTAAATTCATCCCTGGCGATAGCGTTCGCGTACATGTAAAAGTAGTTGAAGGATCCAACGAACGTATTCAGATGTTCGAAGGTGTTGTAATCGCTCGCCAAGGTTCTGGCGTTCGTGAAAACTTCACAGTAAGAAGAATTTCTTATGGTGTTGGTATTGAACGTACTTTCCCAGTACATTCCCCACGCCTTGCAAAAATCGAAGTTACTCGTAGAGGTATTGTTCGTAGAGCAAAACTTTATTATCTTCGTAACCTTACTGGTAAAGCTGCTCGTATTAAAGAAAGACGCTAATATCTTCATAAGAGGGACTGCCTATGGCAAGTCCCTTTTGTTTTATTAGTATGTTCTAGTAGAGGGAGGATTATCATGGCTGATAAAAAAGAGTCATCTTTAGGTAGTGAAATTAAAGATTGGGTTATTTCCATAGCTATCGCTGTTGTCTTAGCCTTATTCATTCGTCATTTTGTAGTAGAATTATATTTAGTTGATGGACCTTCTATGCGTCCGACATTACAAAATCAAGAGCGTTTAGTCGTTAATAAATTTATTTATAATTTACATGACCCTGAACGCGGTGATATCTTGGTATTCCAATATCCAAAAGACCCTAGCCGTGATTTTATCAAACGTGTAATTGCAATTCCTGGAGATACTATTGAAATCAAAGATGGTCATATTTATGTAAATGGGGAATTAAAAAATGAACCATATATCTTAAGCACAACTAGAGGCGATTATCCACTGGCTACTGTACCAGAAGGACATATCTTTGTAATGGGCGATAATCGCAATAATTCCGAAGATAGTCGTTTCGCTGATGTAGGCATGGTACCATTTGATTTAATCAAAGGTAAAGCAATACTCATCTTCTGGCCACTTGATAAATTAAGAACATTACCATGATAATAACGAAAAGGTACCTATGAAATATTTTGTAGGTACCTTTTTTATTTTATAAAATCTATTTATTGTTTATATGTCTAGCTAAAGCTTGTTGCCAAACTTCTTGAAGCATCGGCAAACGAAATTTAGCATTTGCTGGACTTGTAGATGGCAAAGTATAAAAAGTATATGTTTTATCTTTTAAAATATCTTTATTATATTTCTTAAAGCACTGAAAAGATTTTCCGCCATTAAAACAAATAGTCTTTATCTTAGGATATTTAGCAAATAAAGCTTTAAAATCATTTGGCACTTCATCGCAAATAGCACTATCTAAACTACCTTCTCGAATACAAGAATCTATAGAGTCCCATAGCGCAATATGATTTTTTCTCAATAATTCTAGTCGCTTTTGATAAATAGTTGGTATTATTCCTTCATTAAAAAATATAGCCATTAATTTCCAAAATCTATTTTGAGGATGAGCATAATATTGTTGCTGTTCCAAAGATTTCACACTTGGCATTGAACCTAAGATAATAGTTGTACAATTTTCATCAATAGATGGGGCAAATCCTATGAGTCTTTCCATAAATAAAATCACCTCTATCTTATTATAATATAAAGATTTTTAGTATAGATAAAAAATTTTTAAAAATAAATGTCAAAAAGTCAAAATAATGTTTGACAATTTGACTTTTAGCTTTTATAATATGTTTTGTAAGCAAATACAAAACTAAAGTATAACATAAATTATTACTTTAATATTTATATTTACTGTATTATTGTTTTTATACTATTATTAATTGAAATGTTACTCATCATGACTTGGAGGTATAAATCATGGGTGAAGAAAAATATACACAAAAAGTTTTAGAAGCTATGCAATCTGCACAGCAAGAAGCAGCACTTCGCTATCATCAAGAAATTACATCTGCTCATGTCCTTTCTGCTTTAATTAAAGAACCAGAAGGTTTACTCGCTACTATTTTTGCTGAATGTAGAGTAGATTTACCTATGCTCAAAGCAAAATTAGAACAAATACTCAAAAAAATTCCTAGCGTAAAAGGTCAAAGTCGTTTAGGCATGAGTACAGAAATGGTTCGTGTATTAGGTAGAGCAGCAAAACTCGCTGAAAACATGAACGATGAATATATAAGCACAGAACATTTATTATTAGCTATTGTCAGCGATAGTGATGACGAAATGCAAGCATTATGTAGAGAATTTAATCTACATCAAAATAAAATTCAATCTGTAATCAAATCAGAACGTAAACAAAATGTAAATAGTGATAATCCTGAAAGTGGTTATAAATCACTTGAAAAATACGGTCGTGATTTAACAGCTATGGCAAGAGTTGGTAAGCTCGACCCTGTTATTGGCCGTGATGAAGAAATCCGTCGTACTATCGAAATCTTATCTCGTCGTACTAAAAATAACCCAGTATTAATCGGTGAACCTGGTGTTGGTAAAACTGCTATCGTTGAAGGTTTAGCTCGCCGTATCGTAGCAGGTGATGTTCCAGAATCTCTAAAAAATAAAACATTATATTCTCTTGATATGGGCTCATTAATCGCTGGTGCTAAATATCGTGGTGAATTTGAAGAACGTCTAAAATCTGTATTAAATGAAATCTCTAAATCCGATGGACAGATTTTATTATTCATCGATGAAATTCATACTGTAGTAGGTGCTGGCGCAACTGAAGGTGCTATGGACGCTGGTAACTTATTAAAACCAATGTTAGCACGTGGACAACTCCGCTGTATTGGTGCTACTACTTTAAATGAATACCGTAAATATATTGAAAAAGATACAGCTCTTGAACGTCGTTTCCAACCTGTAATGGTAGGTCAACCATCTGTAGAAGATACTATCTCTATCTTGCGTGGCTTAAAAGAACGTTATGAAGTTCATCACGGTGTAAGAATTCGTGATAATGCACTTGTTTCTGCAGCTGTATTATCTGATAGATATATCTCCGATAGATTTTTACCAGATAAAGCTATCGACTTAGTTGATGAAGCTGCTGCTAAACTTCGTACTGAAATCGAATCTATGCCAGAACCTATTGAAAAATTGCGTCGTAAAATCATGCAATTACAAATAGAAGAAGAAGCATTAAATAAAGAAACTGATGAAGCATCTAAAGAAAAACTTGCTAAACTCATTGATGAAAAAACTAAATTACAAAATGAAGAAAATGAATTAAAAACAAAATGGGATAGAGAAAAACAAGGTATTGTTCGTGTACGTGCTATCAAAAAAGAAATGGATAGTGCCAATACGGAAATGGAAAAAGCTCAACGCAGTGGCGATTATGCCAAAGCTTCTGAAATCAAATACGGTAAATTACCACAACTTCAAAAAGAACTTGAAGAAATGGAAAAAGCTGTTCATGATGAAGAAGGCAATCGTCTCTTAAAAGAAGAAGTATCTGAAGAAGATATTGCCCAAGTAGTAAGTCGTTGGACTGGTATTCCTGTTACTAAAATGCTCACAGGTGAAAGAGAAAAACTCGTGCATTTAGAAGATGTTCTTCATGAACGTGTAGTCGGTCAAGATGAAGCTGTAAAAGCCGTAAGTGAAGCTATTATTCGTGCTCGTGCTGGTATCAAAGACCCTAATCGTCCAATTGGTTCTTTCATTTTCCTCGGCCCTACTGGTGTAGGTAAAACTGAACTTGCAAAAACTTTAGCTGAAAGTCTATTTGATGATGAACGCAGTATTATTCGTATCGATATGAGCGAATATATGGAAAAACATTCTGTAGCTCGTTTAATTGGGGCTCCTCCAGGATATGTTGGCTATGATGAAGGTGGTCAACTCACTGAAGCAGTTCGCCGTCGTCCATATAGCGTAATTTTACTTGATGAAATCGAAAAAGCTCATCGTGATGTATTCAATGTATTATTACAAATCTTAGATGATGGTCGTTTAACTGATGGTAAAGGTAGAGTTGTAAACTTCAAAAATACTGTTATCATTATGACTTCAAACTTAGGCAGTCATGAAATCTTAAATCAAGAAGATTTTGCTACAGCTGAAAAATTAGTACGCGATATCTTAAAAGATTATTTCCGTCCTGAATTTTTAAATCGTGTTGATGATATTATCGTATTTAAAGCTTTAGCTAAAGAACAAGTACGTCAAATTGCTCGCATCATGCTCGAAAATCTCAATAAACGTCTACAACATCAAGTTAATATTTCACTTTCTTGGTCTGATGAAGCTTTGACTAAACTTGCAGATGAAGGCTTTGAACCGAACTTCGGTGCTCGTCCACTTCGTAGATTATTATCTCATACTGTAGAAACTCAATTAAGTAAAGAAATCATCAAAGGTAATATCAAAGAAGGCGACACTGTAGATATTAACGTAAACGGTGAAGAATTCACATTTAATCCAATTCGCAAAATGGAAGCATAAATTTTAAATTAAATAATAGCACTCTAAAATAAGATTAATTTTAGGGTGCTATTTTATTTTTTAGTTAATTAAGAATATCATATTATCGAAAAGTCTTAACAAATTTTAATAAAAAGCCAATGATAAAAATACAATGTTACATTAAAAATAAAAAAATAACTACTAGACAAATACTTTTGAATATGATATTATAAATCTCGTAAAATAGAACAGCAAAGGCAAGGGAGCCATATGAGACATCTGTGCATTAATATATCTATTCAATATATTTTTATTAATAGGTTTTTATGACATTAATGCAGTCAGGTTTGTTTTCATACGGCTTTTTTTAGTTGCTACATAAATTTTGTTAATAAAAGGTGGGTCTTTTAATGAACGATTTATTATATGTTATTCCTGCAAATTCTAAAAAAGAAGATATTATTGCTACATTGAAACAACATCCTGAAATTAAATTTGTTTCTTTAGTAGGTATCGATTTAGCTGGTAATGATACTGATGAAAAAATTCCTATGAGAGTTTTTCTTGAAGATATTGACTCTTTCTATAATGGCTCTGCTGTTCAAACAGATGGTTCTTCTGTAGTATTAACAGGTATTGCTACATTAAATAATGCTAAAGTAGATATGCCAATTGATCCTACTGTTAATTGGTTCGTTGATTACAATATCGAAAGCTATGATGATGAACTCGGTAAACCAGTTGGTACTCTCCGCATTCCTGCAGCTCTTATTCATGATGGCAAAGCTGTAGACTCCCGTTCCATCTTAGCTAACACTTTAACTTATGTAAAAAAAGGTTTATTAGACCTCTTTAAAAATAATGCTAAAATCTCCGGCTTAGAACACATCAATGGCGCAGATGTAAAAGATATCGTATTTACTTCCGCTACTGAACTTGAATTCTGGGTAAAAACTCCACTTAGTGAAGCAGATATCCCTGAAATGTCCGCATCTCAGGTTATGCAAGAACAATATTGGCAACGTACACGCGGTGCTGTTCGTACAGCTCTTGAACAGTGCATGTTAGCTCTTGAAGCTTATGGTCTTTCCCCTGAAATGGGTCATAAAGAAGTTGGTGGTATGAAAGGTCATATGGATACTGATGGTAATATGACTCATGTTTGCGAACAGGTAGAAATTGACTGGAAATTCGCTGATGCACTTCAAGCTGCTGATAATGAACTTGTTGTTCGTATCCTTGTAAAAGAAATCTTCCGTGAAAATGGTCTTGAAGTAAACTTCAAAGCAAAACCTATGATCGGTCTTGCTGGTAATGGTGAACATACTCATTTCGGTATTGGCGCTATCATGAATGATGGTTCTTTCGTAAACTTATTTGCTCCAACTGATATGAAAAAAGACTTCATGAGTGCTGTAGGTTATGGTGCTATCATGGGCTTACTTAAAAACTATGAAGTTATCAACCCATTCGTATCCGCAACTAATGACTCCTTAAATCGTTTAAAACCAGGTTTTGAAGCTCCTGTATGTATCGTTACTTCCTTAGGTCATAAACCAGAAGTTCCATCTCGTAACCGTACAATCTTAGCTGGTCTTATTCGTGATGTTAACAATCCAAAAGCTACTCGTTTTGAACTTCGTGCTTGTAATCCATATACAAACACTTATCTTGTACTTGCTGCTATTTATACATCTATCCTTGATGGTGTTAAATACGCTGTTACTAAAACTACTGCTGAATTACTTGCTGAAATCTCTAAAGATGTAGGTGATGATGCTGGTTACTTAGAAAAAGACCGTGCTTATCGTGCTGAAGATGATGTATTTGAAGATTATACTGAAGAAGAACGTCATCAACGTTTTGGTGTACATCCTGCAACAGTTTGGGAAAACTTCTCTAACTTGAAAAAATATCCTGAAAAACGTGCAGTTTTAACTGAAGGTAAAGCATTCAGCGATAAAATTATTGATGCATTTGTTGAAGGTGAATTAATTCGTTGGAAAACCGAACTTATCAGCCGTATTATTCCTGAAAATCGTATGCTTATCAGCAAATTTAAAGAAATTAAATCTGCATATGTAACTGATGAAGATTCTTACAACTGGAATAAACTCAACCGCATTCGTTATTATCTTGCTAAAGACAGCATCGATAATAAATCCTTATTCACTCAGTTAATCAATGCTTTAAATTCTGAAGATTTTGCTACGGCTTCTAGCTTACAGGTAGAAATGTACGATAAAATGGAAGAATTAAAAGAACTCTATGCAACTTATAGAAACAATATGATTTAATAAAATTCTCCAAGAAGGCTTCTATTTTTAGGAGCCTTCTTATTTATATTTTAGATTAGAATAATAAATTATTTTTATAACAAAGATATTGACAAAAATCTATTTTTTCTATATGATAATGATTAGCAATTATATAGAATAACTCATCAAGAGCAACTGAGGGACTGGCCCAATGACGTTGCGGCAACCATTGAGCATTTATCAAACGGTGCCAAATCCTTTAAGTTTTACTTAGAAGATGAGAGATGGATATAAACTCTCTCGCGTTTAAGTTTAGAGAGTTTTTTTTATGTTATTTTTTAATTGTTAAGATATAAAAAAATATACTAGGAGGTTCCTAAATGTCCAACAAAGTATTATTTACTTCTGAATCTGTTACTGAAGGTCATCCTGATAAAGTAGCAGACCAAATTTCTGATAGCATTTTAGATGCAATTTTAGCCAAAGATCCAAATGGTCGTGTAGCTTGTGAAACTTTCGCTATGACTGGTCAAATCCATGTAGCTGGTGAAATATCCACCGATTGCTATGTAGATATTCCATCTATCGTTCGTGAAACTATCCGCAATATCGGTTATACTCGTGCAAAATTCGGTTTAGACTGCGATACTTGTGGTATTTCTTTATCTATTGATGAACAGTCCCCTGATATTGCTATGGGTGTCGATAAATCTTTAGAAGCAAAAGAAGGCGAAGCAGACAAAACAGATCTTGGTGCTGGTGACCAAGGTATGATGTTCGGTTATGCTACAAATGAAACTCCTGAATATATGCCTCTTCCTATCGCTTTAGCTCATAAACTCGCTCGTCGTCTTACTGAAGTTAGAAAATCTGGTGAACTCTCTTATCTTCGTCCAGATGGTAAAACTCAAGTAACAGTTGTTTATGAAGATGGTAAACCTGTTGCTGTAGATACTATTGTTATCTCTACTCAACATGACCCAGATGTTACTTTAGAACAAATTAAACAAGACCTCATGGAAAAAGTAATTAAACCTGTTGTTCCTGCTGAACTTTTAACAGCTGAAACAAAATATTTCATCAATCCTACTGGTAAATTCGTTATCGGCGGTCCACAAGGTGATACTGGTCTTACTGGTCGTAAAATCATTGTTGATACTTATGGCGGTATGGCTCGTCATGGTGGCGGAGCTTTCTCCGGTAAAGATCCAACAAAAGTAGACCGTTCTGCAGCATATGCGGCTCGTTATGTAGCTAAAAATATCGTAGCTGCTGGTCTTGCTGATAAATGTGAAATCCAATTAGCATACGCTATTGGTGTTGCAAAACCTGTATCTATCAGCATCAATACTTTCGGCACTAATAAAGTAGCTGAAGACGTTATCACAAAACTTGTAAATGATAACTTTGACCTTCGTCCAGCAGGTATCATCAAAGAATTAGACTTACGTCGTCCAATTTACGCTCAAACAGCAGCTTATGGTCATTTCGGTCGTACAGATGTAGATCTTCCTTGGGAACATACTGATAAAGCTGAAACATTAAGAAAACAAGCTGGCTTATAATAATATTATATAAAAAACCTCTGATAAATAATTTATCAGAGGTTTTTCTTTATCTATGACGACCATGTCCAGGTTAAGGTGGCGGAGCAGCCTCTGTTGTATTTGCACTTATGACATAACTAATAGGTGTTGCTAAGAAACATGCCATAGTTAAAATACCAATAGATTTTTTTATTCTGTTTTTTAACATTATAAAATCTCCTTTCAATCTATTTTGCCGAAAAAAACGATAAAAACGAAAATGCTATCGATATTCCCAATATAATTAGCAATAATCTTCTTAATAATGGATTCATAAAAATTCTCCTTCACGCAAATTATTTTAATTATAAAATTCTGTAATACATATAAAATATCCTCTCTCATATTTTCTTATTTTCTAAAATTAAATAGATATATTATAATATAAACATATTACTTGATTAGGTACGTGATTATATGAAAAAACTTGCAGATATATATATTAATATTCCCGTTAAAAGTATTGCTAAGGCTTACACTTATATAATTCCTGAGAAATTTGATATTTTAAAAGAAGGTTGTCGTGTTTTAGTACCTTTCGGCAATAGAATTATGGAAGGCTTTATTATTAAAATATACGCAAATAATGAACATAATATAGATATAACTAAATTAAAAGAAATCAAAGATATTATTGATACGGAAGCTTGGTTTACACCTCAAATGTATACTACCGCCAAATGGATGGCTGATTTTTATCTATGTTCTTTAGGCGAAACTATGCGGTTATTTATCCCCGGAAAAAATAGTGTACAAATTCGCCCTATTTTTAATATTAACCAACAAGAATATGATTTATTCCCTAAAAATAAACTATCAGCAATTGAAATATCTTTGCTTGAATATCTTTCTCTACAAAAAAATACTGATTTATTGACTTTACGACATAAATTCAATACAATTGACAATTTATCTTCTTTATTAGATAAACTCATCGCCAAAAAACTAATTATCCGAGATTATACTTATAAAACAAAAGCTAATAAAATTTATATCACTTATGCCTCTTTAAATGTAACAGTTAATGATGATATTTTAGCAACTTTAAAAAATAAACCAGCTCAAAAAAAAGCTCTATTATATTTAGCTAAAATAAAAGAAGCTTCTACTAAAGATTTAGCAAATGAAAAAATCTCTCTACCTACATTAAAAGCACTTGCTGATTTAGACTATATAAAATTAGAAAAGAAACAAATATTGCGAGATAGTTATCATCAAATAACTACTAAACAAAATGCAGATAAAAAACTGACATCAGAGCAAATGACAGCCTTAAAAAATATAGAAATAGCTCAACATCAAGGCAAGCAAAAATTTTTACTATATGGCGTTACAGGTAGTGGCAAAACTCAAATCTATATAGAAATGGCTTTAAAAGCACGTGCTTTAGGTAAACAAGCCCTTATATTAGTTCCTGAAATCGTCCTTACAGGGCAATTAGTAACTTCTTTTAAAGAATATTTTACTGATGATGTCGCTGTTATTCATAGTAGATTATCCGTTGGAGAAAGAAATGATACATTTTGGCGAATTCGCACTAAACAGATAGGTATCATCATTGGAGCTCGTTCAGCATTATTTGCTCCATTTGAAGATTTAGGCTTAATTGTAATGGACGAAGAACATGACTCTTCATATAAGCAAGATGAATCACCTCGATATCACAGTCATGATATCATTGAAAAAATGGCTGAAATTTATCATGCTACTTTAATCATGGGTAGTGCTACACCTTCTTTAGAGAGTTATTACAAAGCGCAAATAGGCGAATATGTTTTATTAAAAATGCCTAATCGAATAGATAACCTACCTTTACCATATATTAAAGGAGTGGACATGCGTGAAGAACTACGCATGGGCAATCGAAAAATTATTTCTTTAAAATTAAAAGAATTAATTGCAGATACTCTAGCTAAAAAAGAACAAATTATCATCATGTTAAATCGCAGAGGTTTTTCCACTTTTGTAATGTGTAGAGCTTGTGGTCATGTTATCAAATGCAAATACTGTGGTTTACCACTTGTTTATCATCGCCGTGGCATCTTACAATGCCATCACTGCGATATCACAGAAACTGTTCCTACTATCTGCCCAAAATGTAATAGTAAATATATTAAATTTTTCGGCTCAGGAACAGAAAAACTTGAAGAAGAATTATCCACTTTATTTCCTCAAGCTAGAATAATTCGCTTAGATAGAGATACTACTGGCAAAAAATTCGCTCATTTAGATATCTTAAAGCAATTTAAAGCTGGTCTATATGATATTTTATTAGGTACACAAATGGTCGCTAAAGGTCATGATATACCTACTGTAACAGCTGTTGGCATCATAAGTGCAGATTCTAGCCTAAATTTACCAGATTTTAGAGCAGGAGAACGTTGTTTTGGTTTAATAACTCAAACGGCTGGTCGTGCTGGTAGAAAAAATAAACGTGGACAAGTAATCGTACAAACGTATAATTTAGAACATTATGCTGTACAATGCGGTATTCAACAAGATTATAATCATTTTTATAATGAAGAAATTTTATTGCGTAAAGCTATGTATTATCCGCCTTTCTGTCAACTCATAAAATTAATAATTCAAGACGAAAATGAAGAAAATGCTTTAACTAAAGCACAAAATTTAAAAAAACTCATCAAAAATAAATTCCAAGATAATAAAAATATTATTGTCATGGGCCCTGCTCCATCTTTAATCGCAAATTTCAAAGGAATGTATCGCTTTAATTTACTATTAAAAACAAATGATTTAAATACCTTACGAAATTATTTGCGTGAATGTAAAGTAGATATTGATAAAAATATAACAGTGGATATTAACCCTATTAATACAAATTAAATTCAACATAAAATAAAAACCCCAATAACTAGAATGTACTAATTATTGGGGTTAGTTTTTTAATTAATATTTATATCATTTTACAATCAAAACTGGGCATTTGGCATGTTCTAACACATATTTACTTACGCTACCAAGCAATACACCTCGTACAAGACCTAAACCTCTACTACCCATAACAATTAAATCTGCAGAAATTTCTTTTTCATAATCTCTAATTGCTTCAGCTGGGTCTCCAGTTCTATATGCACAAACAATTTTCATTCCTTCTGGGAACAATTCTTTTGCTGCATTTAAAATACATTGACCTGATTTTTCAATTTCAATCAATACGTTATCAGATAAATAAGCATTAATTGCTAACTTATTAATATCTGCTACATATAAAATATGAACTTCTGCTTCATTAAAGCGATTAATTTTTATAGCCTGTTGCATAGCACGTTCAGCAATTTCAGAGCTATCGATTGGAACTAAAATACGTTTTACGTTATCCATAACCAAACCCTCCTTGGTGCCTTAATTATAATATATTTTCAAGTTATTTTATATTAATTATATTCTGCATATGTGGCTAAAAATCCTGCTTTTTTGAATAAATTTTGCAAATATTTTTATAAAATTTATTTACGATAAACTTGTAACTTGCTTAATAAAAGTGAGCGATTTAAAAGGCTTGCCAATTAAAGATTGTATATAATCTAATAGAATTTTTTCAGCATTTATCAAATCAATACCTTTTACTTGAAATTTAGGTGGATTATCCCAATCTAAATGTAAAAGATGCTCTATAAATAATCTTACTGAAGCTGGATAATTTATCTGCTTTCCTTGACTACAAGATGTGCAGATTGCTCCACCTTGCATGGCATCAAAATGACAATCGCCTTCAATTTTACTTCCACATAATGCACACTGACTATAATGAAGTTGACAGCCAGTATATTCAAAAATCTGATAAGCACTAGCCAAAGCACAAATACGAGGATTAAATTTTGTTAGACAAGGCAAAATCTTTAATAATTTTTCATAAATCTCTGCTTGTGGTTCATCTTCACTACATAATTCTTTAGCTAATTCTGCAATAAAAGAAGCATATGCCATTGCCGTCAAATCCTCATATAAATCAGAAAAAAATCCTTTATGTTCACATTGGCGAACTGTATCCATTTTTTCACCTTTAGATAATTGAATATCTAACCATGAAAATGGCTGCATAGATGCTGCTAATGGACTTTTAGGACGTCTACAACCATATGCTGCTGCTGTTATTTTTCCATAAGTAGGTGATAAAAGAGTAACGATTTTATCTGCGTTACCCCAATTTTTTACACCTAAAACTAATACTTCTGTTGTATAAATAGCCATATTAGTTTATTTTCCCTTTTAATATTTTACTTATTTTCAACAGAATCCATATTTTTTTCTTGTTGAGCTTTTTCCATTTTTTCCTTAACTTCTTGTATTTTTGCTAAATCTGCTTTTACATCAGCACCTGGCATTACACCACCAGCTGTCAATATATATTGAAAAGCATCTTCTACAGAGATATCCACATAAATTATATCTTTTTTAGGTACAAATACATTAAATCCAGAAGTCATATTTAAACTCCATGGTAAAAATACAGATTCATATTCTTCATCTTTACTTAAATATGGAGCAAGTAATGATGATGGTTTTGGCATTAAAAATCCAATAGTTTTTACATTTGGATGTGGATAAGGAATTAAAACGACTTGACTAAACATCGTTTTTGATTCAAATAACATTGTAGAAACACGCTTAACACTATTGTAAATAAATTTTACAACTGGAATTTTATCTACTACTGTTTCAAAATAGCTGATAATTCGCTGAGAAGCCCATGACCAAGTTGATGTTATCCAGCCAGCAACTAAAATAACGATAATTAATAAGGCTACACCTGCACCTGGAAATTTAAGTGGTATATAACTTTCTACTATACCTTCTACTAAGGCAAATACTGTAGCAATTACAAAGTAAGTTATAACAATTGGTACTAATACTATAAGCCCATTAATAAAATAATGTGATAATCTATTCATCATGTTAAGCACGTCTTCCTTTATCAATCTCTAAAACCTAATTCACGAAGCACATTACTGCGGTCGCGCCAATCTTTTTTGACTTTTACCCACAAATCTAAATAAGTTTTAGAGCCAAGCATTGTCTCGATATCTTTGCGAGCTAATGCCCCTATTTCTTTTAATAATGCACCACGTTTACCAATGACAATTCCCTTTTGTGATTCACGTTCAACATAGATAGTTGCACGAATATAAACTTTATCATTAGCACGGGATTTCATTTCCTCAATATCTACAGCTATAGCATGGGGTATTTCATCACGAGTCAAATGAAGTACCTTTTCACGTATCATTTCCGCAGCTATCAAACGTTCTGGTTGGTCAGTTACTGTATCCGCTGGATAATACTGTGGCCCTTCTGGTAAATATTTATTTAATTCTGCAAGTAAACTATCCAAATTCATTTTTTCTTTAGCAGAAATTGGCACTACACCTGCAAAATCGTATGCTTTTGTATATTTTTCAATTATCGGCAATACGGATTGTCTATCAATTAAATCTAATTTATTTACAATCAAAATAACTGGTTTTTTTGTAGCTTGCAAACGTTCCATAATGTAACGTTCACCACCACCTAAATCTTCAGTAGCATCAACCACAAATAAAATAGCGTCAACTTCTTTTAATGTGCCTTCTGCTGCTTTTACCATATATTCACCTAATTTATGCAAAGGTTTATGAATACCTGGCGTATCTAAGAAAATTACTTGTTCATTATCTGTAGTCAATACACACATAATTTTATTGCGTGTAGTCTGTGGTTTATCAGACATTATCGCTATTTTCTGTCCAATAAGACTGTTTATCAATGTAGATTTTCCTACATTTGGTCTACCAATAACTGCTACAAAACCTGATTTAAAATGTTTATTCTCCAAAAAATTAACTCCTTTTTAATCTCTACTTATTCCTAATTGTTCCATAACAAAATCTTCTTCTTTTCGCATTTCTACACGGTCAGCTTCTTCTATATGGTCATATCCCAATAAATGAAGCATACCATGAACTGTCAAAAATGCTATTTCACGACGAACACTATGACCATAATCGCCAGCTTGTTCTATCGCTTTTTCTACAGAAATAATAATATCACCTAACATATTTACAGGAATTTCTCCTTCAATATTAGGCTCATCACCTTCATTCAAAGCAAAAGATATTACATCTGTTGGTCTATCCACTTTTCTATATTCACGATTTATTTCATGAATATGTTCATTATCTGTAAGCGTAATGCTCACTTCTGCATTATCTAAAGCATATAATTGACCAACTTTTTCTACAGCTTCTTTCACTGTATCACTTAATTTTTCATCTATTTCAAGATTTTCAGGTAAATTGCTTAAAATTATTTCCATAATAAAATCTCCCATTTAGTAAATTAATTTTGCTATTTATTACTTTATCAACTATGTTTATAGAAATTCTTATCTTTATTCTCACTAGGCGGATTAGCAGCTTCATAAGCATCATAAGCTCTAATAATTCGTGCAACTACATCATGACGAATAACATCTCTATCATCAAAATGTATCACAGAAATACCTTCTAATCCATCTAATATTTTTGTCGCCTGTGTCAAACCTGAGCCACTACCTCTTGGCAAATCAATCTGACTCAAATCGCCATTTACTACCATTTTTGAGCCAAAACCTAAACGAGTTAAAAACATTTTCATCTGTCTAGGTGTAGTATTTTGAGCTTCATCTAAGATGACAAAAGCTCTTTCTAATGTGCGACCACGCATATATGCAAGCGGTGCTATTTCAATGATATTTCTAGCTAATAATTTTTGATAAGCTTCTAAACCTAAAATATCTTGTAATGCATCATATAGCGGTCTTAAATATGGATCGATTTTTTCTTGTAAATCACCAGGTAAAAAGCCCAAACGTTCTCCTGCTTCAACTGCTGGACGAGTCAAAATAAGTTTATCTACTTCATTATTGCGAAGTGCCATAACAGCCATGACTACAGCTAAATAAGTTTTCCCTGTACCAGCTGGACCTAAACCAAAAGTTATGCTATGACGACGAATAGCATCAATATAAATTTTCTGTCCAATAGTCTTTGGTCGAACGCATTTTCCTCTTGAAGTAACAGTCAATACATCTGTGAATAAAGATTTTAATTCATTAGATTGACCTGCTTTAACCAGTTTTATACTATATCTAACCTCATGCATTGTAAGCTTTGTACCTTGTCTATACAATAAAAGCAAAGCTTCAATAACTTGACTGGCAGCATTTACTTCTCCTTCTTCACCATTGATTGATAAATCTGTACCTCTACCAATAATACGACAGGCAAAACTATCATTTAAAACTCGCAAAAATTCATCATTTTCACCAAGAATACCAATTGTTTCTGCTCTGTCTTGAAAAGGTATTTTTATTTCTGCAAAATTTGGCAAAAGCATTCGCCCTCCATTATTTTTAAAGTAATAGTCATATTCTCATTATAACATATTCATTCTATAGTGCTAAATCTTTTTACCAAAAAATTACTTAAAGACTCTTTATTCAACTTTTATGAAAATCAATCCTTTTCTATTATAAATTATATAAATAAAAAAAGCTATAACCATTATAAAATTTTATTTTTCTTAAAATTACTAATGATTATAGCTTTATTTTAATCTTTATGAATTACGCGTTTTATACCAAATCGCTTTAAATATTGCAGTGATTTTGGTTGTTCTAAAACTTGAGCATACGTTATTGCTTTTATTATATGCTCTTTTTCAATATCTATTTGTATTTTTTTATCCTTATCTACAGCTTTTATCTCTGTTTGTTGAATAAAATCTTTTGCCTGTAGATTAGTTCTATTTTGCTTTAATTTTTCTTGATATCTATTTTGCAAATCCTGTTCATATTTATCGATATATTGTGCTAAATCATTTATTTTTTCTTGTTGTAAATCATTTGCCACAATTTCAATATTATCATTATTCACCTTTGGCTTTGCCATCATATAATCAAGATTTCTTTTTCTATTTTGTCTTGGTGGTGGATTATCATATATATCAGGAAATTCTTGTTTTTGTTTCTTTTTTTGCTCTCTACGTTTTTGACCAGTATAGATATTTATTATCATAAAAAACAAAAAGAGCAGAAAAGGTGCTAATCCTTCCATGATAAATTATTTTATTGGTACTTGTCCTTGTGGGACTGTACTATCTCCTGTTTTACTTATTGCTTCTCGCATTTGCGTATCAGCATTGATATTATTTAAATTATAATAATCCATTACACCGAGTTTACCTTCACGAAGAGCTTTTGCTAATGCATGTGGAACTTCTGATTGAGCTTCAACTACACGAGCTTCCATTTCTTGCGTATATGCTTTCATTTCCTGTTCTTTAGCCACAGCCATAGCACGTCTTTCTTCAGCTTTTGCTTGAGCTATACGTTTATCAGCTTCTGCTTGGTCTGTCTGAAGTTCTGCACCGATATTTCTGCCTACATCAACATCGGCTATATCAATGGATAAAATTTCAAAAGCAGTTCCTGCGTCCAAGCCTTTGCCAAGTACAGTTTTAGATATATCATCTGGATTAGCAAGTACATCTGTATGAGCTTCTGAAGAACCAACTGATGTTACTATCCCTTCACCAACACGAGCAATAATTGTAGGCTCACCAGCACCACCGACTAATCTATCAATATTAGCTCGAACTGTAACCCTTGCTTTAATTTTTAATTCAATACCATTTCTAGCCACAGCAGATACAACAGGTGTTTCAATGACTTTTGGATTTACGCTCATTTGTACAGCTTCTAATACATCACGACCTGCAAGGTCAATAGCTGCACTGCGTTCAAACGGAAGTGGTATTTGCGCTCTATGAGCAGCAATAAGTGCATCGACTACTTTATCCACATTACCACCAGCTAAATAATGTGCTTCAAGTTGATTTACATTGACATTTAATCCTGCTTTATTTGCCTTGATTAGTGGCAATACAATTTTTTGTGGCGGAACTCTACGCATTCTCATACCAACTAATGTAAATATACCTACATGAACATTTGATGCTAATGCTGAAATCCACAATCCTATAGGTACAAAATGCAAAAATAACATAATCGCCACAATGACAATTACTACGATAAAACCAGAACCGATAATCGCTTCCATGATTAATCCTCCTTAAATTTATTTTAGATTTTACGTACAATAATACGCATACCTTCAATTTTTACTACACGAATCTTTTCGCCTTTACTGATATAACTACCTTCAGATACAACATCTAATACATCATCATCGATTTTCACACTTCCAGAAGGTCTTAGTTCTGTCAAAACAATCCCTTCTTTATGCAAATATCTTGAATAATCTACGCTACTTACATAACCTTCTTCACTAGAAGATGTCTTTGTCAAAATTATTTTACGCCAGAGCTTACTTGTAGGTAATTTTTTTATTATCAATGCAAAAATTATTATCGCAATAACAAAAGAAATTGCCATCATCAACATAGCATCAATATCGCCACCCATAGCTAAAATCAAACTATATAATATAGCTACTACTCCAAGTCCTGCAAGTAATCCTATTGTTGGGGTTAATATTTCAATTATGATAAAAATAATCCCCACAATAAATATTGCAATCTGATATAAACTGACTAAACCTTTCACATAACTACTGCCAAAAAATACGCCAGCTGCTATAATGCCTAGTAATGCTCCTATACCTGTACCTCCTGTTTTTATCTCTACTAAAATTGCTAGAAATATCACACTCAAAAGCAATGATTGCAATATACTTGAATCTATAATAAAGTCCATATTATCACTTCCTTTTATTTTTCTATTCAGCAATATAAATAATATATTCGACAATATCTCATAATAAACCTTTTTATAAAAAAATAAGTAATCTAAACAATAGTTTAAATTACTTATTCTTACTTATTTATTTAATTTTCCTAATCGTCTCCATACAACCATCATCATAGTAGAAAAACATGCTATACCGCCCACAAAATTTGAAATCATTTCAGCATAAAAGACTCCATATACACCTAAGTCCCATAAATTTGGTAAAAAAATCGTCAATGGGATAACTAAAATGACTTTACGAAACAGCGAAAAAAACGTTGCATATTTTCCCATGCCTAACGATATAAACGTTGTCTGTCCAGCAGATTGAAAAGCCATCATAAAAAATCCTAAAAAATATATATGTAATGCTGGTACGCCAAGCAATAACATTTCTTCTTCACTATTAAATAGATGAATAAAAAATTCTGGGAAAAAATCTAATATGCACCAAGCGATACTTGTATATAATAGCGCTATCTTTGTCAAAAATTTTATGCCCTGCCTTACACGTAAATATTGCCCTGCACCATAATTGTAGCTGATAACAGGTTGAGCACCTGAGCGAATGCCTTCTATTGTCATTTGCAAGACATCACGTATAGAATTTAGTACAGTCATTATGCCTACATAGATATTTCCGCCCCAAAATAACAATACATTATTGCAGACAATCTGCACTAAACTCCCTGTAGTGGCAAAAACAAAACCTGAAAATCCTAGAGAAACAATTTCTTTTATTAATTTAAAATCTAATTTCATGCAAGATTTTTTAATGCGATAAATTGCCTTATCACTAAATAAAAAATGCAATACCCATGATGCTGAAATAAATTGTGCAATGACAGTAGCGATAGCAGCGCCTTTTATACCTAAATCTAAACCAAAGATAAAAATAGGGTCTAAGATAATATTAATTATCGCACCAATTAATATAGTGAGCATTCCTTTTTTTGCAAAACCTTGAGCATTAATAAAAGTATTCATGCCTAATCCTACCATTACAAAAATACTTCCCCAAATATAAATAGAGAAATATTCATTAGCATAAGGATATGTTTCATCACTTGCCCCAAATAAATATAATAAGGACTTCTTCATCACTAAACCAATAATTATCAAAATACAACTACAGATAATAAGCATAGCAAAAGAATTACCTATTATTTTTTCTGCCCTTTCATCATCGCCTCTACCTCTAGCGATAGAACAAAGTGGCGCTCCACCCATACCAAATAAATTAGTAACTGCTGTAACTAACATAATAATAGGAAAAGTAATTCCTAATCCCGTCAAAGCTAAAGTAGAATTTTGTGCCAAATGCCCTATGTACATTCTATCTACAAGACTATATAAAACATTTATCAACTGTGCTATGGTCATAGGAATAGCTAAACTCATAATATTATATGCCATACTATTTTTAGTAAAATCATTTTGTTTTTCTTGCATATTCCTTCACCTACACCTAATAAATTTATATAAAAAAACAGATAAGACCACTATCTAGTAATCTTATCTGTTTTCATAATTAACCTAGTAATTCTTTGACGATGGTATTAACCATTTTTCCGTCAGCGCGTCCTTTAACTTTAGGCATGAGCTGTCCCATGACTTTACCCATATCTTTAGGAGTTGTTGCATTAGTAGCAGCAATTGCTTCTTTAACCAACGCTCTAACTTCTTCTTCTGATAACTGTTCTGGTAAATATGGCATTAAAACGGCAATTTCAGCTTCAGTCTGTGCGACTAAATCTTCACGACCGCCTTTTTTAAATTCATCTATAGAATCTTTACGCATTTTTACTTCTTTGCTAATAAGTGCAATTATATCGTTATCATCAAGTTCTTTTTGACCATCAATTTCAGTCTGACGAATAGCTGAACGAACCATACGGATAACAGCAAGTTTCTGTTTTCCGTCTTCTTTGGCTTTCATAGCAGCTTTCATGTCGTCCATTAACTGGGCTTTAAGTGACATATGAATTACCTCCGTTTGTGAGCTAATTAAGCTCTGTATCTGCGTTTTCTAGCAGCTTCTGATTTCTTTTTGCGTTTTACGCTTGGTTTTTCATAATGCTCACGTTTTCTAACTTCAGCTAAAGTACCAGCTTTCTGGCAAGTACGTTTAAATCTACGGAGAGCGCTATCAATTGTTTCGTTTTTACCAACTTTGATTTCAGATGACATTTATATTTCCCTCCCCTCCACCTAACACGGGAGTGTTGTACTTAATAATCATACCCAAATATTATACCTTGCTTATAAGTGCATTGTCAACCATAACCTGCAATTATATACAAATTTGATATGATTTTTTTATCAGCCTGGTGGCCATTGCATAGAGCGACCGCCAAGTAGGTGGAAATGAAGGTGCTGAACTGTTTGGCCACCCTCTTCCCCTGTATTTGCTACAGTACGGAAGCCAGTTTCTGCAATATTCAATTTTTTAGCAAGCATAGGAATTACTTCACAAGTGATATGTGCTAAAAGTTCTTTATCTTCAGCAGTTGTTGCAAGAAGACTAGCAATATGTTTTTTAGGAATAACTAATACATGAACAGGAGCTTGTGGCTCTAAATCATTAAAAGCAATGACCATGTCATCTTCATATACAGCTTGAGTTGGAATTTCTTTATTTGCTATTTTACAAAAAATACAATCTGACATATAAGGCACCTCCTTTTATAGTTTAATTAGTATAGAATTGACATATCAAATAAATATTTAATATATACCTAGTTTAAATAAAATTTACTTAAACTTTAATACTAACTCTATAACTTTATATATATTCGTTATAAAATTAGTAAAATCCTTTTTTTATTTAGACAAATTTTAAATTAATTCACCTAAAATACCATCTTTAAATAATTTAACTAATTTTACAAGGCGAATATCACCGGAGGTTATTTCTCCATCATTTTTGATATATACTCTTATATAATTTGAAGTTAAACCTTCCATATATCCATCTTGTTCTTGTTCAAATAAAACTTCTAATTCGCGTCCTAAAAATCTTTGATAGAACTCAGTTGCTGATTGTTCTGCCATTTTTTGCATCAAATGAACTCTTTGTTTTTTCACTGCTTCATCAATTTGATTTGTCATTTTGGCAGCTGGAGTACCTGCTCGTTTAGAATAAGGGAATACATGCATTTTCATAAATCCCATAGATTTAGCAAATTCCAAAGATTTTTGGAATAATTCATCTGTTTCTCCAGGGAAACCAACGATAATATCTGTAGATATAGCAATATCTGGAACTTCACGGCGAATATTTTCTATCAATCTAGCAAATTCTGCTGTAGTATAATGGCGGTTCATCGCTTTTAAAATCTCATCACTACCCGCTTGTAGTGGTAAATGTAAATGCTTAGTAAAGCGTTTATGAGTCTTCACTAATTCTAATAATCTAGGAGATATTTCAATAGACTCTAAAGAACCTAGTCGCAATCTTTTTAAATTTTCATTAGCTAAACAAATTTCTACAGCATCGCTTAAAGAAATATTTTCACCTTTAAAATCTCTGCCATAAGCACCTAAATGAATACCAGTAAATACTATTTCATGGAAATTTTCTTCTACTAATTGGTCTACTGCTGTTTTTATACTTTCCAATTTACGTGAACGAATAGGCCCTCTAGTATATGGAATAATACAATATGAACAGAAATTACAACAACCATCTTGAATTTTTAAGAAGGCTCTTGTGCGATGTGGTGTACCATAAAGAGGGATATCTTCGAATTCATGCATATGCATAACATCATTTACTTCATTAAATAAACCATCTTCACGAGCTGCTTTTTCCACCAAATCAACTATTTTATCGCGCTGTTTAGTACCGATTACTACGCGAACACCTTCAATCTTGCTGATTTCATCAGAAGCAATCTGTGCATAGCACCCTGTTACAGCTATGATAGCATTATCATTTAAACGATTTGCTCTACGAATTAATTGACGAGATTTGCGCTCACCTAAATGAGTAACAGAACAAGTATTTATAATATAAAAATCAGCAGGTTCAGAAAAATCCACTATTTCATAGCCACGATTACGAAATAGACCTTCCATAATTTCTGTTTCTACTTGATTAACTTTACAACCAAGTGTTGTTAATGCAACTTTTGGCAAAATTTCACTTCCTCAATTAAAATAAAACTAAAAAACTACTAATATAAAATTAGTATAACTAAATTACAGTTTCCTATAAGATAGTTATACTAAACAAAAATCTTTAATATTAAATCTAAATCAAAAATTAATAAATACAACCTAAATCGCCTTTTTCATACATGACGATAGTAAGTGCTGCAATTGATGCAGTTTCAGCTCGCAAAATACGTTTTCCCATAGATATACTTTTAAATCCAGCATCTTTGCATAATTGCACTTCTTCTGGAGCAAAACCACCTTCTGGGCCAATCAAGATAAGATATTTTTTACTATCTGCTGATTGTAACATTTCTTTAAAACTTTGCTCATCTTCTGCTTCATAGCAAATAAAACGAGTATAATCCGCATAATCTTTTGCTAATTGCTCTAAACTCACAATAGCTTCAACTGTCGGCTTTATTGTTCTACCGCACTGTTTTACTGCCTCATCAGCGATTTTTTGCCATTTTTGTTGACGAGCTAATTTTTTCTTATCATCATATTTCACTACACAATGACGGCTAACTACAGGAACAACACTTGATGCTCCTAATTCCACCGCTTTTTGCACGATAAATTCCATTTTATCGCCTTTAGGCAAACATTGTGCAACGACTACTTCTATAGGTGCTTCTGTATCAGCATCTTCTATATACTGCAATAATTTTAATTGCACTGTATCACTCGTACAAGAGATTACTTTTGCTTGTGCTACTTTACTTTCTTTATCAACAATAGTAAAAACTTGCTCAGGTCTTACTCTCATAGCATAAAGAAGATGTTTTGCATCATCGCCTTTAATCGTGATATCTTCACTTAGACATTCATCTATAAATAAACGTCTCATTGCATATCTTCCTTACGACGGAAAATAATTGCAGCCCAACCAGCTTTTTCATTCATTTTTTCTACCATAAAGCCATGTTCTTCAGCAGCTTTAGTAACATCTGCTATACGGTCAGCAATTATACCACTTGTCAAAATAGCACCATGCTGATTTAAATAATTATCCACATCATTAAACATGCGAATAATAATGTCTGCTATAATATTAGCTATGATTAAGTCAGCTTTGCCATTCATATTTTTTAATAAATCGCTTTGGAAAATCTTAATATTTTCACATTCATGATTTTTTTCGATGTTTTCTCTGGCAACATCAACTGCCACATTATCATAATCTGCAGCCTCGATATCTTTTGCTCCTAATTTGGAAGCAGCAATTGCTAAAATACCACTACCTGTACCAACATCGAAAACTTTCATTTCTGGTTTTACATATTCTTCTAATAATTGAATGCACATAGATGTTGTAGCATGTGTACCTGTACCAAATGCCATGCCAGGGTCTAATTCAATTACTATATCATTATCTAATGGAGTGTATTCTTCCCAAGATGGCTTTACTACAATTTTTTCACCAATGCGTTCTGGATGGAAAAATTGCTTCCAATTATTAGCCCAATCTTCATCTTGGATTTCACTGCAATTAATCACGCCTGAACCCTTATCTAAAAATTGGCTCATTTCATCAATATGCAAACGCAACTGTTCTAATTTACTTGGTAAATCCTCATCAGTAGGAAGCCATGCTTTCACTGTAACAACTTCTGTTTCTTCAGCAAGTGGTATATCTGTATAGTCCCAAGCTCCAGAATGAATATAAGTATTCACAAGTTCTGGGTCTTCAATCAATACACCAGATGCTCCAAGTTCATGAAAAATCTCTGCTACAGCTTCAGTAGCCTCATGTGAAGTTTGAATGCTAATTTCAGCCCATTTCACAGGTAAATTCCTCCTTAAATAAATACTAAATCAAAACACATAAAGATTATTATACGTTTTGCTTTGACAAATGTAAACCATTCATTATAAAAAATATATTTAATTTACATTCTCATTTATTATAAACCTTGCTCTATTAATTTATCAAATTGTTTTATTTCTTTTGCTTGGTCTTTAATGATATTTTTAGCAATTTTTCTTATTTGCGGATTTTTTGTATATGCTAAAATCTGTTTACTAGCTTCTAGCGCACCTTCATGATGATATTTCATTGCCAAAACAAAAGTATAATCTGCCGTTTTTTTATCGCGAGTTCTAGTTACAGCAATCATTTTATTCATCATTTCCGCCATATTTTCTTTTTCTTTAGCCACAAATTCAGTATAAGCTTTTTCACTCAAATTACTATTGCTAAAATCTCCATTAGCTAAAAGCTCATTGAAATCTTCAATTTCTTTTGTCTGTGTCTTTATAATATTACGAGCTATTGCTTTTACTTCTTCATTACTGCCATATTCTAAAATTAATTTTGCAGAATCTATTGCACCTTGATGATGTGGTATCATATTAGCAATAAAATCTTTATCCACATTGCCACTTTGTACAAATTCTTCATTCATCATCGGCATATGCATACTATCTACAATTTCATTATTGATTAATGGGTCAAAATTTAGACGATTTGTCTGCGTATTTATATTCATATCATGATGTCCATGATAATCATGATAATGTGCATTTGCCACACCAAAACTATTTACACTACTAATAATTGACGCACAAGTTATAGCTAAAATTATTTTTTTCATTTTTCCAACCTCTTATCATTTAATATTTCATAGTTAAATTATATGATTTAGCTTTATAATTGTCAATATAACAATAATATTCTTGGAGGTATCTATGCTTAATATTTTACAATTACAAATAAAAGTCTTATCTTCAAAGGAACAAACATTAAATTACATTGAAGCTTATCTCAAAAAATTTCTTCATCTTCAGCCTGATATTGTAACCTTACCAGAAATGTTTAACTGCCCTTATAATAATAAATCTTTTCCTTTATATGCTGAATTCGAAGGAGATATTACTTACAAATTTTGTCAAAATCTAGCTAAAAAATACAATATCTATTTAAGTGCAGGCTCCATTCCTGAAAAAGATGCCCAAAATCATTTATTTAATACAGCTTATGTTTTTGATAATAATGGTAATTGCATCGCTAAGCATCGCAAAATGCATTTATTCGATATTGATGTGAAAAATGGTCAACACTTTAAAGAATCAGATACTTTATCTGCTGGCAATAATATCACTGTTTTTGATACAAAATGGGGCAAAATGGGATTGTGCATTTGTTATGATTTCCGCTTCCCTGAACTCGCTCGATTAATGGTAGATTTAGGAGCAAAAATTATCCTTGTTCCCGCTGCTTTTAATATGACTACAGGCCCACTTCATTGGGAATTATTATTCAAAAGTCGTGCTGTAGATAATCAAGTATTCACCATTGGTACAGCTCCTGCTAGAAATTTAAATGCTTCTTACCATTCTTATGGTCATAGCATTATTGTTTCACCATGGGGAAAAATTTTAAATCAAGCAGATTTTGAAGAAACTGCTTTATTTACAACTATAAATTTAAATGAAATTAATCTCGTTCGTGAACAGATACCACTTTTAAGACATCGTCGTTTAGATATCTATGAATTAACACAAAAATAAAACTTATAAACTTGCACAAAATAAAAAAATAAGTTAAAATATCTCCTTGTTATAAAAATTACCAATTAAAAATAAATATTTAATAGGTAATTAAATATAGGAGGTATTATTATATGTTATTAATTAAAGACCGCTTTCAAGGAGTATTTCTTTGTTTCGTCTTAGCCTTACCTGCTTATTTTTTAGGTAAAGAATTTGAAATCATTGGCGGTCCTGTTTTTGCCATTTTACTTGGTATGCTATTATCAAAATTTGTTCGCGAAAAAGATATCTTAAAAAGTGGTATTACATTTACTTCTAAAAAAGTTTTACAATATGCTGTTATTTTATTGGGATTTGGTCTAAACTTAAGCACTGTTATCGCTGTAGGTGCTACATCTTTGCCAATCATCATTTCTACAATTGCCACTTCATTAATTACAGCCTACATAATTTTTAAATTAATCAATATTCCTGCTAAATCTTCTATCTTAATCGGTGTAGGTTCTTCTATTTGTGGTGGTTCTGCAATCGCTGCAACAGCACCTATCATTGACGCTAATCATAAAGAAATAGCTCAAGCCATATCTGTTATCTTCTTATTTAATATCATCGCTGCTTTAATTTTCCCTACTTTGGGTAATTTTTTAGGTTTATCTGATCATGGTTTTGCTATCTTTGCAGGTACTGCGGTCAATGATACTTCTTCTGTTACAGCAGCAGCTTCTTCTTGGGATAGCATGCATAATACTGGTACAGAAGTTTTAACTGGTGCTACTATCGTAAAACTCACTAGAACACTTGCTATTATTCCTATCACATTAGTTTTAGGCTTTTATCAAGCAAAAAAAGCTTCTGGTCAAAATAAAGCTAGTATAAAATCTGCATTTCCAATGTTTATTTTATATTTCATCATTGCTTCTATTATTACTACTTTCTTAAATTATTTCAGCAGAAATATTTTTTCTGCTGAAATATCTTCTGCTATTTTATCTTTCTTTGCTTTAATGAAATTTTTCAGTAAATATTTCATCATCATGGCAATGGGCGCTATTGGTCTTCATACTGATATCGTTGATTTAATAAAAAATGGTGGTCGTCCTATCATCATGGGCTTTTACTGTTGGATAGCTATTGCTTGCGTCAGCTTATTAGTTCAACATCTTTTAGGTTTGTGGTAAAAAATAAATTATAAAAATTAAGCTAGAATATGTCTTTTCAGATATGTTCTAGCTTTTTTATTTTTATCTTTAAATCTGTTGTTTTTACAACATACTTTTAAATCAAGACTAATTATAATAAGCATATCAATTAAATCACAAATAAAATTATTGGAGAGATAATTATGGAAAATAAAATGTTTTGCTTTCAATGTCAAGAAACAGCTCAATGCACAGGCTGTACTCGTGTAGGTGTTTGTGGAAAATCCGCCACTACTGCTACACTGCAAGATTTATTAATTTATGCAACTAAAGGTCTTTGCGAAATCACTACTAAACTTCGTCAAGAAAAACAAGATATCAGTCGTAAATTAAATCAATTTATCTGTGAAAATCTTTTTATCACTATTACTAACGCTAATTTTGATGATGATATTATCAAAAAACGCATCACAGAGACTTTAAATTATAAACAAGAACTACTTGCAAAATTGCAAAATAAAGATAATTTATCCCCTGTAGCTCTTTGGACTACTAATGATGAAAATACTTACCTAGTAAAAGGTGCTACTATCGGCGTTTTAGCTACTGAAAATGAAGATATTCGCAGTCTTCGTGAATTAATCACTTATGGTTTAAAAGGTATGGCAGCATATAATAAACATGCAAATGCCCTTGGTAAATTTAATGATGAAATTGACTCATTTTTACAAGCTACTTTAGCTAAAACTGTTGATGATAATTTATCTGGAGAAGAATTAACAGCTCTTGCTTTAGAAACTGGTGCTTTCGGTGTAAAAGTCATGGCACTTTTAGATGAAGCCAATACTTCTCGCTATGGAAATCCAGAAATCACATCTGTAGATATCGGCGTTCGCAATAATCCAGCAATCTTGATTTCTGGTCATGATTTACGCGATTTAGAAATGCTTCTTGAACAAACTCAAGGAACTGGTGTCGATGTATATACACATAGCGAAATGCTTCCAGCACATTATTATCCATTCTTCAAAAAATATAAAAACTTTGCAGGTAACTACGGCAATGCTTGGTGGAAACAAAAAGAAGAATTTTTATCCTTCAATGGCCCTATTTTATTGACTACTAACTGTCTTGTACCACCAAAAGCTGAATATAAAGATAGAATTTATACTACAGGTGTTGTTGGCTTTGCAGGTTGCAAACATATTCCTGGCGAAATCGGCGAAACTAAAGATTTTTCTGCTATTATTGAACATGCCAAAAAATGCCCACCACCAACACAAATTGAAACAGGCTCTATCGTAGGTGGTTTTGCTCATAATCAAGTCTTAGCTCTTGCTGATAAAGTAGTTGAAGCTGTAAAATCTGGTGCTATCAAAAAATTTGTAGTTATGGCAGGCTGTGATGGTCGTCAATTAGCTAGAAATTATTATACTGACTTTGCTAAAGCACTTCCTCAAGATACAGTTATCTTAACTGCTGGCTGTGCAAAATATAAATATAATAAATTAAATCTAGGCGATATCGGTGGTATTCCTCGCGTTTTAGATGCTGGTCAATGTAATGACAGTTATTCACTCGCTTTGATTGCTTTAAAACTTAAAGAAGTATTTGGCTTAGATGATATCAATGAATTACCAATTGCTTATAATATCGCATGGTATGAACAAAAAGCTGTTATCGTTCTTTTAGCACTTCTTTATCTTGGTGTAAAAAATATAAAACTTGGCCCTACACTTCCAGCTTTCTTATCTCCAAATGTAGCTAAAGTTCTTGTGGATAACTTCGGTATTTCTGGTATCAATAGTGTAGAAGAAGATATTAAATCTCTTATCTAAAACTTAAAACACAACAAAAAAGACGGTATTAAAACCGTCTTTTTTTATTTTCTTTATTTTTTCATATTTAAATATTTTTCTCTCAAAGCTATTTTTCGTTGCATAGACTTAACAAATTCTTTTGCTCGAGAAAAATCTTCTTCATTAGGATGAATTGAAGCTTTTTGCCAACGTTCAAGATTACGAGGTGTCGCTGCATGAGGATCATTTTTATCAGCATTTTTACGCCTTTCTAGCATTGCTGGATTTATTTTTCCTTGGCTGGCAAAAGTTCCCAATACTTTGCAATTTTCTCCTAAATAACTAGCAGCTCTAGCAAAAGCAGTTATAGAATGTTCACTATTTAATTCTGCCCCTTGTGTTTGAAATAAAATTACTGTTTTATTATTTAATTTTTTCAATAATTCCTGTACCATTTTATCTGGTTCGCCACGAGTAAGCCAATATCCTACAGCAATATTATCATAATCCTCAAGATTAAATTCATCTCGTATAGCAAAAATATTTGCCATATCTTCACCAAAACCATCATAAATAACCTCTGCTATTTGTTTTGTATTTCCAGTTACACTAGAATAAACTATCAACCATTTTTTCATTATACACACTCTTTTCTTATAAATTAATTATTATTATAAATAAAAAAGATATAAATTCTGTTGTTTTTACAACTAATTAAACAAAAATAAAAAGGGATTAAGCATAAAGCCAATCCCTTAAATATAATTCCATTATTAATATTATTAAAATTCAATTTGTAATTTAAATTCAGTTTCCTGTTTTTCTTCTTTTGCCCAAGTATTTAACATATTAATCATAGCAATAAAAGAAGAAGCTGAAATATCTTCAATGATATTCTGATTTTCTTTAGAACGTCCACCTACATATTCTAAGCTAATGCTACTAGATAATCTTTCATCTGCTTCTTTAAGTAAAGTATTAATCACTGCATTTAAAGTTGCTTCATTAATTACTTCATAATCGCTCAAATCATTATTGCAAAAAATAGTTGTTAAATTAAAGAAACCTTTTTCTCTGTCGCTGATAGGTATAGCAAAATATCTATTTTCATATTTTTTATTATAAGGCACATCGTAACTATGTTCATAATCCCTTACTTCATACTTACCTACTAAATAAGCAGTAGGCTTACTTTGCTCGTCTTTCACAACTCTTACCAATTCTTTAAAAGCTACTCTAAAAGTATTTTCTTTAAACCCTTGTTTATTAATATAGAGATAAACTTTCATTTAGTGCCAGGCCTCTTTTCTCTTCAAATTTCTAATAATAATAATACCATTATATTTATAAAACGTCTATTTAAATGAAAATTCAATAAAATTTTAATTTTTAATAATTATATTTAAACATAAAAAAAGGATATTCTTTAAAAAGAATATCCTTTTTATAACTTTCATATCAATTATTTATTATCTTTACCCCAAGTACGTTCAAGTTCTCTAACAATTTCAGCATGTTTTTCTTCTGTTAATTTAACTTTAGCTTTGTAAATGAATGTTGCAATGATGAGTAAGATAAATGGAATTGCAAACATGATAATTTGGAAGTTGAGTAAATTATCAGGAGTTATGCTTTCTGCTGTAACTTTATTACCAGACATACCAACCCAAACAGCTGTGAAGCCTACGATAGCAGATGTGATAGCACCGCCTAATTTATCGATTAAAGGACGTACACAAAGTACGAGTGCTTCATCACGATGACCAAGTTTTAATTGACCATATTCAACAGTATCTGTAATTGTCATTAATACAACAAGGAAGATAAGTGGCTGTGGTAATGCAAATAAACCAGCACCAAGTAATGTTAAATATACATTTTGACCTGCAAAGTAGTAAATAACTACTGCAATTAACATAATAGCGATAGAATAGAAGAATAAATTACGTCTGCTGAATTTTTTAGTTAATGATGGGAATAAAGCAACTGCCATTAAACCAATGATAACGTTGATTACACCTAAGAAGGAGAACTGAGAAGAATCACCTAATACATAAATGAAATAGTAAAGGTTGAAGTTATTGATAAGGTTTTGACCTAAACCAAAGATAAGATAAGCAAATGCAATCCATAAGAGCTGGTCATTTTTCATTAATACAGAGAAAACTTGTCCAAAAGATGTATCTGTTTTGTTTTCACGAAGAGCAGAATCATGTTCTTTTGTACCAATACCAAGAATGATAGCACCTACAGTAGCAATTAAACCACCAATTGCAGCAAATGCGAACCAACCTGTAGCATCACCTGCACCACCATTGCTATTTTCAGAGAAAGCTAAAACAATTGGAATAACAATGATAGTTACGAGCTGACCACCGAATACAGAACCAATACGTGCATAAGTAGCTGTAATTTCACGTTCACGAGAGTCAAAAGAAAGTGCTGGTATCATGGACCAAATAGCAACGTCTTTTGCTGAATAGAAAATATCCATAATTATATATAAGATAGCGAAAACAATTAAGTACATTATAGGGCTTGTTTCAGCTAAACCGCCAATATCTGTGAATAAGATAGCTAAAGTAACTGCGGCAATAACTGCACCAGAAAGAACCCAAGGTTTAAATTTACCCCATCTAGTTTTTGTTTTATCGATAGTATTACCAATAAATGGGTCAATGAAAAGTTCCGCAACACGAATAACAAGAATAACTGTTGTTACAAGACCGATCATATATTCATTATAACTTGTATCATCTGTATTAAATAAATTACTTGTTACGAAAATCATAAAATAAGTACCAATCATTGCATAGAAAAAGTCATGCCCAAAGGTACCGCACGCATATGCCACACGTGATAAAAATCTTGACATATAAAGGCCTCCCATTATGTTATTAAAAATTTAATGACTACACTAAAAATTATTTAACTGTGTTAATATATTCGATGATAGCATCAGCTATTTTATCTAAAGGAGCATTGCTAGTATTTACAATTAAATCATAGTTAGAAGCTTCGCCCCATTTTTTACCTGTGTAATAATTGTAATATCTAGCTCTTTTTTCGTTTTCTGCGTCCAATTCTTTTAAAGTTTTACCTTCGTAAACTTCTTTACCTCTTTTTTCTCTATATTCATCATTTGCACAAACGAAGATAGAGAAATGGTTTGGCATATCTTCTAATACATAATCAGCGCAACGACCTAAGATAACACATGGTCCATCATTAGCAAGTTTTCTTACTACACTAGCTTCAGATAAGAACATGCCTCTACTAGATTCACCCATGCGAGTACCAAAAGAATGGAATGGCATGAATGTCAATGTCAATGGATGAACAGTATTTTCTAAATCTAATAAATCTTGTTCAGATAAATCATTAATACCTAATTTAGCTGCTGCGATATGCACAATTTGTCTATCGTACAATTTTACATTTAATTTTTTAACTAAAATTTCAGCTAATTCACGACCACCGCAACCATACTGTCTACTTATTGTAATTACTGTATTTGAGTTCATATTAAATCCCTCTCTTTAATATTAAAATATAATAAATAAGAAAATGCTCAACTTATCAAATATATAATAATAAATAAAAGTATATGATTTTTTTGAAAATTTTTATTTTGAAAACGTTTACAATTAACCTGAAATGTACATTTCTATCTAAAAGCTTTGTTATTATTATATATTATATCGTTACCAATAGCAATGTTTTATGTTGCTAAAATTTGTTTAAATGTTGTATATTATGTAAAATTATAAAAAAAGAACTGTACTAAAATTTAGTACAGTTCTTTTATCTTCATATTTATATATTATTTACTGATATCTTTCCAAGTACGTTCAAGTTCTTTAACGATTTCAGCATGTTTTTCTTCAGTAAGAGTAACTTTTGTTTTGTAAAGTAATGTTGCGATGAGCATGAATACGATTGGCAAAGCAAACATGATTAATTCGAACATCATTTTATTGCTATCAGTAATGCTATCAGCTGTAGCTTTACCAGACATACCAACCCAAACAGCTGTGAAACCAACGATAGCACTTGTTACAGCACCGGATAATTTGTTAACTAATGGTCTGATGGAAAGAATAAGGGATTCATCACGGTGACCAATTTTTAACTGACCATATTCAACAGTATCTGTGATTGTCATTAATACTACTAAGAATACAAGTGGCTGTGGTAAGTTGAATAAACCAGCTGCGATTAATACTAATACAGAGTTTGTACCAGCGAAAGCATAGATGATCAATGCAATGATCATGATTACGACAGAATAGAAGAATAAGTTTCTTCTTTTGAATTTAGTTGTTAATACAGGGAATAAAGCAACTGCTAATAAACCAATGATAACGTTGATAATACCTAAGAAGGATAAATAAGTGGAATCACCTAAAATGTAAGCGAAATAGTACATCTGGAAGGAGTTTACTAAGTCCTGACCGAAGCATAAGATAAGGAATGTAATAGCGATCCACATTAACTGGTCATTTTTACCTAAGATAGAGAATACTTCTTTGAAAGTTGTTTCTTTTTTGTTTTCACGAAGAGCGGAAGCTTGTTCTTTTGTACCAAGACCAAGGATAACAGCACCTAATAAAGATACACCGCCACCGATTAAAGCGAAAGCTAACCAACCATTAGCATCACCAACACCGCCGTTAGCGTCTTTGGAGAAGAATAATACGATAGGAATAACCATTACTGTTACGAGCTGAGCACCAAATACGGAACCAATACGAGCAAATGTTGCTGTAATTTCACGTTCTTTAGAGTCGAAGGACATTGCTGGAACCATAGACCAAATAGCAACGTCTTTTGCTGAATAGAAGATATCCATTACTAAGTATAAAATAGCAAAGATAATTAAGTAGAGTAATGGATTAGATGTTGTTAAACCACCTAAGTCAGTGAACAAAATTGCTAAGCTTAAAGCTGCTACGAAACCACCAACAATAACCCATGGTTTAAATCTACCCCATCTAGTGTTTGTTTTATCGATAGTGTTACCAATGAATGGGTCAATGAAAAGTTCTGCTACACGAATTACAAGGATTACTGTCATGATGATACCGATCATATATTCATTATGACTTTGATCTTCTGTGTTGAAAAGATTACTTGTGATGAACATGATAAAGTATGTGCTAACCATCATATAGAAGATATCATGTCCGAAAGTACCACAAGCATATGATATGCGTTGCATAAGTTTATTACCATTATTACCTGACATTTATAAGTCCTCCTAAATAAAATTATAAATATTTAATAAAAAAATTATTAACAAAACTTATGTAGATAACAGCATCTATGCTGTTACCCTTCTATATTCTTTAGTTCTTTTATTCTTGAACTTTATTAATATATTCAATGATAGCATCTGCTATTTTGTCTAAAGATGCATTGCTAGTATTTACAATTAAATCATAGTTAGAAGCTTCGCCCCATTTTTTACCTGTATAATAATTGTAGTATCTAGCTCTTTTTTCATTTTCAGCATTTAATTCTTTTAAAGATTTACCGTCATAAACGTCTCTTCCTCTTTTTTCTCTATATTCATCGTCTGCACAAACGAAAATGGAGAAATGATTTGGCATATCTTCTAATACATAATCAGCACAACGACCTAAGATAACACAAGGACCATCATTAGCAAGTTTTCTGACAACACTTGCTTCAGATAAGAACATTCCTCTACTAGATTCACCCATATGGTTACCAAAAGAATGGAATGGCATAAATGTTAAAGTTAAAGGTTGAACAGTATTTTCAAGTTCTAATAAATCCTGCTCAGATAAATCGTTGATGCCAAGTTTAGCAGCAGCAATATGAACGATTTGTCTGTCATATAAATTGACATTTAACTTTTTAGCTAAAATTTCAGCTAATTCACGACCACCACAACCGTATTGTCTACTAATTGTTATTACAGTGTTTTCTTTCATTAAAATCACCTACTTATTTATTTTATTATCAATATGAAATTGATAACGAGTTAATATTTCAAAATACCATATTTTTTATTTATAAATGCAATATTATATCAATAAATAAAACCATATGATTTTTTAGAAAATTCAATTTCATAAAATTGAAAATGGAAAACGTTTACACATTTTGTCAAAATACGAACTTATTTTATACATATCTTAAAGCTCTTGAACAAATGTTTGTTTGTATTTTTACAAATTTTTCATTTAACTCAGCTTCATTATATTATTCTCATCACTTAAAGTCAATATATATTTCTCAAAAAATTTTTATGTAACAAGCTGAAATTTAATAAAAATCTCAACATAAATACAAAAAACAAACGTTTACATCAACAAATTTACAATCCTGTTATGGTTTAATTATACCCATCTCCCTATATAAAGTCAATATACAATTTTCAAAAAATTATATAAAAAATTAAAATTAATTACAAAAAAAGATATGGTTCTAATATCGCTACTAGAACCATATCTTCTTATACTTTTTTCTTCCATTTACAAAAATAATTTTCTACCAAGTCTAAAAAACCAAACAAAAATAGACCTATTAAACTTAAAACTACAATACCTGCGTACATATCTAGATAATTTACACGAAGCCACGAATCCATTATAAAATATCCCATACCATATTTAGTGCCAAATGTCTCTGTAAAAAACAATACTGATATAGCTGTCCCCATTGCTACACGTAAAGATGTAATAAAATTTGGTAATACAGCTGGCCATAGTATATTTAAGAAAATTTGTCTAAAAGATGCACCTAAACTATATAAAGGAAAAAACATTTCTTTTGGTATAGTTTTTATACTATCGCGAATGGCAACTAACACTTGAAAAATCACAATCAAAAATATCATAATAACTTTTGGTAATTCTCCAATGCCAGCTAAAAGCATCAAGATAGGCAATAATGCAATCTTAGGAATAGGATATGTCAGATAAACAATAGGAGCTAAAATCTTATCACATTTTTTATAATATCCCATCATCACCGCTATCGGTACACCAATTATTATAGCTAAAAATACTCCTGCTATAATTCGCCAAAGACTATATAATGCATGAATAGCTATTGTTTGTGTAAAAATATTGCCCAATCTTTCCATTACCAAAACAGGCGAAGGAATAATTGGCAAATGTACGATTATAGATATAACATACCATAAAATAAGCAATAATATCATTGCAGGTAAATAAAAATGCCATGATTTATCTTTCATTCTTACTACCTGCTTTCTTCAAATAATTTCTTATTTCTTTACTTAGTGAACTAAAGATTTCTCTATCACGAAAATTCTTATCACTAAATAAAGGATTATCGATTATTTTATAGATACCTCCAGGTGCACTAGTCATCACTATTATTTTTTGCCCTAAATATAAAGCTTCTTCTACATAATGTGTAACTAATATAGTAGAAACTTTCTGCTTTTGCCATAAATCAATGAATACATCTTGCATTTCTTCTCTTGTAATAGCATCTAAAGCAGAAAAAGGTTCATCCATTAATAACAAATCAGCTTTTAAAGCAAAAGCCCTAGCTAAACTTACGCGTTGTTGTTGACCACCACTTAAATTATTAGGATAGCGATTTAGTAAATTACTTAATCCTAAATTATCTACTAAATTTTGAGGTAAACCTTGTTTAGCTTCTTTTTTTATTTTTAAACCTAATAAAATATTTTCTTTTACAGTAAGCCATGGCAATAATCCATAATTTTGAGGAATAAAACCTATAGTTTGTTTTTTAGGGGAAGGATTTGCGCCATTTATTTGCACTAAACCCTGATAATTTTTTTGTAGTCCTGCCAAAACATTCAATAAGGTAGATTTCCCACAACCAGAAGGGCCAATCACTGCACAAGTTATCCCTGTTGGCAAATTTAAATTAATATCTTCTAATATATTTGTATCATCATATCTTACATAAAGTCTATCTACGGTAATCATTTCGTTAAAATATCACTTACTATATCTTCATAATTATATTTTTCAGTTACTAATTCTTTTTTATTGAGCCAATTTATAGATTTATCCCAATCAGATTTTTCTGGTAATGCAGCTTTCATGTATTTTGGCATAACTAAAGCATCTTTAGTTGCTGGTGGTAATCCTGCTGTTTCAATAACTAAATCCATATATTCTTCTTGAGGTGTAGAATTCAAATATTCTATAGCTTTATCATAAGCTCTATACATAGCTTTTATAGCTTCTTTTTTATTTTCTACGCTATCATTTGTAAATACCATTACGCCTGGATTTATTTTCATAGCTTCAGAAGAATTTACTAAATAACTGCCATTTTTTACAGCGATACTGCCCATAGGTTCAGGAAGTACTGCACCATCTAATTTACCATTTTGTAACATTTCTAATCTTGTAGGTATCTGTGGAATTACTGTTTTATTGATATCTGCTTCAGTCATATTGTTTTGTGCAAGCATTTCATCTAAAACAAATTCAATAATAGTATTTTTAGATACGGATATATTCTGACCTTTCATTTCCGCTAAAGATTTAGCAGTATTGCCAGTACCTGCAATTAAACAGTAATTGCCATTAGTAGAAGAAGTTATTTTTACATCAAATCCTCCAGCTTTAGCAAATCCTGCTGCTAGCATATCAGATACGCCACCATCTAAATTGCCACTTTGAAGGGCACTATCTCTATCCATAGCACTTTTAAAATACTGTAGCTCTACGTCTACACCTTCTTCTTTAAAATAGCCTTTTTCTTGAGCAATAATAAATGGTATAGAATCAATGTCTGGCATTAATCCAATTTTTAAAGTTTCTGTTTTTGTATTATCTGCTACTTCTTTTTCATCTGTAGTTGAACCACAAGCTGTGCATAGCATAGATAAAATACAAATTGCTACTAATAATAATTTTTTCAAAGCATTCATTCCTTTCTTATATAATATATGCCTATGCTTAACTATTTAATTAATCCTTTTATATCATATAAAAAAAACTTAATTCATGCAATAAAAAACTGACGCTAATGAATAGCGTCAGTTTTATTTTATCAGCACGAAAAATTATTTACCTGCTAATTTTTTATATCCTTCAAGACGTTCTTTTGCATCTTTTTCTGTTTTTGCAAATAATTCATCTGCAATTTCAGGGAATGCACGTTTTAAGGATGTATAACGAACTTCACCTTGAATAAATTCTTGGAAGTTTCCTGTTGGTTCTTTAGAGTCTAAGCTGAATGGATTTTTATCTGTGCCACGTAATTCAGGATTATAACGATAAGTAGCCCAGTAACCAGCTTCAACAGCACGTTTAGTTTCAAGTTGGCTCTTGCCCATACCTGCACGTAAACCATGGTTGATACATGGAGCATATGCAATGATAAGAGATGGTCCTTTATAAGCTTCTGCTTCAGCAATAGCTTTTAAAGTTTGGTTTTTATCGTAACCCATAGCAATCTGTGCTACATATACATAACCATAGCTCATTGCCATCATGCCGATATCTTTTTTCTTAGTACGTTTACCAGTAGCAGCAAATTGAGCAATAGCAGCAGCTGGAGTAGCTTTAGAGGACTGTCCACCAGTATTTGAGTAAACTTCTGTATCAAGAATTAATACGTTAACATCTTCACCAGAAGCAAGTACATGGTCAAGACCGCCATAACCGATATCATAACCCCAACCGTCGCCACCAATGATCCATTGGGAACGTTTTACAAAGAAATCTTTTTTATCATAGATTCCATTTAAGAGTTCATTATCGCCTTTTTCTACTTCAAGAAGTTCAGTCAATTTTTCAGCACGTTCACGGCTACCTTCACCTTCATTGATGTTAGTTTGCCAATCAGCAAATGTAGCTTTGAGTTCATCACTGCCAAGACCTTCTTCTAAAGCTTGAGTGATTTTTGAAGATAATGTTTCACGAACAGCTTTTGTTCCAAGGAACATACCTAAACCATATTCTGCGTTATCTTCAAATAAGGAATTAGCCCAAGCAGGACCTTGTCCTTTATGGTTTTTAGTGTATGGCATAGATGGTGCAGAACCGCCCCAAATAGAAGAACAACCTGTAGCATTAGCTACCATCATACGATCACCAAAGAGCTGAGTGATGAGTTTTACATATGGAGTTTCACCACAACCAGCACAAGCACCGGAGAATTCTAAGAGTGGTTGTTCGAACTGACTACCTTTGAGAGTAGTTTTCTTCATAGGATTTTTCTTAGGTGCAACTTTTGTAGCATCAACAGCATAATCAAATTCAGCTTGTTTTGCAAGTTGAGTTGCAATAGGTTTCATAGCAAGAGCAGAACCTTTTGGAGCTGGACAAATATCAGCACAGTTACCGCAACCTGCACAATCTTTTGCAGAAATAGTGATTGCAAAATTTAAGCCTTTAGCGCCAAGAGCTGGTTTGGATTTCATTGTTTCTGGAGCATTAGCTACTTCTTCATCTGTCATAAGTACTGGACGAATTGCAGCATGTGGACATACGAAGGAGCATTGGTTACACTGGATACATTTATCAATATCCCATTCTGGAACATTAATAGCAATACCGCGTTTTTCATAAGCAGCAGTACCTACTGGGAATGTACCATCTTCAATACCTTTGAAAGCACTTACAGGAAGTTTATCGCCTTCTTGACGGTTCATTGGATTTTGGATATTTTTAATGAAATCAGGAATATTAGCATTTGCATCATCAGCATCTTTAGCATCTTTCCAAGAAGCTGGAACTTCTACTTTATGAAGAGCTTCGATACCTTTGTCGATAGCGCCATTATTCATATCAACGATATGTTGACCTTTTTTACCATAAGAAGTAACAACTGCATCTTTAAGATATTTAACAGCTTCATCAATAGGAATGATATTTGCAAGTTTAAAGAATGCAGACTGCATAACCATGTTAAAGCGACCGCCAAGACCGAGTTCTTGAGCAATTTTAACAGCGTTTACAGTATAGAAGTTAATATTGTTTTCTGCAATATAACGTTTCATATATGCAGGGAGTTTTTCTGTTAATTCTTCATCAGTCCAAAGTGTATTTAATAAGAATGTACCATTTGGTTTTAAACCAGCAAGTAAATCATATTTATCTACATAAGACTGTTGAGAACAAGAAATGAAGTTTGCTTTATTGATGAGATATGGAGACATAATTGGTTTTTTACCAAAACGCAAGTGAGACATTGTTACCCCACCAGATTTTTTGGAGTCATATGCAAAATATGCCTGTGCATACATATCTGTTTTATCGCCGATGATTTTAACAGCACTTTTATTTGCACCTACAGTACCATCAGAACCTAAGCCCCAGAATTTGCAAGCAGTTGTTCCTTCTGGTGTAAGGTCGATATCTTCATGATATTCTGGTAAAGAAGTGAAAGAAACATCATCATTGATACCAATAGTAAAGCCATTTTTAGGAGCATCTTTTTTGAGTTCATTATAAACTGCAAAGATTTGATCTGGAGTAACATCTTTACCACCAAGACCATAACGACCACCAACGATTGTTGGACGTAAATCGCTATTATAAAGAGCGGACTGAATTTCAAGATATAAAGGTTCGCCGATGGAACCAGCTTCTTTTGTACGGTCCATAACAGCAATTTTCTTAACAGTTTTTGGAAGTGCATTTAAGAAATGTTTTACAGAGAATGGTCTATAAAGGTGAATGGATACAACACCGACTTTTTCACCTTTTGCATTCAAGTAATCAACAACTTCCATAGCTGTATCACATAAAGAGCCCATAGCAATGATTACGCGATCAGCATTTGGATCACCATAGTAGTTGAATAATTGATAATTACGGCCTGTTAATTTATTGATTTCAGCCATAGCATCTTCAACCATCTGTGGAACAGCTTCATAATAAGGATTTGCAGATTCTTGACCTTGGAAATAAATATCAGGGTTTTGGCTAGTACCACGAATTACTGGATGATCTGGATTTAAAGCATTATGACGGAATTTATTTACAGCTTCCCAATCAAGCATTTTGCCTAAATCTTCATAATCTAAAACTTCGATTTTTTGAATTTCATGAGAAGTTCTGAAACCATCAAAGAAGTTTACGAATGGTACACGGCTTTTGATAGCTACAAGGTGAGCAATAGCACTCAAGTCCATAACTTCTTGAACACTAGCTTCAGCAAGCATAGCGCAACCAGTTTGACGAACTGCCATAACATCACGTTGGTCACCAAAAATATTAAGAGAAGATGTTGCAAGAGCACGAGCACTTACATGGAATACACCTGGGAGCAATTCACCAGCAATCTTATACATATTAGGAATCATTAATAAAAGACCCTGAGAAGCAGTATAAGTAGTAGTTAATGCACCAGCCTGGAGAGAACCATGTACTGTACCAGCAGCACCTGCTTCAGATTGCATTTCTACAACACGTACTTTTTGACCGAAAAGGTTTTTCTTACCTTTTGCTGCCATTTCATCTACAACTTCTGCCATTGGAGATGATGGAGTAATTGGATAAATAGCTGCTACATCTGTAAATGCATAAGATATATACGCCGCAGCAGTATTACCATCCATAGTTTTCATATGTTTGCTCATATTTTCAAATAAGCTCCCTTCTATATATATATACCCTTTTATAGGCATTTTAAACTATAACACATATTTATGATACAACTTTTTATAATATTTTTCAACTATGAATATACCTTTTATATCTATAATTTATCAGTGGTAAATCCATACTCATATAGAAAATTTTATAAACTATTATCATCTATAAGTTTCAATTCTTCACTAGAAAACGCTATATTGTTCATTGCTTCCAAATTCATTAAAATCTGTTCTGGCTTTGATGCACCTATCAAAACACTTGTAACTATGTTATCTTTTAAAATCCAAGCCAATGCCATCTGAGCTAAACTTTGGCCACGCTGTTTTGCTATTTCATTTAAATTAGCAATCTGTATTAATTTTTTTTCTGTCAAAATTTCAGCTTTCAAAAATCTTCCATCAGTTTTTATGCGACTATCTTCAGGAATACCTTTTAAATATCTATCTGTCAATAATCCTTGCGCTAATGGGCTAAAAGCTATAATACCTTTATTTAATTTATGTGCCATTTCCTTCAAGCCATTATTCTCAATAGTTCTATCGAAAATGGAATAACGATTTTGATTGATGATAAATGGACAATGCATTTGAGTTAAAATCTCACTAGCTTTTGCTAAAGTTTCCCCATCATAATTTGATAAACCTACATATAAAGCTTTTCCACTTTGTACTATTTGATTTAATGCTCCCATAGTTTCTTCAAGTGGAGTGTCTTTATCCATGCGATGATGATAAAAAATATCTACATACTCAAGACCCATGCGTTTTAAACTTTGGTCTAAACTAGCAATTAAATATTTTCTACTGCCCCAGTTGCCATAAGGGCCTTCCCACATATCATAGCCAGCTTTTGTACTGATTAATAATTCATCACGATATTTTTTCAAATCTTGCCTTAAAATTCTACCAAAATTTATTTCTGCACTGCCACAAGGAGTGCCATAATTATTTGCCAAATCAAAATGAGTTATGCCATTATCAAAAGCAGTGAAACAAAGTTTTTGCATAGTTTTAAAATCATTATTATCACCAAAATTATGCCAAAGTCCCAAAGATACTCTTGGCAATTTCAAACCGCTTTTACCACATCTAGCATATTCTAACTTATTATATCTGTCTTTATCTGCTATATACATGAAAAACGCCCCTTTACTTTTAGTCAATATCTTTTTTATAATTATCATAATACTAATTCAAGTACGCTTTAAGTCAAGATATTACTATGATAAAGGGGCTTTATTATGGATAAACAATATTCAATTCGTGAAGTATCAGCCAAATTCAATCTGCCAGCTTCCACGCTTCGCTATTATGAAGAAGTAGGCATTTTAACTGATATTCCTCGCAATTCATCAGGCAAACGCATTTATTTAGAAAAACATATCAATCGTTTAAAAACTATCTGCTGTTTTAAAAATACTGGTATGAGTATCGCTCAACTACAAGAATTTTTTCAATATGAACAGCAAGAGCTTTCACATATTGATGATATTTTAAAATTATTGACCAATCAAAAAAATCATATTCTAGCACAATTAGCAAAAATGCAACACGATTATAAGCATATTCAAAAAAAATTAGCTTATTACCAAGCTATGAAAACAGCTGTAGATAATCATACTGCTCTACCTAATTGGCAAGATTATAAATGCGATAATTGAAATATTAGCTATAATAATTTAACTGGAAATTTTTCCTTAAATTATTATAGCTTTTTTATTTATAATTTAACTTTCATAGTTTCAGGATTGCACAATTGCATAGGTGTGCCTTCTTTTACTATATTAAAACCTAATTTTTGATAAAAACTAACATTTTTCTTTTCATCAGGCATCAATTCAATATAAAGATAATCTTTATATTTATTTTTTATCATCTTTACTAAATTGCTGGCAATACCTTTGCCTTGATATTTATGATTTACTAATACATAATGAATATATGCTGTAAGTATGCCATCATCTAAAGCTCTAGCTAAGCCTACTAATTTATTATTCTCCCACGCAGTAAATACCGTTGGTGAGTTAATTAATGCTGTATATAATTTATCAGGATTACTAGCCGATAATTGCCAATCAACAGATAAAAACAATTCTATTATATTTTCTTTCGTAAAATCTTTTTCATCTTTATAAATGATTTCCATAAAATCAAAATCCCTACATCATTCTTTAACTAAAAATTTTTGTACAGCACTGCCATTTAAATAATTACACAAACGACCTTGATAAAGATTTTTTTCTTCCATTTCTTTTACGATTTCATCGCGAATTTTCCACCAACCTGTCTGCCAATTACTAAATAAAGTATTTTCAGCTGGTGCTCTACCAATTAATCGCTGTAAAACAATATTTGGAGATAAATGTTCTAAGAAATCAATTACTCTTTGTTTATAATGCTCACAAGAAATAATTTCAAATTCTTTATTTTCATATTGCTGAGCCATTTTTGTATTTTTTACGATATAAAGTGCATGTAATTTCACCTGGTCAACGCCGAGTGCAGAAATCACTCTAGCAGTTTCAATCATATCTTTATCATCATCCCATGGTAAATCTAAAATTACATGAGTACAACACAATAAATCATAACGCTTTATACGCAATACTGCATCAATATATTCCGCCAAACCATGACCGCGATTTATTTTTTCTAAAGTTTTATAATTTATCGTTTGTAAACCTAATTCTACACAAATATCAATATTTTTTTCTTTGGCAATTCTAGACAAGATTTCTAAATAAACATCATTTATGCAATCTGGTCTTGTCGCTATATAAATAGCCACTATATCATCACTAGCACATGCTTCTAATACATATTTTTCTAATTGTTCTGGTAGCATATACGTATTACTGAAATTTTGAAAATACGGTATGAATTTTTTCGCCTTATACTTAGGCACTATATGAGCCTTATTCATGCAAATTTGCTCTGTTACGGATAATTCTGGTGGTAAATTTTCATAACCTGCACCGATACTACCGCAAAAAGTACAGCCAAATTTCCCACATGAACCATCACGATTAGGGCAAGTAAGTGGTAACCCTATAGGCAATTTATAAACTTTCTCGCCATAACGCTGTTTTAAATAATCGGAAAAAGCATAATATATCATTATAAATTTATATCTCCTTGTTTTATTTCTTGATAAAATACTCCATCATCTTCATAGGCAAAAATCATTGCATTTTCTTTTGCTTTTATTTGACATGATTTCGCTTCATTCATATCATAGGCAAAAACTTCTATCGAAAATTTCTTTTTCAAATCGCGCCATGATTTAAATTGATAATTATTAATATAAGCTAGTGCTTTTTCACTCATATAAAAATCATCTGTTACTTTTTTATCTACTTCTTTCCATGGCAACATATCTATTTTTATCTTACCTTTATCTGTCAATAAAGCATCAAATTTCAATACATTATAAATATATTCTTTATCTTTTATCTTAGAATTTTGCTCAATAAAATCATATAAAAATACATATAAATTCTTAGGAGCATGTGGTGCTAAATGCAATTTTTTAGCTTGCCAATATTGAGCAAAGTCAGCAAAAAATGTATAGGCATCTTGATTATATTGTTTAATTAAATTAATAATCGTATATTTAAAACGGCCAGCATTATAATATAATTCCAATACATCTACAAAAATCTGTAATTTTCGCATAGTAGCATAATCCATATATTTATTGCTGATTACTTGATATGGTGCTTGTGGCATATATACATAATCATGTTCTTGTATTAAATCATTCATTGCTGCACCTTTTAATAATTTTAAAAAGCCCACTTGAAGCATATCAGCTTGCAATAAATACACATCATTAAAAGATTTTGCAAAAGAAGTAATATCTTCATAAGGAAGACCAATAATCAAATCCACATGCAGATGAATATTTCCATAAGCCATGATAGATTTTATATTATTTGTCATTTCTTCCCATGGATTTGCTCTACTTATCTGACCTAGAGTTTTTAAGTTCGTAGATTGAATACCTATTTCAAATTGTACTCTCCCCTTTGGCATTTTCTTAAGTATAGCCTTGATTTCATCATCAATATGGTGAGCCACTATTTCAAAGTGGAAATTAGTTCTGCAATCTTGTTTAGCAATAAATTCCAAAATCGGTAAATAATGCTTTTTATCTGCATTAAAAGTTCTATCTACAAATTTTACCTGACGAACATTATGTTTGATAAAATAACTCAGTTCGGCAAAAACTTTATCTAAAGAGCGATATCTTACGCCTTTAGTCGCACAAGATAGGCAATATTTACAAGAATAAGGACAACCTCTTGAACTTTCATAATAAATTATCTTATCCTTTAAATTTTCGATATCGTTATCATCATAAGGGAAAATTATTTCATCTAAATCACTTACAGTAACGGCAATATTCTCATTAATAGTATCATCACTATTTCTCTTTGCTATGCCAACGATTTTAATTTCTTCATTATTTTTTTCATCTAATAAAGCTTGCAATAAATCATGAAAAGCTTTTTCACCTTCGCCACGCACTACAAAATCCACCATAGGAAAATCCTGCATAAATTCTTTTGTAGCATATGAAACTTCTGGCCCACCACAGATAATCTTACAATTTGGCAATAATCTATGCACAAGTGGCAATAATTGTTTCACTAATTCAATATTCCAGATATAACAAGAAATTCCTAATATATCTGGTCTAGCATCAAATATCTGATTAGCAATATCAATTAAATGATTATTGATAGACACTTCTAGCATCTCTATATCACAAGATAAATCTTGACAATTTTTGTATATATAGCGAATTGCTAATGATGAATGTATATATTTTGCATTTATCGCTGTCAATAAAACTTTCATAAAAAACTCCTCTTATCTCAAATTTTTATCATTTTCATTAAAAAACACAATATCCTAAAATAATACCTATATTATTATATATGTACAATGTATTTTTAGCAAAAACTAATGCAAGCTACTACTATTAATGATATAATAACACTGTTACAATAATTTAGTAACTCTATAAAATTAATAAGGGGAAGTATAAATGAAACTCGTTATAACTGTTATCGGAAAAGACCGTGTAGGCATCATTGCCACTGTAAGTAATGTTCTTGCTGAAAACAAAGTAAATATTATCAGCATCAACCAAAATATTATGAATGGCTTTTTCAATATGGTTCTAATTGCTGAAATGACTGACAAAAACATTAAATTACAGGATTTACAAAAACTCCTCAAAGAAAAAGGTGCTCAGCTTAACGTAGATATCAAAGCTCAACATGAAGATATCTTCAATGCTATGCATACAATCGGCTAATTTTAAATATTCTTTATTAATTAACTAAAGAATTTAGGAGGAACTTTTGTGATTACTATTAATGATGTTTTAGAAACTAATCGTATGATAACAGAAAATAAATTAGATGTTCGTACGATTACATTAGGACTTAGTCTTCGTGATTGTGCTCACCCTAATTTAAAACAATTTTGTGATAATGTTTATGACAAAATCACAAAATCTGGTGAATTCTTAGTAAAAACCGGTGAAGATATTTCTAGTGAATATGGTATTCCCATTATTAATAAACGTGTTTCTGTAACTCCTATTGCTATTGCTGCTGAAGCCTGCAAGACAGATACTTATGTTCCTGTTGCTGAAGCAATGGATAGAGCTGCTAAAGAAATTGGTATTGATTTCATCGGCGGTTTTTCTGCTCTTGTTGAAAAAGGTTATACAAATGGTGATAGAATTCTCATCAATTCCATTCCACAAGCTTTAGCTACTACAGACTTAGTTTGCTCTTCTGTAAATCTAGGTTCTACAAAAGCAGGTATCAATATGGACTGCGTTCGTGAAATGGGTGAAGTAGTAAAACGCACTGCTGAACTTACTCGCGACCGTGAAGCTATTGGTTGTGCTAAACTCGTTATCTTTTCTAATGCTCCTGGAGATAATCCATTTATGGCTGGTGCTTTCCATGGTGTTAGTGAAGCTGAAAAAGTAGTAAGCGTCGGCGTAAGTGGCCCTGGTGTTGTAAAACATGCTCTTGAAGATTTAAAAGGTGCAGATTTTACACAAGTTGCTGAAACAATTAAAAAGACTGCATTCAAAATCACTCGTGTAGGTCAATTAGTAGCTAAAGAAGCTTCTCGTCGTCTTGGCGTACAATTCGGTATTATCGATTTATCCTTAGCACCAACTCCTGCTGTTGGTGATAGTGTTGCTCATATCTTAGAAGAAATGGGTCTTGAATCTTGTGGTGCTCCAGGTACAACAGCAGCTCTTGCTTTATTAAATGACGCTGTTAAAAAAGGTGGCTTAATGGCTTCCTCTCACGTTGGTGGTTTAAGTGGTGCTTTCATTCCAGTAAGTGAAGACGCTGGTATGATTGATGCTGTAAGCTGTGGAAGTCTTTCCATTGAAAAATTAGAAGCTATGACATGCGTTTGCTCTGTAGGTCTTGATATGATCGCTATCGCAGGAGATACTCCAGCTGCTACAATCTCTGGTATCATCGCAGATGAAGCTGCTATTGGTATGATTAATAATAAAACTACTGCCGTTCGTGTTATTCCTGTTCCTGGTAAAAAAGTTGGCGATACTGTTAACTTTGGTGGTTTACTCGGTCATTGCCCTATTATTAAAGTTCGCAGTGAATATAGTTCTGATGCATTTATTGCTCGTGGTGGTCGTATTCCTGCACCTGTACGTAGCTTAACAAATTAATTTAAAAAAATTTTAAAAAAGTTGTTGACAAACACGTAATATATAGATATAATATTAAATGTTCTCAAGGAACGCGCCCATAGCTCAGCTGGATAGAGCACACGCCTTCTAAGCGTGCGGTCGCAGGTTCGAATCCTGCTGGACGCACCACTTTGAAATTAGAGCCTTAGCAATAGCTAAGGCTTTTTTGTTATCTAAATATAAAATTTTAATTCATAAATAAAAAGAGACTCTATAAATTTTTTATCATTTATAAAGTCTCTTATTTTTTTATTTAACTTCAATCATCATAGCACGAACTACATTTGGTATATCATATTTTCTTTTCCCTGCACCTATACCAATTTTCTTTATAATAAATTCTTCTGGCAATTTATCTTCTGTTTGAATACCTGCAATAATAGCAGCCCCTGTTGGAGTAATTAATTCCCCTTTTATCTGTGTATAATGTAATCTTAAACCATGTTCTATAGCAATATTTACTACAGCTGGCACAGGAATAGGCATTTGACCATGTTGACAACGCACAAAGCCTTGACCTTCATATATCTTTGGACAAACAACTCTATCTATATTTAATTTATCTATACATACAGCAGCAGCTACTATATCCACTATTGAATCCACTGCTCCTACTTCATGGAAATGAACTTCATCAATACTTACACCATGAGCTTTTGCTTCTGCATTAGCAATAATATTAAAAATTCTTATTGCTATTTCTTTTGCTCTATCTGTTATTTGTGATTTATTAATTATTTCTACGATTTCTTTTAAACCACAATGTTCATGGTGATGATAATGTTCATGACTATGATTATGGTGATGAGTCTCATGATGTTCACTATGTAAGTAATTCATATCATGGTCATGATTATCTATATCCAAAATTACATTAAAATCACAAGCATCAAGTGCCATTTTCTTTACACGGCTAATTTCTATTTTATAACCATCTAGTAGTAATGTTTGTAAATTTTCCATTAAATAATTTTTATCTACGCCTAAATCTAATAACGAAGCTACAAACATATCTCCACTAATACCAGCATAACATTCTAAATACAATATATTATTCATAATCTAGCTCCTTTGTCTTCTATCTACATTATATATTAACTGTTAAACTTAACTTCATGTCAATAAAAAAATGAAAAAACCTACTATAATAATTTAAATAAATTTTAAATCATCATAATAGGCTTTTTTGTTATTTCATATAATTTTGTGCTTGCTCATTTAATTTTTCTATTACTTCTTTAGATAATAAACGTTCACCATAAGGATAAGCCACTCTATTTTCCTTATCTATATGTCTACGAAGTAAATAAACATAAGACATTGTATTTGTAACTATCGCCAATTTTAATTTTACTGTAGGCTCTTTTTGATACGCTTTCAACGCATTTTCCAATTCCCATACATATAATCTAGCTAAATTATGTTCTACAATCATGCCATGATTTACTAAATTATTTGCCATCTCATCTTTCGTTTCAAGCATAGCTTTGAATAAAAGTTCTTCTTCTTTTTGATGATGAGTTTTATCCGCATATACACGGATAAATTCTATAGCTTTTGTATATTCTTCAATAGATATTTCATTTTTTTCCATCAAATCTATTGCCATAATTTCAAATTTATCTACAAATTTACTGATATTATCATGTTCTTCTCTTAAAATTTCAAATATATTCATCAAATAGCCTCTCCTAAATAACAAAAAATTTATACTCAATTAACAATCATCTAAATTTCATATATCATTATATAACAAATCATATTAAGCATATGTTGTTTTTCCAACATATTTTTAAAAACTTATAAAAAATTTCCATAGTATATACTAAATGATTATAATAAAATAAAGATTAGAGGTGATTTCATGTATAAACGTAAATATAAAGAAAAATTTCCTGTTATTGCCATTTGTTATGATTTTGATAAGACTTTATCACCTAAAGATATGCAAGCTCAAGGCTTTATTCAAGATATAGGCTATGATGTAAATAATTTCTGGGAAGAATCAAATGCTTTAGCCACAGCTAATGATATGGATACAAATTTAGCTTATATGTATAAAATGGTAGAAAAATCTCAAAGAAATTTCCGTTTAGATAAAAAAATACTTGCTGATTATGGAGCCAAAGTTGAACTTTTTCCTGGCGTCAAAACATGGTTCAAACGCATTCGCGATTATGGCAAAAAACATAATATCATCATTGAGCATTATATTATCTCAAGTGGCTTAAAAGAGATGATTGAAGGTACTGTTATGGCTCAAGCTGGTGAATTTGAAAAAATCTATGCAAGCTCATTTTATTTTGATGATAATGGCATAGCCAAATGGCCCGCTCAAGCCGTCAATTATACAAATAAAACACAATTTCTCTTTCGCATTGAAAAAGGTTTTTTAGATATAAATGACCCTGCGGTAAACGATTCTATACCTGAAGAAAAAATTCGCGTACCATTTAGAAATATAGTCTATATAGGCGATAGTGAAACAGATATTCCTTGTATGAAACTAGTAAGTAGCTATGGTGGTCATTCCATTTGTGTATATAATCCTCAATTATCTAATATGGATAAAGTCATTAAATTATTTACTGAAAATCGCATTAAATATTTTGCTCCTGCCGATTATAATGAAAATAGTAAACTTGACTTACTCATAAAAACAATTATTGATAAAACTGTTGCCTTTGAAAAATTAAATCAATGCTATTTAAACGATAAAAAAATATTAACTACAAAATAAAAAGAGGCTATACGCCTCTTTTTTTTATTTACACTGCCACACTTTCTTTTCGAGATTTTATAATCATACCTATATAAAATAAAAATGCTAATAAAGCCGCTATTGCTGAACACATATAAACTGCTCTAAAGCCATATATAGGCACAACCATACCTAAAATATATGGCCCTATGCCATTTCCTAAATCCAACGCTATATATAATGTTGAAGTTGCTAAACTAAATTTATTTAACTTAACTTTTTGTACAGCAATAGTTTGACCTGCTGAAGGAATAGAACCATATCCTATACCTACTAAAACAGCACCTAACAATAATACTAAATTAGAATGAGCTAAAGCAATAGCAACAAATCCTAAAATCATAGTGAATAAAATAGGTACCATTACCACATGATTACCATATCTATCGATCATTACACCAGATATAGGTCTAAAGATTAAACAAGCGATAGAATATGCTATATAAAATAAACTTCCACCTAATAATAAACCAATAGTTTCACTATATGTACCAATATAACTCATTACGGCAGAATAACCAATAGCACCTAACAATGCTACGATAGAAATTGGAGTAGCCGTAGGTTCAAAGAAAGTTCTTAAACGAAAAGATTTAACTTCTACACGTTGACGAAAACCTACTTTTATTTCTGTTATATTCAAAATAAAAGCCAAAACAATTAAACTAATTGATAAAACATCACATAAAACAAGTGCATATAAAGGATTTATCTGTGGTAAACTAATTCCTAAAAACGGACCAATTGCAGAGCCTAAAGTAATGCTCAAAGTGAAATCCAATACCTTCACCACGTCTACTTTCTGGAACAATAGATGCTACTGTAGTAGCAATAACAGTAGAAGCCATACCATAAGTCATACCCTGTACAAAACGCAATGTACATAAAAACAACATACCATCAATAAAATGATAACCAAATGTACATATAGCATGAATTACTACTGCAATGATTAACATTCTTTTTCTACCAATGAAATCCATATATCTACTAATAACCAAACGTGCTACCAATGCGCCCACAATGAAAATCCCTGAGGCTAATCCTGCTTCACTGACAGAAACATTAAATTCTGTAATAGCCAATTTAGTTGTATAAACCATCAATAAATAAAATACTACAAATAATAACAAATTGCCTACAATGTTTAATACATAATCCTTTGACCAAAGCTTCTCCATAAAAAACTCCCTTTCTTAAATTTATTCCCCGACATAGATATTAATTCTATCATCTTTTTTATTTTTTACAATACTATTTAACTAGTATATAAAAAAAAGAATAGGTTTTTTATATACTCATATAAAAAACCTATTCTTTAATTCAATTACTTATTTAATTTATAAAAATACAATTATTGTTGAGCACTTTCTTGAGCTTGTTGATTTTGTTGTATAGGTAATAAACCAAATTCTACTAATTTATTATTTTTATCAAAAATAAAAACTATAGCTACAACATTTTCTTGGCTAAAAGAAGTTAGATATGTTACTTTGTCTTGATTATTATAACGTTCAAAAGAATAAAATTTACTTTCTTTCAAATCGCCAAATTTAGTTTTCACTTCATTTTTTAATGCATCATATGCTTTTGCATCAAAATTCTTTTTTAATCCATTATCAATATTTGCTACTAATTTATCATATGGAACTTTTTCTGTTGTAATACCACTGATAAATGTTTCAGCAACTTTTTGATCTTTATTTAAATCTCCGCCATCAGCTGCCATACACACACTAGAAAATGCCATCATCATAACAGCTACAAAAATCAATACTATTTTTTTCATTATAAAACCTCCCTTAGTTTTATTTATTTTTCCCTTACTATAACATTTAATTTATATTACTACAATAAATTTTATAGTTAATACAAATATCTATAAATAAATTTTATACTAAATAGATATTATTTTTTCATGAAACTAAATAATTTTTTCATTACAGCCATTTTTCTTTCAGCTGCTAATTCATGAGATATATTTATATCTTTTGCACTATAAAGAGGATTTAATACATCTTTAAACGCTAACCATTCATCAGAAAATAATGGACATTCCATAGCAATATCTACGGCTTGTTGTCTTACTTCTTCAATAATTGCCATATCATCAATATTTTTCAATACCTTAGCCATCATTTTACCAATGTGTTCCATCTGCACTTCTTTAAGCCCTCTAGTTGTTAAAATCAAACTGGATAATCTCAAGATTTCAAAATTAAGATTTTCATCACAAGTAGATAATACGGTTGGTTTTACAATAAAACCTGCACTTTGTAAAGCATTATGAGCTTTTTTACAGCTAATACCTAATTTAGTAAGGTTCACTAAAACTAAATTTGTATCAGTTCCTTTACATAAAATTGTAATACCTTCTTCTTCTAATCCTTTTTGAAGTGCTTTTGCATTTAATACAACTTGTTTAGTATACTGTTTGAATTTTTCTGTAGTCGCTTCTTTAAATATAACAGCTAAACTAGCTAAAATATTTTTTTTCAAAGAAAAATGTCCTGTAGTGATAACTGTTTTATCAATGATATCAGCTAATTCTTTTTTACATAAAATTACTGAACTTTGTGGTCCTCTTAAAGAATCATGTGTTGAAAAAGTTACTACATCTGCATAAGGTACAGGTGAAGGTATTTGCCCTGTTGCTACAAGACCTACATTTTGACAAATATCAAACCACATATAAGCACCTATATCATGTGCAATTTTAGCTAATCTTTCATAATCTATAACTCTTGGATAATTAACTGGTGAAAAAATTATCACTTTAGGTTTATGTTCTTTGGCTATTTGTTCAACTCTATCTAGATTTAATAATTGTGTTTTAGGGTCAATACTAAATCTAACAAAATTAAATTCTAAATTTTTACTATTACAATGGTCGCTTTTTCTATTATCTAAAGATAATATAGTATCGCCTTTTTTAGCTAAACTATAAAAAACAACGCGAGAAGCGGCTGCTATACTTTCTAAGCGAATAACTGCATGTTCACTGCCAAATAATTTATTAATGCGATTAATAGTGATTTCTTCTAAGCCTGTAGGTTTAGCTTCATCATGGTGTGTTGTCAATGTATTTGACAAAATACTACCTTCAAGATATGTGCTTAAAGGTGATGAATAATTTTCCTCTGGCATAAAAGATAAGGTATATTTTTGTCTTTGTAACTCTTCTTGAAAGAATGTATATAATTCTGTATCAAATGAAGCAATCGTACTAAGTGCATTTTCTCTATCCATAAAATCAATCCTTTAACTATAAATAAAATCTAAAATAAAACTCTCTTATACTATCTGATATTCATCATGGGAAAAATGGCCAGAAGAACGGAATTACAATCATGCAAACAACTAGAGAAACTACAACAAGTGGCAAACCGACTTTTACATAATCAATAAATTTAAAATGACCTGGTATCAGTACCAAAGTATTTGGTGGCGTTGCAACTGGTGTTGTAAATGCACAAGAAGCAGCAATACCTATTGCCATAAGCACAGGATAAGGTGATGCACCTATAGATTGTGCTATAGATATACCAATTGGTGCTAATAACGCTGCAGCAGCTGTATTTGACATAAATTGTGTAAGCCCACAAGATAAAATAAACATTGCTACAACTATTAACATTGGAGATGGATTATCCCCAATAATTCCTACTACACCATCTGCTATCATTTTACCTGCGCCACTTTTATCCATAGCAGAAGCAAGTGGTAGCATACCTGCAAATAAGAAAATAGTAACCCAGTCAATACCTAAATAAGCTTGTTTTTCAGATAAACAACCTGTTAATACGCAAGCTAACGCTCCTATTATCGCAGTAGTTTGCATTGGTATACCAATATTTTTTTCAAAAGCCATACCTAATACAACTAAAATTAAGATAACAGTACATATTATCATTTTCTTTGGATCTTTGACTTCATCTGAAGCTTTATCATTCTCTACAGTTTCTACATAATGTCTAGGGCAGAATTTTCTACCTATACTTAACATATAAACCATACCAGCTATAGATAAAGGTACACCAATATACGCAAATTCAAAAAATCCAAAAGGTTCTAATCCTGTTGCCTGAAGTGTTGCACTCATTAAAATATTTGGTGGGGTACCAACCATAGTGATTGTTCCACCAACATTTGCAGCTACTGCTAATGCCATCAACTGTGGGGATACAGGTATTTTTGCTACCGCACAAATTTGAATTACTACTGGCATCAAACAAGCTACTGTAGCTGTATTTGATGATACTGCTGATAATAAAATAGTAATACACATCAAAGCTGCCATCAAACGATTTTCACTAGTTCCAGCGCTTTTTACTACTTTTATACCAATTTTTTGTGCCAATCCAGTCTGAAACATCGCTGCTCCAATGACAAACATACCAGCAAATAAAACTACTGTGGAATCAGAAAGACCAGAAAACACTTGTTGTGGAGTAAGTACTCCTAAAAGACCTAATGCAATAGATGCACCTATAGCCGTAACAGCCAATGGAATAAGCTCTGTTACAAAGAAAAATGCTGCTACAGCTAAAACGCATAAAGTTATTACTGCAGGGCTCATAAAATTCCTCCTATCAAATATTTTTTTTATTTCTGCAACAGTAATTTTTATTATATCATAATTATTCATAAATTCTAAGACAATACGAAAAAAGATTACATATTTTTAAGTTTTACTATTGAAAATTATTTATTTATTAAATTTTGTAACATTTTAGTCATATGAAAAAAATTATAAAAAAGTATTGCAAAATACATAAATGAGCAGTATAATAATTTTTGTTATTAATGACTCACTAGCTCAATTGGTAGAGCATCTGACTCTTAATCAGCAGGTTCCGGGTTCGAGTCCCGGGTGGGTCACCATATGATTTATAAAATTAAAGCAACTATCAATGATAGTTGCTTTTTGTTTTTTGCTTAATAAAATTTTATTTACCATAAAATTACCAGCTAAAAATAAACAAAACTCCTCTAAAGCTTGAAAATTAAACCTTTTTATAAAATCTCCAAAAATCCTATTATCGCTGGTAAAAAACAACTAAAATCCTTGTGTATCAATACTTTTAATAGTATAATGAAAATCATAAAGATTGATTTTTCTAGTATTTAACTTTAACAAGTGTTGTATTTGAATTTTTTACCATGAATTGAAGTTAAATAAATTCCTTTAATTTAACTTTAACAAGTGTTGTATTTGAATTCGCTTGTTTAATTGGCACAGCCATTGCTAATGCAATTTAACTTTAACAAGTGTTGTATTTGAATGGTGTAACTCCTGTTCCTGGATTTGTAGCTGCTACAATTTAACTTTAACAAGTGTTGTATTTGAATAATTGTAGAAAAACCACCAGAACCAATTGATATTGAAATTTAACTTTAACAAGTGTTGTATTTGAATTAATTATAAAAAGACTGAAACCTATTTGATAAGTGAATTTAACTTTAACAAGTGTTGTATTTGAATAATAAATTTGCTGTAACAACCATCATACTTGGTATAATTTAACTTTAACAAGTGTTGTATTTGAATTTGTATCTAACATAGGTGCGTACTTTGCTATAGCATATTTAACTTTAACAAGTGTTGTATTTGAATAAGTTCTTGTGGTATTGCAATTGTTTATCTTCCTGAATTTAACTTTAACAAGTGTTGTATTTGAATCTAAATTAATTTCCCACGATGATAACACGCCTTTTAATTTAACTTTAACAAGTGTTGTATTTGAATAAAAATATATTTGAAAAATCTTTAACATTAACATAATTTAACTTTAACAAGTGTTGTATTTGAATAGCAAGAGCTAATATTTTAAGTCTACAAAGTAGTAATTTAACTTTAACAAGTGTTGTATTTGAATAGTTTTATGTTCTTTTACAATTTAATAAGCTCAAGGATTTAACTTTAACAAGTGTTGTATTTGAATAAGAACAGCAGAAGGCGATTATGGATTAGCTAATTATTTAACTTTAACAAGTGTTGTATTTGAATAGCTAAAAATAGCTATGATTGGCAGAAAAACAACATTTAACTTTAACAAGTGTTGTATTTGAATTCAATGAAATTGAGGGGTATAGCTGGGACAAGGATATTTAACTTTAACAAGTGTTGTATTTGAATGTCTGAAACAAGTAATAAATTATGGTTTAACGAATATTTAACTTTAACAAGTGTTGTATTTGAATAGCTAAAAATAGCTATGATTGGCAGAAAAACAACGGATTTAACTTTAACAAGTGTTGTATTTGAATTTTTTAAAACCTCTTTCGTTTTAAATTGTTTTTATAATTTAACTTTAACAAGTGTTGTATTTGAATATGAACATTTCATCTAAATTAGCACCTTCGCCAATTTATTTAACTTTAACAAGTGTTGTATTTGAATGGTAGATGTCTTGCGTGGTATGTCAATCAAGTATTGATTTAACTTTAACAAGTGTTGTATTTGAATCACGCTTGCTGGTATTATAGCATAGTAAGAAGGATTTATTTAACTTTAACAAGTGTTGTATTTGAATTCTGCTGTTTTAATATTTCCGTTTTCGTCTTTTTCAAATTTAACTTTAACAAGTGTTGTATTTGAATTCTATATGTATGATATTGGTTTGGTCTTGCTTATTAATTTAACTTTAACAAGTGTTGTATTTGAATAAAGATATTCCTATTTGGGTGGCTCAATATTATCAATTTAACTTTAACAAGTGTTGTATTTGAATTTATAATCATAAACTATACAACCTAACTGGTTAGCGATTTAACTTTAACAAGTGTTGTATTTGAATACTTAAGCGAATTAGTTGACCAATATATTAGCAAATTTAACTTTAACAAGTGTTGTATTTGAATCCAGTCAACATATCATCATTTTGTTTGACAACGTTTATTTAACTTTAACAAGTGTTGTATTTGAATCAAGTTCGGCTATTAACGCTCCTAGCGGTGTTAATGGATTTAACTTTAACAAGTGTTGTATTTGAATACCAATATTTCTATAGGATTTACACTTGTAATAGTAATTTAACTTTAACAAGTGTTGTATTTGAATTTCTTTTTTGTATTGTTTTAGCAAGCTGTTTAGGATATTTAACTTTAACAAGTGTTGTATTTGAATGTGAGAAAGTGATTTATTGTTAATAAAAAGATTTAAATTTAACTTTAACAAGTGTTGTATTTGAATATAAGCTGTTTAAAATCTTTGTAGGTATAAATACATTAATTTAACTTTAACAAGTGTTGTATTTGAATACAGGTGTTGCTGTTAGTGGTTCTACACTTCAAATTATTTAACTTTAACAAGTGTTGTATTTGAATAAAGAAAATAACATAAAGTTAATAAAAAACTTGACTATTTAACTTTAACAAGTGTTGTATTTGAATAAATTTACGGAGTAACTTATTAAGGAGTAAATAAAATTTAACTTTAACAAGTGTTGTATTTGAATGCAGTATAAGTAGTATCTCTTAGTTTTCCACATATATTTAACTTTAACAAGTGTTGTATTTGAATTGTTCTCCATCTTTATAATAAAAATGAAGTTCGTCGTATTTAACTTTAACAAGTGTTGTATTTGAATTATGTTTTGTAATGCTAACGTATAGGAGTAATAATAAATTTAACTTTAACAAGTGTTGTATTTGAATAATTCTGTCGGCAATCTGTTCATTTATTATTTCTTCATTTAACTTTAACAAGTGTTGTATTTGAATAGAAGAATATGCAGAATTTTTAAAAGCACACTTAGAATTTAACTTTAACAAGTGTTGTATTTGAATTGTATGTATATGAATGTACACATGAAAATTAATAAAATTTAACTTTAACAAGTGTTGTATTTGAATACAAATACGGTTCATGGCGTTCTGTAGCCGAAGCAATTTAACTTTAATAAGTGTTGTATTTGAATTATTCTTGCGTTCTTTTCTTGTTAACGCTCTATAATTTAACTTTAACAAGTGTTGTATTTGAATTCATTTAAAAATGCTTTTTCAAAGGATACTGCTTTATTTAACTTTAACAAGTGTTGTATTTGAATCTTATTATTAAAAAATTATAAAAGGCTTTTAATAGATTTTGTCTTCTATTAAAAGCCTTTTTTTATTTAGAATTATTTTTCAATTCCTCTAAAAATTTCTTATCATCTTTGCTTAATTCTACTTTTTCAAGTAAGTCTGGTCTATTTGTATACGTAACACGCAAAGATTCTTGTCGACGCCATTTTGCTATTTTAGCATGGTCTCCTGAAAGTAGTACATCAGGTACGCTAAGACCTCTATACTCACGTGGTTTTGTATATTGTGGATATTCTAAAAGCCCATTATAAAAAGAATCTGTTGGCGCAGACTCTCCAGAACCTAATACGCCTGGAAGCATTCTTGATACAGCATCAATTACCACCATAGCTGGAAGTTCTCCACCTGTTAATACATAATCGCCAATAGAAATTACTTCATCAGCTAAATTTTGTACCACACGATTATCAAAGCCTTCATAATGACCACAGATAAATATTAACTGATCAAAATTAGCAAGTTCTTTTGCTTTTTCTTGAGTGAATACTTTTCCAGTAGGACACATCAATATAACCTTGCTATTCTCAATTTGCGTCTTAGATTTAACGTCTTCTACAGCTCTAAATAATGGCTCTGGTTTCATCACCATGCCAGCGCCACCACCATAAGCTGTATCATCAACTTGATTATGCTTATTAAAAGCAAAATCACGAGGATTTGTTATTTGTATATCTAAAATATTTTTTTCAATCGCTCTTTTAGTAATACTACAACCAAAAACTCCGCCAAACATCTCAGGAAATAAAGATAATATATCTATTCTCATAATTACACTTCCTGATTTTCATCCCAAATTACTTTCATAAATCCATCTTCAACATTTATTTCAGTAACTACTTTCTTTAATGCTGGAATTAAAATTTGTCTGCCATCTTTAGCTTTAGTAATATATACATCATTGCTACCAGTTTTCAAAATTTCTGTTATTTTACCTAAAACAACATCATCTTGATTGATTACTTGAAGTCCGATTATATCAAAAGCATAATATTCTCCATCTTCAAGTGGTGGCACATCACTGCGATTTATTTTCAATAATTTATTCGTAAAACGTGCTACTTCTTCACGAGAGTTAACACCTTCTACTTTCATAACTACAAAATTCCCCTGATAGCGAGTAGAAATAATATTTATTTCTTTATCGTCTACATATGCTTTTTTTATAGTATTAAATCTATCCGGAAAATCTGTTAAAGGATATACTTTCATATCGCCTCTAACACCATGAGCTGCACCGATTTTACCAATAATAATCTTTTTATTAGTTACGGATTTCAATGATTTTTTCATCCTCTACGATAATTTCAGTATTCATAACAGCTGGCATTTTATCGCCAACTTTTACATTAAATACATGTTGCATAGTACCTTGAATAATTTCAGCACCTAAACCTAAATGTTTCATATCAGCAATATCTTGTTCAATTTTAGCTTTTAATTTTAAACCTTTAGCTTTGTCTACTTCCATTTTTTGAACAATTGCTCCAACTTGTTGAATATTATCTTCAGCATGTTCTTCTAAAAATTTTTTCTTTTGAATGTCGATTTTAGATAATTTTAAATCTACTTCTGCTAATTGTTTTTCCATTTTATCTAACATTTTAGCTCTAAATTTTTCAGTAACTTTTACTTTAATTGTTACTGGACATTGTAAAGAAATGCTTTCCATAATTATAACCTCACTTTAATTATTTCATTAATCTCATGATATATACTATCATATATATATTATAATGAAAAGATTTTGGATAAAGAGAAAGCCGAAAGTCATAATCGACCTTCGGCTATTTTTATTGCAATTATTCGATGATATCAACTGTAACTTTTTTATTTTCACAGGAAGCTGCAGCTTTCACTACAGTTCTCATGGCTTTGGCTATACGACCTTGTTTGCCAATGACTTTTCCCATGTCAGCTGAAGCTACACGCAATTTTAACAAAACATGATTACCGTCAACGATTTCATCAACAGTAACTTGTTCTGGATAATCAACGAGTGATTTTGCTATTACTTCAACAAGTTCCTTCATCTATTTGCCTCTTTCTTATTTCTTAGCATGTTTAGCTGCATCAAATTTAGTCATGATACCTTTTTTGCTAAGTAAAGATTTAACTGTATCTGTAGGCTGAGCACCTTTGAGCATCCAGTCTAAAGTTTTTTCTTCATCAATATTGATAATAGCAGGTTCTTTTGTGGAATCATAGTTACCTAAGATTTCGATGAAACGACCATCACGTGGAGCACGAGAATCTGCTACAACGATACGATAGAATGGACGTTTTTTAGCACCCATACGATTTAAACGAATTTTAACTGCCAATGTTTTCACCTCCTTAAAGTGATTAAGTTATATTATAGAAGGTTTATCTAAAGAAAGGAAGTTTAAAACCACCTTTTCCTTTTTTACCTTTCTTATTTAACTGTTTCATATTAGACATTTTCTTCATCATTTTTTTCATTTCATCAAATTGCTTTAAGAGCTTATTGACTTCCTGAACTTTTGTTCCACTACCCATAGCGATACGCTTACGGCGAGAACCATTGATGATTTTTGTATTTCTTTTTTCTTCCGGTGTCATAGCTCTAATGATAGCTTCGATATGTTTGATTTCTTTACCATTCATATCGATATCCACATCACCGAGTTTTTTCTTAAGTCCACCCATACCAGGTATCATACCTAAGATATTTTCAAAAGAGCCAAGCTTTCTCACTTGATTTAATTGAGATAAGAAATCATCTAATGTAAATTCATTTTTGCGGAAAGCTTTTTCCATTTTTTTTGCTTCTTCTGCATCAAAAGCAGTCTGTGCCTTTTCAATTAAAGTAAGCACATCACCCATACCTAAGATACGAGAAGCCATTCTATCTGGATAAAATGGTTCTAAGGCTTCTAATTTTTCACCAGCACCCACAAATTTAATAGGGCAACCTGTAACAGCCTTAACGGAAAGTGCCGCACCACCACGAGCATCCCCGTCCATTTTAGTTAAGATAACACCATCTAAGCCTAAATCATTATTGAAGCTTTCTGCTACATTAACTGCATCTTGACCAGTCATAGCATCAACTACTAATAAGATTTCATGCGGTTTTACATCTTCTTTTATAGATTTCAACTCTTGCATGAGGTTTTCATCTATATGAAGTCGTCCTGCTGTATCGATGATTACAATATCATTAGCATGAGATTTTGCATAATCTATTGCTTCATTAACGATACGCACAGCATCTTTACAATCTTCTTTAGCAAATACTGGAATATCAATTTGACTACCGAGTACTTGTAACTGCTTGATAGCTGCTGGACGATAGATATCTGCTGCAACCATCAATGGGTGTTTGCCTTGCTTTTTAAACATCAAACCAAGTTTACCAGCAGATGTTGTTTTACCTGCCCCTTGAAGACCTACCATCATGATAATTGTAGGAGCTTTTGGTGAAATGTTTATATGACTTTGAGTCTGCCCCATCAATGCTGTTAACTCTTCGTTAACAATTTTAATAACAGCTTGTGCAGGTGTCAAGGACTCTAAAACTTCTTGTCCTACTGCACGTTCTTTTATTTTTTTAATAAAATCTTTAACTACTTTAAAGTTTACATCGGCTTCTAATAAAGCTATGCGAATTTCTCGCATGGTAGCATTAACATCATCAGCTGTTAATTTACCATGACCACGCAATTTTTTAAAAGTCTCTTGCAAACGATCAGCTAAATTTTCAAAAATCAAATTTATGCCTCCTTGCTATCATTTGTTAACACAGAAATACGTCTTATTATATTATTAAGCCTGTTATCTTCTGATTCCTGCTTTAATGCTAATAAATCAGATAAAATTGACAAAAGCTCTGTTTTTTCTTTTGTCGAACGGGCTGCCAAACCTAATTTATCTTCATATTGCTGCATGATTTGCTCACTGCGACGCAACATGTCATAAACAGCTTGACGTGAAATTCCTAACTCTGTACTTATCTCTGATAGTGAAAAATCTTCGAATAAGTGCATTTGTAGACAACGTTTCTGTTTGTCAGTTAGCAAAGCCCCATAAATATCAAATAAAGCGCTCATGTGCAAAAACTTTTCTAACATTTAAACCACCTGAGCTTTCATTATTCATCAAATTTAATTATGTCCTACGACTTTGACTATTATATATGACAAAAAATAACCTGTCAAGTATTTTTACTTGTCAGGTTATAAATTTTATTATTTATTTTTATCTGCTCAAAACTTCTTGATTTACCATGACTTTTGCTGATGTAGTTTCTTTCTCAACTATTTTAATTGGCTGTTTATCCACAACACTGATAATCAAAAAGCTGATTATACAAATAATCCATTCAAAATAAATTACATGTGGCAATACATGTATCTGAGGTACAAATTGCCATAAAACTAACCCTATCAAACCTACAACAGTAGTGTAAAATGCTGAATTTTTACGACAAAGACTAGGCGCAAATACAGTAAATAAAAATACTACAGTGAAGGCAGTAGTCAAACTTAAACCAATCATCATAGTTTTTAAAATTCCCACTGCATTAAATGCTAACCATAAAGTAGCAAGACCTACTAACAATATAACTAAACGATTTACTTGCAAAAATTTTGCAGTTGTTACTTGTGGATTGATAAAACGTTTATAAATATCTTGAGAAATAAGTGTGCCTGCACCTAATAATATTGTACAAGCAGTGGAAACATCTGCTGCCCATAATGCTGCAAGTGTTATCCCTGAAACTACAGGATCTAAGCTCATGATGATTTGAGGAAGTGCCATAGTTGGATTAATATCTGGATATTGAACTTTAGCTGCTAAACCTAAAATAGCTGATAAAAAGCCAATTGGGAAAATCAATACTCCACCTAAAATAAAACCTTTTTTTGCTGTTTTAGCATCTTTTGCACCGCAGGCAATCTGTACAGTTCCTTGCAATGTAAGTGCTTGAGATATCATAATTAAAATCCAACCCAACACTACGGCTAAACCTAAGCTACCAATAGGACTAAACCAAGAAAAATCAACTACAGGTAAATTATTATTGATATTTACAAGTCCACCGTTATTATCTACGACAGAAATAGTTGAATATAAAATTCCTAAATAAATTAAACTAACACTTATCATATTAGACATACCAGAAGACCACAATCCGCCCACAACAGTGATACCAATAAAAACTATGGCACTCATTATCATGCCTGTTTTCATAGAAAATATATCTGGCATAAGTGTTGATAAAATTGCCCCGCCTGCTACATATTGAAGTGAAGTAATACAAATAAGAATAATTGCTAAACCAATTGCACTTATAAGACGACCTTTTTTATCATAATAACGTTCAAATAATTCTGGTATCGTAGAACAACCCATTTGTCTATATTTTCCTGCGGCTAAAATTCCCATAACCACAGCACCAATAGCCCATGCTCCATTGTACCAACCAGCTGCTATTCCTACCTGTGTTGCATTTTCTGCCACACCAACAGTAGAAGCAGCCCCTACAGCAAGACCTGTTACATTAAAAGCAATAAGTGATGTAGATAATTTTCTTCCTGCAAATAAATACTCCATAGGATTTTTATTAGCGCGATGTTTTACATAAAAAGATATTGCAAATAATAATACTACATATAGACAGACTATCATTAATTGAATAGACATAGTTTTCATCCTTTCTTATGATGTTAATCAAAATTTTTACTTTCACATCAATCTTTAAATTACTGCAGATTAAATTTTAATTTGTCAAAAACTTAAGTATTATTATCAGCTGATATAAGTTTAAAATAAATTCATCTAACTAAAAAAGCATACAAAAAAGCTCGCCCCTATATAGGGACGAGCTGTTATAACCCGTGGTACCACCCAATTTGCTTTTTTAGCCACTCATTCGGATACTAATATATCCTAGCCCATGATAACGGAGGCACTCCGACAAAACTTACTTAATTAATCCCAATTATCATAATTGTTCAGCCTTGCAACTCTAAGGTGTATTTCAATTTAATTCACTACTATGTCCCACCAAACCATAGCTCTCTGCAAGCTTCATAAATCTACTTTTCCTCTTCACTGTTTTTATCTGTCTATTACTATAACAATAAAATTTATATTTGTCAATGATTATTTATTGTAAACTTGTAAATTAAATGTGTAGTTGTAAATTTATTTTAATTTACTGCTCACTAACTCATGTGTGCGGAAAAAATTATATATAGATTTTGCTATTTGCTCGCTAATTCCTGGTACCGCCATCAATTCATCAACTGAAGCATTTTTTATATTTTGTATCGTTTCAAAATGGTCAAATAAACTTTTCCTTCGCTTAGCACCAATTCCAGAAATATTATCTAATATAGATATTTTATTGCGTTTTGTTCTAAGTTTACGATGATAAGTAATAGCAAAGCGATGAGCCTCATCTCTTATACTTTGCACCAAATATAAAGCATCTGAATGACGTGGCAAAATAACAGGCTCTGATGATTGTTCTGTAAAAATATATTCAAATTGCTTAGCAAGCCCTACTACAGGGACGCTATAATGACCTGCTCCACGAATAATTTCCAAAGCTGAGCTCAATTGACCTTTACCGCCATCAATGATTATCAAATCTGGTAAATCATTTTTATCAATGCCTATATATCTGCGAGTAGTTACTTCCCTCATCGACATAAAATCATCTGGTTTTCCTTCAGTAGAATTTATCTTAAATCTGCGATAAGAATTTTTATCTGGCTTGCCATCTTGAAATACCACCATAGAAGCTACTGTTTCTGAACCTTGAATATGTGATATATCAAAACATTCCATACGCATCGGTGGCTTTGGTAAATTTAAATATTTTTGTAAATCATAGACAGCACCTAAACTACGAGCCTTCATATCTTTAAATTTTTGCTCTTGCTCTAATAAATATTTTTCTGCATTTTCTTTTGCCATCATCAAAATATCTTTTTTCACACCACGTTTAGGCAATAAAATTTTTGTTTTTTTCTTCTTTTCTGCCCAAAGCCATTCTTGCAATAATTCTATTTCTGCTATCTCTTCTGGTATCAATATTTCTTTAGGAATATCCACCGCATCATTATAATATTGTTTCAAAAAAGCTGTTATCAAATTTTTTTCATCATCATCTTCATCATTTAATAAAAATTGATTGCGACCTAACATTTTACCATTGCGAATAAAAAATATCTCTATACAAATTCCATAATTAGCTCTAGCGATACCGATAGCATCTATATCACCATCATCTAATAATATCTTTTGTTTTTCCATTATCTTGCGCACAGCTAATAATTGGTCTCTCAATCTAGCAGCTTTCTCAAAATCTAAATTCTGTGCTGCCATCTGCATTTTTTTCGCCAAATTTTGCTCTACAACTTCACTTTTACCTTCTAAAAATAAACATACACCATCTACCATATCTTTATAAGTATCTTCATCAATATAATTAGCACAAGGAGCTAAACATCTTTTTATATGATATTCTAAACAAGGTCTATCTGCTAAATACTTGCAAGTTCGCAAAGGAAATAATTTACGCAATAAATTTAAAGTTTCCTTCATTGCTGTAGAACTTGTATATGGACCAAAATATCTTGAGCCATCTTTGATAAGGCGACGAGTAGTTATTATTCTTGGATATTTTTCATTTAAAGTAATCTTTAAATAAGGATAAGTCTTATCATCACGAAGCATAATATTATATTTAGGATGATGTTTTTTTATCAAATTACATTCTAAAATCAATGCTTCTAATTCATTATCTGTAACTATTGTTTCAAAATCTTCTATATGTGACACCATAGCAATTGTTTTTGCTGAATGATTTCTACTCGATTGAAAATATTGTCGCACACGATTTTTTAAATTAATCGCTTTACCTACATATATAATCTGTTTTTGCTTATTTTTCATCAAATAAACACCTGATTTTGTAGGCAATAATTTTAATTTTTCTTGTAATGTTTCCTTAATCATCATTTTATATTCTCTTTAATCTAATTATATTTATATTAAAACTCATTGCATTTTTAATTTTAAAGCCAAAATACCCAAATATTCACGAATAGCCATACAAGATGTATTTAAACTACCATTATTAGGTAAAAAATTAAAAATACTAAAGACTAACTCATCACTCATTTGATAATCTGCTACATATGGCGTAGCTTCAATTCCTTCACGTGCAAATATTTCCATTGCTCTTGGTAAGTGAAAACCAGATGTGATAACTAATGGCTTAGTAAAATTATATTCTTCCATTATAACCTTACTATTTTGCACATTTTCCACTGTGTTTCTGCTCTGATTTTCTAATATCAAAGCTTGCGAATTTACGCCCATACCTTCAAATATACGCTTTTCAATATCAGCTTCTCGTCCTGTATCTTCAAACACCTTTCCGCCAGATAAAATAATAGGAATATCCAATTCTTTTTGCAATCTCATAACTGTAATCATGCGATTAGCTACATATCCTGAAACTTGCCCTTCGCCATCAATATCTGCTACATTTATCGCACCGCCACCTAGCATAATTATCACATCATCTTTATCTTGCTTTAACTGTTCAATAGTTTTATTTTGATAAAAATTCTCCAATGGCTTAACTAAATGATAAGCTATAAAATTTGTAGATAACAAATAAAACAATAAAGTAATCACTGTTAAAATATATTTGCCTTTAAATTTCTTCCAATACAAATAAATATTGAATAAAATCAGAAGTGATATAATTCCTCCCGGTGGAATTATAAAAGCATAAAAAATCTTGACTAAATAAAGCATAAATATACCTCCTATAACGTACTTTTTCCCCTAAAAATTATAAATATAACAAAATCATCGTTAATTTCTTCATTAATTTTCATTGTAAAAATATCTATTATTTGTTATAACAGTATATAAGGAGGGGATTATCATCGAAATTTCTCTAGAAACAATTCAACAGACAGACGAATTAGTTCATCAACTATATCAAACAACACGTGCTATGTCAAAAAGTGTAAACCATGCATTATACAGTACAAATATCTATGGTTCTGAATGGACTATCTTAAAAACAATTCACGATCAAGGCACTATGACACAGACAGCACTTGCTAACTATTTAAATATTGAACCTGCTGCAATCTCTAAAACAATTCGTCAGCTGATGAAAAAAAATCTTATCATGCGTCAAAGTGGTGAGGATAAACGTGAAAAATATATTTATCTCACACCATTGGCGATTGAACAATATAATGAATGGTTTGAAGTTATCGCTCAAAATTGTCGCCGAGTATTAGAAGCTGTCAATGTAGAAGAACAAAAAATACTGATGGACTTATTGAGCAAAATAAAAAATAAAGTCAATGATGACATTTAACTTCTAAAACATAATTATCATAAATAGTGTAAATAATAAAGAAGGGCATTATCTTATAAAAGTTAATGCCCTTTTTATTTATCATTTTGTAGCTGCGCGAATAATTGATTGTGCAACTTCTTTTATTGTTTTTCGTTTTGCCATACTATATTTTTGTATTCTACGATAAGCTTCACTTTCAGATAAATTATAAGCATCCATCAAAATACCTTTTGCTCTATCTAATAATTTTCTCATTTCTAGTGAATTTTTTATATCATCTAATTCACTTTCTAATTGTTTAATCTCATTAAATCTAGATAGTGCAATTTCTATTGCTGGAAACAAATTACTTGGCTTTATTGGTTTTACCAAATAAGCTAAAACACCTGAATTCTTAGCTTTTTCTACAATGTCTTTTTGGCTAAAAGCTGTAAGCAAAATAACAGGAGCTAATTTTTGGTCAGAAATTCTCTTTGCAGCTGTAATCCCATCCATTTCTGGCATTTTTATATCCATAATCACTAAATCAGGTTTTAATCGCTGCGTTAATTCTATAGCTTTTAATCCATTAAAACATTCTCCAACGACTTCATGCCCAGCTTCTTCTAACATTTCTTTCAAATCCATGCGAATGATTGATTCATTATCAGCAATCACAATTTTTAACTTAGACATCAACTTCACTCTCCATTAAAAATTTATAGGGAATAGCTATCTTGGCATGAACCCCATTATCATTATATAAGTCAAAAGAACCATTCATATCTCCTTCAATTAAGGTTCTCACAATTTGAAGTCCTAAAGATTTTGTCGGTAAATCAAAAAATTTCTCTGGTAAACCATTACCATTGTCATACAATTCTATTATATAGGCTTCATCACTTTGACTTATTTTAAGACCAATTTTACCATAATTTCTGCCTAAAAATCCATGCTCAATTGAATTTAAAATCAATTCATTTATGATCAAAGCTAAATTACTAGCTTGTTTTGATGGTAAAATTATTGTCTCTCCAATGAATTCTGTCTCCAATTTAAAATGACTATCTAACATATTTTGCTGGATTAATTGCAAAATATTTTTTGTTACTTCCATTACATCTATATTTTCATCACCTTGTTGTGATAAAAATTCATGCACAACTGATATACTTAAAATACGATTTACACTTTCCTTTAAAGCCTCTTTTACTTCCATTGAATTTGAACGTCTAGCTTGTAATCTAAGTAAACTAGCAATAGTTTGCAAATTATTTTTTACGCGATGATGAATTTCTTGTATCACTGCTGATTTTATTTTTAATTCTTTATCCTTTTTTCTAATTTCAGTAACATCAGATAAAATCACTATACGTGTCAATAAATTGCCTGCTTCATTGATTGGAATGTCTCTTCTAATCAATACTAAATTACCCACTTCAATTTCTTTTTCATAAGGACATCTAGGCAAAATAGTTTCTTTTCTAATATGCAAAGTCAACTGTCTATCAAAAAGATGACAACCCAACAAATTACTAACACCTAAAACGTGATATATTCTTGATGCTACCATATTAGCAAAAATAATGCGTTCATTTTTATCTGTAATGATAATCCCATCTCGTGAAGAAATTGCTCTATACATTTTATTATCTGCTTTTTTAGGCGCATTTTCCAAAATAATAAAGGCAGTTTTCAAAAGACGAGTAAAACCTCTTGTTTGTGTATCTTCATAATTTATCTCAAAACAAATAACAGCTATTACTTCATAATCAACGACAATCGGTATAGTATACATTTGATAAAATTTACCAAAATCTAATTCTCTTTGACCTTCATATTTTGATTTAAATTTAATAGTTTTATCAATTAAAGGCTCTTGTACTTTAGGAATTTCCTTCCCTATCAATGATTGTTTTATAGGATTATACGTAGTATGTGGTTCAAATTCAGAAACAACAGTGAAATAATTTTCTTTTTTGGAAAATGTATACATAGCTACATGTGCATGTACCAAATCAGAAACTAAAGGTAATACTGTATTAATTCTTTGTAAAAAATTAGCTTTCATAGCGGATAAATTAGTAAATTGTCTACAATTATTCAAAAAAGACATTATTTTTCACTTCACTTTCTTTAATTTATGCTTTTATTTATTTTTATAAAGAAAAAAGGAGACCTATCGTCTCCTTTGTATTAAATTAAATTATGTTTAATTTAATTTATGTAATTATAAAACTCTACGTGCTCCAATATAGCAAGATGCCCAATAAGAACTACTTAAAGAATCGACAACTACTCCACGGCTAGAAGAAGCATTAATAAAATTACCATCACCCATATAGATACCTACATGAGATGCTCCATAAGTATAAGTAGAGAAAAATACTAAATCACCAGGCATAAGGTTATCATAAGATACTGGTGTACCTATTTCAAATTGTACATCTGCTGTACGTGGAAGAGAAATACCAGCTGTAGCAAAAACATAACGCGTAAAACCAGAACAATCAAAACCGCTTGGAGTTGTACCACCAAATACATATGGCACGCCAATATAATTCAAAGATGAATTAATGATACGTTTTGCAATGTAATTAGAACTACGGCTTACTACAGGCATGTTACGTCCCATCAATGTTTGATATGTCATAGCGCCAACTAAACCATCATTATCCAAACCATTAGCTGATTGGAATGCTGCCACTGCAGCTTGTGTAGCTGGACCGAAATCTCCATCTGCTGTTACATCATAACCCTGACTTGCCAATGCTGCTTGAATTTCAGCGATTTCTGCACCTTGGTCTCCTAAACGGAAAGAAGATGCGCTAGCAATAGCACTCATACAGATCAAACATAAAGATAAAACTAAAACACGGACAACTTTACTCAAAAAAAAGACTCCTCTCAAAATCGCCTACGAGGTTAGCTGACGGGTTAGGACAGAGAAGGAAAGACTATCCATCTAAAATTTCAGTAAATTCTACCAAAATAAATTAGATTCACCCCAAAAAATTGGTTCTCCCGCTCCTGAGCTGGATTCGGCTTTCTATTTTTATTTTTTTATTACGCTCATAATCTATATTTTACACTATTTTATTAAAAACCTCAACCTATAATCAATAATTTTTATCATTTAGTTTAGTTCCTATATAATAACTAAACTAATTTCAATTGTTTTCATTATACTTAAGAAATTTTTTATTTAATTAAACAAAAGACATTGACATTTTGTCTAAATAGTGATACATTCTTAATTAGAAGTTAGCACTCACTATTATAGAGTGCTAACAATAGGGGTGAAAGAAATGCTAGATGAAAGAAAGCAACGCATTCTCCGAGCCATTGTAGATGACTATATATCTACTGCAGAGCCAATAGGCTCCCGAACAATTGCTAAGAAATATAGTTTGGGAATTAGCCCTGCGACAATTCGTAATGAAATGGCAGATTTAGAGACACTTGGTTATATCAAGCATCTCCATACCTCATCTGGGCGTATCCCCTCATCAAAAGGTTATCGTTTTTATGTTGATGACTTATTAACATTAGAACAAATGTCGGAGAATGAGATATCTCTTATCAATAATTGGTATGCTACTAAAGTACGTTCTGTTGAAGAAATTTTCCGTGAAACTTCACGTATAATCTCTCAATTGACAAAAAATGTATCTTTAGTTTTAGCTCCACAATTAACGCAAACAGCTTTTCAGTATTTGCGATTTTTACCACTTAATGAACATCAAGTAATAGCTGTCATCATGACAGATGCTGGTTTTATTGATAACAAAATTATCGATATTCCAAGTGGTGTTTCTTTTAAGGATTTTGATAATATCGCTAGTATCTTTAATCATTATCTCAAAGGTAAGCGTCTATCAGATATTAGTATGGCATCAATTCGCAAAATTCGTGGTGAAACTGTTAATTCCACAGTTTTCAATGCTATCATTAATATTATAGATGAAGCATTAGTCAAAGATAAGCAAGAACGACTTTATCTAGGTGGTGCAAGAGAATTGATGGAACAGCCTGAATTTCATAATATAGATAAAGTAAAAAAATTATTATCTATGTTTGAAGAAAAACAACTTTTATATGATATTTTGCATGCACAAAAAGATGAAAGTTTAGCTGTTACCATTGGTCAAGAAAACAAATATAATGATATTAAAGACTGTAGTATTATCAGTGCCACATATCATTTAGATGGTAAACCAATTGCGACATTAGCTGTTTTAGGTCCAACACGTATGGATTATGGCAAAATAATTTCTTTATTAAAATTTATGAATGCTAATCTTGCTGATATTTTCCATAGATTTCATTTGTAATCTATAAAGATTAAACTATTTATTATTAACTAAGAAGGTGGTTGATTCATGGCTACTCCAGAAGAAACTAAAGAAACTATGCAGACTGAAACTACTTCTGATAACGAAGTTAAAGAAACAGTAGAAGAAACTACTAATGAGACTGCTGTAGAAAATGATGAAGCAACTTTTGATACAATAAAAAAAGAACTTGAAGCTCAAAAAGAATTATTACAGCAAAGCGAAGACCACTATAAAAGATTGCAAGCTGATTTTGCAAACTTCCGTCGTCGCAATGAAAAAGAACGTGAAGAATTATCTAGTGTAGTCCTTCAAGGATTAATTAAAGATTTATTACCTATCATTGATAATTTTGAACGTGCTTTAGCTGTTGAAGGAGCTGCTGGGACTCCTCTTCATGATGGAATTTCCATGGTTTACAACCAATTAATGGAATCTTTGAAGAAAAATGGTCTTGAAGTTATTAAAGCTGCTGGTGAAAAATTTGATCCTAATTTCCATCAAGCTGTAATGCGCGTTCAAGACCCTGAAAAAGAAGATGATACCATCGAAGAAGAATTCCAAAAAGGTTATATGGTACAAGGTCGAGTAATTCGCCCAAGTATGGTAAAAGTTGTAGCTAATTAATCATTTAATTAACTATAATTAATATAAAATATTTTATTAAATTGCATAACACTTATATTTATATATAGATGTTTTTAGGAGGAATTTATAATGTCCAAAGTAATTGGTATTGACTTAGGTACTACTAACTCTGTAGTCGCTGTTATGGAAGGTGGCGAACCTACAGTTATTACAAACCCAGAAGGTAGCAGACTTACTCCTTCAGTTGTAGGTTTCACAAAAGATGGTGAACGTCTTGTAGGTCAACTTGCAAAACGTCAAGCCGTTTCCAATCCAGATAGAACAATCGCTTCAATCAAACGTCATATGGGCGAAGTTAATTATAAAGTAAATATTGATGGTAAATCTTATACTCCACCAGAAATTTCTGCTATGGTTCTTCAAAAATTAAAAGCTGATGCAGAAAAATATCTTGGCGAAAAAGTAACTCAAGCAGTTATCACTGTTCCTGCTTACTTCAACGATAGCCAACGTCAAGCAACTAAAGATGCTGGTAAAATCGCAGGTCTTGATGTTCTTCGTATCGTAAACGAACCAACTGCTGCTGCTCTTGCTTATGGTCTTGATAAAGGCGAAGATGGTACAATCTTAGTATTCGACTTAGGTGGCGGTACATTTGATGTATCTATCCTTGAACTTGGTGATGGCGTATTTGAAGTAAAATCCACTAATGGTAATACTCATTTAGGTGGCGATGACTTTGACCATGCAGTAATGAATTGGATGGTAGAAGAATTCAAAAAATCCAACGGCATTGACTTATCTCAAGATAAAATGAGTGCTCAACGTCTTATCGAAGCTGCTGAAAAAGCAAAAATCGAACTTTCCAGCATGACTTCTACAAATATCAACTTACCATTCATCACTGCTGATGCAACAGGTCCAAAACACTTAGATTTAACTCTTACTCGTGCAAAATTTGATGAATTAACAGCAGATCTTGTTGAAGCTACAATCGAACCAACTCGTAAAGCTATGGCTGATGCTGGTTTATCCGTTTCTGAAATCGATAAAATCATCTTAGTTGGTGGTTCTAGCCGTATCCCTGCTGTTCAAGAAGCTATTAGAAAATATCTTGGTAAAGAACCAAATCATGGTGTAAACCCTGATGAATGCGTTGCAGTAGGTGCAGCTATTCAAGCTGGTATCTTAGCTGGTGAAGTTAAAGACGTATTACTTCTTGATGTAACTCCACTTTCCTTAGGTATTGAAACATTAGGTGGTATTTGCACAAAAATCATTGAAAGAAATACTACTATTCCTACTTCTAAGAGCCAAGTATTCTCTACAGCTGCTGATAATCAGCCTGCAGTTAGCATTCATGTTCTTCAAGGTGAACGTGAAATGGCAGCAGACAACAAAACTCTCGGTCGTTTCGATTTAACAGATATTCCACCAGCTCCAAGAGGAGTTCCTCAGATCGAGGTTAAATTCGATATTGATGCTAATGGTATCGTTCATGTATCTGCAAAAGACCTTGGTACTGGTAAAGAACAAAATATCACTATTCAATCTGATAGCGGTATGAGCAAAGAAGATATCGACCGCATGGTTAAAGAAGCTCAAGCTCATGAAGCTGAAGATAAAAAACGTAAAGAAGAAGTAGAAACTAGAAATAATGCTGATTCTTTAGTATTCCAAGCTGAAAAAGTAATCAAAGATTTAGGCGATAAAGCTGATGCTAATACTGTAGCTAAAGTAAAAGATGGCATTGAAGGCGTTAAAAATGCTCTCAAAGGTACAGATATCGAAGCAATCAAAAAAGCTATGGAAGAATTACAAAAACCTCTTTATGAATTAAGCGCAGCTGCATATCAGCAGGCTCAGCAAGCTCAACAACAAGCTGGCGGAGCAGGTGCTAATGCACAGCAACAGACCCAGACAAAAGATGATGACAATGTTGTTGACGCTGATTTTAAAGATGTAACTGATAAATAATTTAAGTTTAATTAATATAAGAAATTTGATGCACATAACTCCAGTTAATCCTTAGCTGGAGTTATGTCAATTAAGCATAAAATCTTTATTTAGGTTTAGGTGGTGCAAAGTGAGTACAAAACGCGATTATTATGAAGTCTTAGGCGTAAGTAAAAATGCTACAGAAGCAGAAATAAAAAAAGCCTACAAAAAAATGGCTCGAAAATATCACCCTGACCTCAATCGTGATAATCCTAAAGAAGCCGAAGAAAAATTCAAAGAAGTAAATGAAGCTTATGAAGTTTTATCCAATCCACAGAAAAAAGCTCAATATGACCAATTTGGTCACGCAGCTTTTGATGGTACTGGTGGAGCTGGCGGTGGCTTTGGCGGTTTCGGCGGTTTTGGTCAAGGTGGCTTTGGTGGAGAAGGCTTTGGCGATATCTTTGACATGTTCTTTGGTGGCGGTGGTGCTGGCGGTTCTGCTCGCCGTCGTGGCCCAGAACGTGGTTCTGATTTACGCTATAATTTATCTATTTCCTTTGAAGAAGCTGCATTTGGTAAAACAGTAGAACTCAATATTCCTCGTACAGAAAAATGTTCTAGTTGTAATGGTACAGGCGCTGCTGCTGGTACCCATCCTGAAACTTGCCCTGATTGCCATGGTACAGGTCAAGTACAATTCACTCAAAATACACCATTTGGTCGCATGGTAAATCAGCGTACTTGTTCCCGTTGCAGTGGTACAGGTGAAATCGTTAAAACACCATGTAAAGATTGTAATGGTAAAGGTGTTAAATCTGTTCGCTCTAAAGTTGAAGTTAAAATCCCTGCTGGCGTAGATACTGGAAACCGTATCCGCGTAGCTGGCGAAGGTGAAGCAGGTGTTCGTGGCGGATCTACTGGTGATTTATATGTATATATCACAGTAAAAGACCATAAATTCTTTAAACGTGAAGGCACTGAAATCATCTGCGAAGTTCCTATCACTTTTGTACAAGCTTCCTTAGGCGATACTATAGAAGTACCAACTCTTGATGGTAAAGTAGAAATGAAAATACCAGCTGGTATTCAGTCTGGTACAATAATGCGCTTAAAAGGAAAAGGTATTCCATTCCTTCGCGGTGCTGGTCGTGGCGATCAACATGTTCGCATTAAAGTTTTAACTCCACAAAAACTTACTGACAGACAAAAAGAACTTCTTCGTGAATTTGCTGGTATTAAAAATGATAAAGCAAATCCAGAACAAGAAAGCTTCTTTAAGACTTTAAAAAATCTCTTTAAATAAAAAAATGACTCCTAGTTATAATTACTAGGAGTCATTTTTTATTATTTATTTTTATCTATAAATTCTAAAGCCATTTCCGCATTTGACCTTGCTAAACTACGCAATTTAGCCATTCGCTTCAAATTCTGATTGCGATATATTTCTTTATTATTCCATTTAGCATTAATTTCTTGCATCAAAGCTTCCACTGTTACATTTTCTAAATCGCCTACAACATCTTCATCAATGGATTTTAAAAATCTATCAATTTTAGGATCATATGATATACCTATCATTGGCGTGCCCATCACACCTGCGAAAATCAATGCATGAAGGCGAATGCCAATCATTAAATCCATATTTCCTACTAATGACATTAATTCCCTTGTTGTAAAATCTTCTTTCAAGACACATGCCGGCTGTTTCATTTTAGCTACAATTTTTTTAGCAGCCTTTACATCTTCTGGATATTGCATTGGCATAAAAACAATCTGAGCATTTAATTTCGTTACTGCTTCATCAGCCACTTCTGCTAAGACGTCTTTATAATGTTGCCATTCACGCCATTCACGCACAGATATACCAATTATCGGCTTAGTGAGTGAAATATGTGATTTCTTAAAAATCTCTCGCCCACTTTTTTTATCTACTGCATTTATTGCTAACACTGGATCTGCTGTAGCCTTTATCGGTGGTTTTACAATCTTAAGCATATCCAATTCTTTTAATGAATCTTTATCGCGAACTGTAATCAAAGCACTATGATTACCAAACCATCTCATCAAGCGTCTTGCGAATTTACCATAAATAGGACCAATACCTTGAGCATATAACATTATCGGTGTATGAACTAATTTAGCTAGAAATAATACACCCATATAATAATATAAGCTTCGACCGCTAGTTACATTTTGTAATAAGCTACCGCCACCACTTATAAGTAAATCCGCCTTTTTCAACACTTTCAAAATATCTACTACATTTAACCAATTAACTGCATCAACACTATGGCGTTTTCTTGTATATTCTGGGTCTGATGAAATAACTGTAATATGAAGTTTTGGATTAAGCTCTGAGAATACTTCTAACATTGCAGATAGCATAGCTTCATCGCCTGCATTTTTAGAACCATAATACCCAGAAATTACAATATTATTCATTCAAAGACTTACTCCTATCTGTTGAAGATGCAATATATTGCCATAAATACAATGCACCCATGACAACACAGCCTATGACAGCACCCCATAAAGCACCATCAAAACCTCTCATTAATGACATAAATACCGGCGTACGCATATGTGCAAAAGTTTCTACCATAGAACCTTGTCCAATAGTCGCTACTATAGATAAAATAAAGAAGATAGCTGCTGGCCACTTACGATACCATGCCATGATCATTATTATAAACGCTGGATGACCAATAAAAATTTCTTTTGAACGAGGTCTTGCATAAAACGCTTGTTCTAAGAAAGCTCTTATTTTCAATTCTATGCCAGGAACAGGAACGCCAGCTGTATGACCGGAACGACCGATAAAGATAACAGCTACAATCATAGCTATCAAAAATCCTACTAAAGCTTTTACAGATACAGTCATATTCAATATACGTTTAGCCTGTTCTTTAAAAGCTGGTGGTGTTAATAAATTATCACCGAATATATCAAAACGTTGCATAAAGGCTATAGCCACTAAAATAATTGGCAATACAAATGTTAATTTGATACCACGGAAAATACTCATTTCCAAGAAGAATTCTACATCAGATAAAATACCAGATAAGAACATTGCCCCCATCATAGAAACAACACTTGCACAGACAATAGCTTTCACTGCTTTTAATAATAATGGACCAAATTTTAATTTACCAATTAGACGATTTCTACGAATTACATCTAATTGACTTATCATACCAATAGCAGGAAAAACATTTGCCGCAGCTAAAGCAGCCATTATACGAATTGTAGAGCCCTTTCCTATCAATACTGGAACAGCTGTTATTACAAAGCAGATTGCTAATAAAATATACTGTTTTTTATTTGATAAACTTGGGTAAACCAAAGAAATATACAATACACAAGCACTACAAATACCTAAAAGCATTATAACTTGCAAAATTGTATTGCCAAAAAATGGCTCAAAATGACTAGCAGGTCCAATAGTGAAACCTTTAGATTCAAGTTTTGTTTTTGTATCTGAAATATATTTCATATTTGTAGCTAATAAGGACATATCACCTTCAGGTTTTTCATAAATACGCATTAAATCTATACGTATGTTACGCTCTTCATCAGTGTTTGCCCAACGTTCAACAGCTACATCCATTTTCAATTTTGGCTGTTCATCTTTTGGTATAGTATATAATCTAGCGACTTTATAATCTAAACCTCTAGCAATATCATATAAACCATCTTGTGGATAAAATTGCAATTGTGTAACATGTTCAATCATACCAAGAGTGATATCTCTTTCTTTCATCAACTCAATAGTACGTTCAGTATTATGCAAACCACCTAATGTTTCAGAACCAGAAAATACTATTTCTGATATTTTGAAATCCTTTAAACGGTCAAAAACTGCATTGATATCATCATCTGTTACATTCTTATAGTTACTAGGTCTAGCCAACACATAAAAACCTGCATCATTAACAGCCTTCATTTCATCAGTTGGCATACCTAAATTCATTTTTAATAACTCTGTATAATTAGCTTTTACTGCTAATATTTCTTGATTTCCTAAATCTAGAACATTTACCCTCTCTTTGCCTAAGCGTCTAAATAAATCTTCTTTTACTTCTGTATATGTTTGCTTATCATGTCCTACAACATATACTTCGTCAGCTTTTATAGTACCTTGCTGAACTAAAGTACGCCATGCAGGATCACTTAAAGTTCCACTATAATAATTTTCTAGTACAGAACTACCTGCAATAGCCATAGCTTTGCCATTTTTATTCAATTTTTCAAATGTAGTTTCATATACAGCAAGTGAAGAAATGCCTGCCTGTTTTGCTTGAGATAATACTTCCTCTACTGGTATTCCTTCTAATTGAGCCAATTTAACCATATCTTCATAATCAATGGCTAAATCCACTGTCATATTTGCTTTTTCTACACTATTACGTTGAATATTTACACCAATAGCAGCTATTAGGCCAATTATTATACAAACAATCAACAAACGATTATATTTAAACTTTGTCAATCTCTATTCCACCTTACTTATTACTTATTGATACCTGCCTCAATAAGTACTTGACCATTTTGCTGTTCTACTCTAGTAAATTTTGCACCTTCTAATGGTAATTTATCTGTTGAAACTAAGAATATATCTTTAGTGAAACTTATACCAATTTTACCAAACAATCTGTTTTCTGTATTAGCATCTGTAATGCGGAAAAGTAAATTTTTCCCTTCCACTACAATAATACCTTTTACATTGATAGTTGCTTCTTGCCCTAAGAAAGAAATTTTTCCTGTAGCCTCAACATTATCAGGTGTAATTTTTACTGCTATATCAGAAATTTTATCTACTTCTTTTGCTAATAATTGAGCTAAATTATTTTCATCGATTAGACCTGTTATTGTTAAATTATCAGCTGAGTTTATCACCAATCTACGAGCTAATAATAAATCTTGTACGCTAATCTCTATATTTTCGCCCTTTAAAGATAACTTATTTAAATTTACTTTATCTAATTTTATATTTGTAGCTTCAATATCTATATTATCTACTTGACCAAATAGCATCATAAAGCTAGGTGATGTTTCTATATTGGCACTAACAGAATCAGTTTGCAAACTTCTTTCTATACGTCCAGATATTTGATTACTTATATATGTTGGTAATATATAAGTTGCACCTGCCAATGCTATTACAACTACAAGGATTAAACCAATTAATAATTTTCGCAAATTCAAGATACCTCGTATTTTAAATTATATGATTAGCTTTTGCATGTAGATAAGATTCAATAAATTTATTGATATCTCCGTCCATTACGCCTTGTGTATCACTTGTTTCTGTATTTGTTCTATGGTCTTTTACTAAGTTATATGGGTGGAATACATAAGAGCGAATCTGGCTACCCCATTCAATTTTTTGCTGGTCACCTTCAAGTGCTGCAAGTTCTTTTTCTTTCTTTTCCATTTCAAGTTCAAAAAGTCTAGCACGAAGTAAACGCAAACATTGTTCACGGTTTTGTAACTGAGAACGTTCACTTTGACATTGTGCTACAACACCTGTTGGAATATGTGTCATACGTACAGCAGAGTCAGTTTTATTGATATGCTGTCCACCTGCACCACTTGCACGATAAGTATCTACACGTACATCAGCCATATTGATATCCACTTCTACATCATCATCAATTTCTGGCATAACATCACAAGCAGAGAAAGATGTATGTCTACGGGAGTTAGCATCAAATGGAGAAATTCTAACTAAACGATGAACGCCTTTTTCTGATTTTAAATAGCCATAAGCATTATGACCTTTAATCAATAAAGTAACAGATTTTACTCCAGCTTCATCACCTGGTAATAAATCTGCTGTTTCTACGCTAAAGCCATTGCGTTCTGCCCAACGTCCATACATGCGTAATAACATCTGTGTCCAATCTTGCGCTTCTGTTCCGCCAGCACCTGCATGTAAAGTCAAAATAGCATTATTAGCATCATATTTTCCTGATAATAATAATTCTAATTCTAACTGTTCTATAGCTTCATTGATTTCTTTAATCTCTGCTTCTACATCATCGCAAACAGTTTCATCTTTATCTTCCATGCCCATTTCCCATAAAATCTGCATTTCTTCAAATTTATGGAGAATGTTTTTATATTTGTCTACACCAGCTTTGACACCATTTAATTCTTGAGTGATTTTTTGGGCTTGGTCTGGATCGTCCCAAAAAGTAGGTTCACCCATTTTATATTCTAGCTCAGCAATTTTTTCTTCTTTGCGAGCGATGTCAAAGTGAATCCCCCATTTCAGTGAGCTTTTTTTCTATCGCTACAATCGTAGTGTGTAAATCTTCTAGCATCATTTCACTTCCTTTTTTATTTTTAACTAAAATAAATAAAATTATTTATAGGCAAAAGCTCTATTAAATTAAATAAAAATAGAGCTTTTCCTTATCATTATATATTAATTATTTATTTTTGCCACAACAGTTTTTATATTTTTTACCGCTACCACAAGGACAAAGGTCATTTCTACCTATATTATTGCTTTTTGCCTGTGGGGATTTAGAAATACTTTCACCATGATTTACAGTTGCATTTTTCAAACGGTCTTCTGGCTGTGGTTGTTCACGAACAACATTTACACGATACATCAATTTTGCAATATCTTCTTGAATATTATCGATCATTGCTTGGAACATATCATGACCTTCAATTTTATATTCAACTAATGGATTTCTTTGACCATAAGCACGCAAGCTAATACCTTCACGAAGCATATCCATATGATCTAAATGTTCCATCCATTTATTATCTACAACTTTAAGCATAATGATGCGTTCTAAATCACGCATTACTTCACTGCCGAATAATTTTTCACGATTATCATAATTATCTTTAGCTACTTTATATAAAGTTTCTTTTAATTCATCACGACTCATCGCTTCTAATTGTTCTTTTACTAGAGTTCCTTTTGGTGCATAAATATCTTCTGCTTCTTGGATTAAACCATCTAATGTCCATTCTTCTGGATAAAGTTTTTCATTAGCATATCTATCCATCTGGCTGTCAATTATACGTTTAACCATTTCAATGATATTTTCATAGAGATTTTCACCAAGTAAAATCTTACGACGTTGGTCATAAATAACTTCACGCTGTTGATTCATGACATCATCATATTCAATGACATGTTTACGAATATCGAAGTTACGTGCTTCAACTTTTTTCTGTGCCTGTTCAATGGAACGAGTAACTAATTTATGTTCAATTGGATCATCTTCACCCATACCAAGTTTTTCCATGATATTGGCGATATTATCAGAACCAAATAGACGCATTAAATCATCTTCTAAGGATAAGAAGAAACGTGATGCACCTGGGTCACCTTGACGACCAGCACGACCACGTAACTGATTATCAATACGACGAGATTCATGACGTTCTGTACCAATTACATAAAGACCGCCAACTTCTGCTACGCCTTCACCTAAGCTGATATCTGTACCACGACCAGCCATATTAGTGGCAATAGTTACAGCACCTTTTTGACCTGCGTCTTTAATGATTTCAGCTTCCATTTCATGATATTTAGCATTTAATACTTTATGGTCGATACCTTGTCTTTTCAATTGTGCACTTACTTCTTCAGACTGAACGATAGAAGTTGTACCTACTAAGACTGGCTGACCTTTAGCATGACATTCTTTTATTGTATTGATTACTGCTTTCATTTTAGCTTTTTTAGTTTTATAAATAACATCAGGATAATCAATACGTTTAATAGGTTTATTTGTAGGTACTACAATTACTGGTAATTTATAAATCTTTAAGAATTCATTTTCCTCTGTTTTTGCTGTACCTGTCATACCAGCTAATTTTTCATACATACGGAAATAATTCTGGAAAGTGATTGTTGCTAAAGTTTGAGATTCACGCTGAATTTTTACACCTTCTTTAGCTTCAATAGCTTGATGTAAACCTTCAGAATAACGTCTACCAAACATCAAACGACCTGTAAACTCATCGACAATGACGATTTCACCATCACGAACAACATAATCGCGGTCGCGTTTCATCATTGCTTTGGCACGAAGTGCTTGTGTAAAGCAATGAGACATTTCTATATTAGCACTATCATATAAGTTTTTAATATTTAATGCTTTTTCTACTTTTGCTACAGCAGAATCATTAGGAGAAACTGTTTTTTCTTTTTCATTTAAAACATAATCTTCTCCTTCTTTTAAATTTGCTACAGCTTTTGCCATGATAGCATACATATCAGTAGATTTTGCACCAGGACCAGAAATAATAAGTGGTGTTCTAGCTTCATCAATTAAAATACTATCTACTTCATCGATGATAGCATAATTTAATTCACGTTGTACCATCTGTTCTTTAGATACAACCATATTATCTCTTAAATAGTCAAAACCAAATTCATTATTTGTACCGAAAGTAATATCGCAATTATAAGCAAATTTACGAGAAGGGAAATCCATATCATGAGTGATTAAACCAACTGTTAATCCTAAAGAACGATATAATCTACCCATCCATTCGCTATCACGTTTTGCCAAATAATCATTAACTGTAATCATATGCACGCCTTTACCAGTTAACGCATTTAAATATACAGCTAATGTAGCTACTAATGTTTTACCTTCACCTGTACGCATTTCAGCGATTTTACCTTCATGTAGGCAAATACCACCAATCATCTGTACATCAAAATGACGCATACCAAGCACACGTCTAGAAGCTTCACGAACAGTTGCGAAAGCTTCTGGCAAAATACTATCTAAAGATTCACCATTTGCTATACGGTCTTTAAAATCACTTGTTTTTCCATATAATGAGCCATCGCTCAGCTGTTTCATTTGCGGTTCTAAAGCGTTTATTTTTTCTACAATACCGCGCATACGGCGAATTTCACTTTCATTATTATCGCCTAAAAATCTTTTAATAAAGCCGAACAAAAATCTCAACCCCTAACAAAATCATATTTTAATGTAGTATAACTAAAACATCTAAATCTATTTATCCTAAAAAATCTAAGATAATTTACTATCTACAAACTAAAATATTATAGATGTAAAAATTATATACAAATAAAACTACATCAAATTTTATCAAACAATGCTTAATAAGTCAAAGATAGTCATTATTTTATTTACTTATTTATAAAAAAAAATCGAGCTAATTAACTTAGCCCGATTTTATCTCAATGTATTATTGTCTACCTAAAATATATTATACACCAGACTCAATTAAACCATATTTACCATCTTTACGTTTGTAAACAACGTTAACATCTTCAGTTTTATCATCACGATATACGAAGAAATCATGGTTTAATAAATTCATCTGCATAATAGCTTCTTGAACATCCATAGGTTTTACCACAAAACGTTTTGTTTTAATAACAACTGCTTCATCTTCTTCAACAGGTTTTGCAGGTGGAGTCATCATTTCAGTTCTGATACTACCTTCACGGAAACGTTTTTCCAATTTAGTTTTATATTTACGAATCTGACGTTCAATTTTTTCGATAACTAAATCAATAGATGTATACATATCCATTGTTGCTTCCTGTCCGCGTAATAAAATTCCCTGAACAGGTACAGTAACTTCTACAATATGACGGTCTTTTGATACTGTAAGAAGGACGGTAATTTCTCCAACATTATCGAAGTATTTTGTTACTTTTCCTACTTTCTTTTCTACATAATCGCGAAGTGCTGGAGTGACTTCAATGTTTTTGCCTCTAATAGTGAATGTTGCCATATGCATTCATCCCCTTTTCTGTATCTTTGATTATATATATTCTACAACTACTATTTCTATTCCTTCTATTTTTTATAAAAATTTTAAAAAATTTTTACAAATTTTATGCATTATTAATTTATACTAATTAATTATCTATATATCTCAGTATTTTCGCCTAATAATTTAATAATCTTCCATTATCATTCCATTCTCCATACACAATACCATTCTTTGTATTTTCAATTAATTTTTCTAATCTTTTTTGAAATAATTGAGGATTTTTCTTTTTTATTTGAATAGTATCTATGCGTACACGTTGATATAATGATGGAAACTTATGGAAATTTGCCCAAACTATCTCATCTTTTTTCAATGCTTCTAATATATCTATATCAATATTAAATCCCTTTTCCGACATATCTGGTAATACTTTTTTACCTGCTTGTGTCATTTTTCCTAACTTTTCCATTCTTCGACAACGTTCTTTATTCAATTCCGACCAGATAGAGCCTTTTTTTCGTGGAGATAATCTTTGTATTGTTATTCCATTATCAAGTTTTTTACCGTACTATCTATCCAACCAAAGCACAAAGCTTCCTCCACAGCATCTATATACCAAAATGTATCATCATTTTGTGACTTACCTCGTTTTACTATCACCCAACATTCTTTTTGTGTTTCATAATTATTTTCTAGCCACAGTCTTAATTCTTCTCTATTTTTAGCCTTTAATATATTTATAGGTTTTACTTCTTTCATCTTATAAATACTCCATTTTGATTATTTTCGATAAATTTTATTATACATCACAAGATAATAATTTATACCTAATTTTATTCTGTTCAAATTAACTAAAAAGCTTTATAATATGCTATAGAATAGGAGAGATAAAAATATGTTAGATACTGATTTATGTTGGTGTGGCAGTAATAAAGCATATAAAGACTGCCATAAACAATTTGACGAACACTTAAATTCCATTAAATTAAAGGCATTCAAAGGTCAAAAAAGACCACCTCGCAATATTATAAAAAATGAAAAAGATATTGAAGGTATTCGCAAAAGTGGCATTATAAATAATGGTGCTCTTGATTTAATAGCTTCTAAAATTTGTGCTGGCATGGATACAGAAACTATCAATTTATTAGCACATAATTATATCGTTGAACATGGCGGTATTCCTGCTTGCTTAAATTATGAAGGCTATCCAAAAAGTATCTGCGTATCTATTAATAATGTAGTTTGTCATGGTATTCCTAGTCGTGATATCGTTTTAAAAGATGGCGATATTGTAAATGTAGATGTAACTACTATTCTTGATGGATATTATGCTGATGCTTCTCGTATGTTTATGATAGGTAATGTTTCTGATAAAGCAAGAAAGTTAGTAGAAGTTACTAAAGAATGTATGGAAATCGGTATTAAAGCTATTAAACCATGGGGCTTTGTTGGTGATATCGGAGCTGTTGTTGAACATCATGCACATAAACACGGTTATTCTGTAGTTGAAGATTTAGGTGGTCATGGTGTTGGTAAAAAGTTCCATGAAGAACCATTCGTAGCTCATTTTGGTAAAAAAAATACAGGTATGCTTCTCGTTCCTGGTATGGTTTTAACTGTTGAACCAATGATTAATATGGGTGCTCGTCATGTAGTCTTAGACCCAGTAGATGAATGGACAATCTATACAAAAGACGGTTCTTTATCTGCACAATGGGAAAAAACTGTATTAATCACTGAAACTGGTACAGAAATACTTGCTGATTAATACTCAAATTATTAAACTAAAAATGCTTCCTGCTACAAATACAGGAAGCATTTTGTAATATTGCTTAAATTTTATTAAAGGGGTTTTGTAATGACTAATAAACCAATTATTAGTATGGAAAAAATATTTAAAAAATATGAAAATAATGCTCTAGCTCTAAATGATATAAATGTAGAAATTCATAAAGGGGAATTTGTTTTTATCGTAGGTCCAAGTGGAGCTGGTAAATCCACCTTTATGCGCATGCTTTTACATGAAACCTTGCCTACTTCTGGAACAGTTATCATCAATGGATATAATATCACTAAAATGAAACGACAAGATATTCCTTATTTACGTCGTAGTCTAGGTATTGTTTTCCAAGATTATCGCCTTTTACCAGATAAAACGGTTTATGAAAATGTTGCCTTTGCTATGCGAGTTATCGAAGCACCTCGCCGTCTAATACAACACAGCGTAAATAGTGTTTTAGATGTCGTAGGTTTGAAAGATAAATATAATTGTTTTCCTCATCAATTATCCGGTGGTGAACAGCAACGTGTAGCTATAGCTAGAGCTATTGTCAATCAACCTGCTATCGTCATTGCTGACGAGCCAACAGGAAATCTTGACCCAGAAACTACATGGGGCATCATGGAAATATTTTATCGCATCAATAAAGCTGGTACTACAATCGTCATGGCTACTCATAATAAAGAAATTGTAGACACTATGCAACGACGCGTATTAACTATTGAAAACGGTCAAATTATTCGCGATGTTGCTCAAGGAGGTTATAGTGATGAAGCTTAGTACAAGTGAATATTTTATCAAAGAAGTCTATACCTCTTTTAAACGCAACATTTGGATGACTTTAGCTTCCATTTTTACCGTAGTTCTTTCTTTATTTATCTTAGGTTTTTTCTCTATCGTCATTTTAAATTTAAATAAAATGGCAGACACATTAGAATCACAAGTACAAATAAGCGTATATTTGAAAGATGATTTATCCCAAGAAGAAATCGATGAAACTAAAGAAACTTTGAGTAAAATAGAAGGATTACAAGATATTAAATTCACTACTCGTGAAGAAGCTATGAAAAATTTCAAAGAACGTCTAGGCGACCAACAATTTTTATTAGATGCTTTAGACGATACGAATCCTCTACCTGATTCTTTTTCTTTGACTGTTACTTCTCCTCAGCAAGTAAAAACTATAGCTGATACAGCAGCTGCTCTCGATAGCGTAGAATCTGCTTCCTATAGTCAGGATATTATCAATCATTTATTCAATCTGACTCACTTAATTCGCTTAATTGGTATAGCTTTAATAATCCTATTGACTGGTGCTGCTATTTTTATCATTTCAAATACAATACGCCTCACTGTATTTGCTCGCAGAAAAGAAATAGCCATCATGAAATATGTTGGTGCAACTGACTGGTTTATTCGCTGGCCTTTCCTTCTTGAAGGCATTTGTCTTGGCTTTATCGGTGGGGGTTTAGCTACTATTTTTCTTTATATAGTCTACAATCAAGTTACTCAAGAAATCTATGAAGCTATGGCATTTTTCCCACTTATTCCGCAACACCCATTCATTGATTATATCAGCCTTGCTATCTTAGTTGCAGGAATTATCATTGGTGCTTTGGGCAGTACCATTTCTTTAAAAAGATTTCTAAAAGTTTAAGGAGCATATTTTAATGAAAAAATTTCTTATTTTATCTTTATTATTATGCTTTTTTATGACAAATACACCTCTTGTTTTTGCCGAAAGCCTTTCTGAAAAACAAGAACGCATTGAACAACAAGCCCAAGAAGAAAAAAATAAAATACAAGAAGCCACTGATAAATTAAACGAGGTTTCTGAAAAAATGCGTATCTTGCAAGCAGAATTAGATGAAGCAAATACAGCTTATAAGGAAATAAAAGCTAAATTAGACAATGCTAATGAACAGATTGCTCAAAAGGAAAAACAATTAGCAGATACTGAACAATCATTGAAAAAGAACCAGAAATATTTACAAAAACGTGTACGTGATATCTATATACATGGACAAATTTCTTATCTAGATATTTTATTTGGTGCAAAAGATTTTTCAGATTTTTTGACTAGAATGGATTTAATCAAAAGAATTTTACGCTATGATTATGATTTAATCACTAAAATTCATCAAGAACGCAATAGCATTATACAAACTAAAGCAGAATTAGAAAAAGAAAAAACTGCTACAGAAAAATTATATGACGAAGCTAAAACTAAAAAATTTGCTCTTGATGATAAAAAATCCGCTCTTGATAAAATGATAGATAGAATAAAATATGACAAAGAAACATCAGAAAAAGCATATAAAGAACTCATGAATGCATCTGAACAAATTGCTTTAATGATACAAAGACGAGGTGCTTCGGCATATGTCGGCACAGGGCAAATGATTTGGCCTTTAGGTGGCCCTATCACTTCTGAATATGGCTGGCGAACCCACCCTATTTATGGCAATGCTCGCTATCATAGCGGTATTGATATCGGTGGTGATTATGGCATGAATATCTATGCTGCTGACTCTGGTACTGTAACATATTCAGGCTGGATTAGCGGTTATGGCAATACTGTCATTATTGACCATGGAAATGGCGTTTCTACACTTTATGGTCATAATCAATCACTCACTGTAAGTGTCGGTCAAAATATCTCTCAAGGTGATATCATAGCTCATTGTGGCTCTACAGGAAATTCCACAGGCCCTCATTGTCATTTTGAAGTTCGTGTCAATGGTGAACCTACTAACCCATATGACTATTTATAAATACTAAGTGGTGATATTTTATGAATAAAATTTTAAAAACTATAATTGCAGTATTACTCATAGCAATTATCTCCTCAATTTCTACCTTAGGTTTAATTTATTATGCTCTCGGTTTTAATGAGCAAGGATTTAGCAATCTAATGCGTTTTATTACAGCTTATCGCTTTATTGAAACAAAATATGTCAATGATACTGATGATGTAAAACTAATTGATGGTGCGATTGATGGCATGGTAAAATCCTTAAATGACCCTCATTCCAATTACCTATCACCTAAAATGTATAAAACCTTAATGGAACAAACAGAAGGCTCTTTTGCTGGTATCGGTGTTGTCATGGGTATGGATAATGAACAAAAAATTCATATAGTCGGCATCATGGAAAATTCTCCAGGGCAAAAAGCAGGTCTTCAAGAAGGTGATGAAATTTTAGCCGTTGATGGGGTACCAGTAACTCAAATAGCATTTGATGAAGTAGCTGCCCATGTTCGTGGACAAGCTGGTACCGATGTAGTTTTAACAATTATGCGCGATAATGCAAATCAAGATATAACAATTACACGCGACAATATAAAATTAAAAACTGTCGGTCATAAAATGTTAGATAACAATATCGGTTATATTCAAATAGTATCTTTCTCTGAAGACACTGCCAATGAATTTAATGAAGCTTACAATGATTTAAAAAATCAAGGTATGAAGGCACTTGTATTAGATTTACGCAACAATCCTGGCGGACTTTTGACAACTTGTGTTGAAATTGCTAAAAAACTTGTACCTAAAGGAGAAATTGTTTCTATCGTTGATAAACAAGGAAATAAAGAAACATATTCTTCATCTTTAGAAGCTCCTGAATATCCTCTTGTTGTATTGATCAATAAAAATAGTGCTAGTGCATCTGAAATACTCTCTGGCGCTATTCAAGATACAAAAACAGGTACAATAATCGGTAATACTTCTTATGGTAAAGGCTCTGTGCAGACAATCTTACCTATGTTTGAAGATGATGCTGTAAAATTAACTATTGCTAAGTACTATACACCAAGTGGACGTTCTATAGATGGCACAGGTATCACACCTGATATTGAAATAAATTTAGATGAAAATGCTACTTCAGATACACAATTAGATAAAGCATTGGAAGTTTTAAAAGCTCAATTAAATAATAATTAAATATTTTATTTAGGCTATCACTAAAAAATAAATAATATTAGTGATAGTCTTTTATTTTTTTCTAAAATTATAAAAGGATTTTAAAAATTTTCAGAGAATATATTAAATATAGATTTTTAAGATTTTACACCCAGGAGGGATTTTAATATGACAGAATTTAATAGTACACAATTAAGAAACTTAGCATTAGTAGGACATAGCAAATCTGGTAAAACATCAATAGCAGAAAACTGCCTTTTCAAATGTGGTGCTACTAATCGTGTAGGCAAAACAGATGATGGCACTTCCATACTTGATTATGAACCAGAAGAAGTAAAACGCAAAATGACTATTGATTCTAGTCTAGCTTCTTGTGAATGGCAAGGTTACAAAATTAATTTCATAGATACTCCAGGGTATCCTGATTTTACAGGAGAAGTAAAATCTGCTTTTACTGCTTGTGAATCAGCAATCGTAGTAGTTTCTGCTACATCTGGTATCGAAATTGAAACAGATAGAGCATGGAAATATGCTGAAGAATTATCTCTACCACGTGCTATTTTCATCAATAAAATGGACCGTGAACATGCTGATTTTTATAAAGTAGTAGAAGAATTACGTGCTCATTTTGGTAAAGGAATTGTTCCTATTCAAATTCCTATTGGTAGCGAAGCTAGTTTCCAAGGCGTAGCTGACCTTATCACTATGAATACAAAAGTCTTAATCAAAAATAAAGATTTAATTTATGAAATTCCTGAATATATGAAAGATGAAGTAGATACTGCTCGTCATATGCTCATGGAAACTTGCGCTGAATTCAATGATGAATTATTAGAAAAATATCTTGAAGGCGAAGAAATCACTGAGACAGAAGTAGCAGCTGCTCTCATTGAAGGTATCGTAAATGCTAAAATTTTCCCTGTACTTTGCGGTAGTGCTACTAAAGGTATTGGCTTTAGACAATTAATGAACAGTATCATTGAATATATGCCAACTCCTTATTTCCGTGCTTCTATGGGTATTAATCCAAAAAATAATGAACTCATTGAACGCCGTACAGAAGATGCTTTCTCCGGATATGTATTTAAAACAGTTGTTGACCAGTTCATCGGCAGAGTTAGTTACTTAAAAATCTTATCTGGCACTTTAATTGAAAACAGTTCTGTATATAATAGCGTTAGCGAAAAAACTGAACGTATTAGCAGTCTTTATAGTGCTTGTGGTAAAAATCAACAAGCTCAAAAAATTGCTCATGCTGGTGATATTGTAATCATCACCAAACTTCAAGCAACAAAAACAGGTGATACTTTATGTAATGAAGAAGAACCTATCAAATATGAACCTGTTACTCATCCAGCTTCTATGTTTACTATGGCAATCAAAGCAGATAAAAAAGCTGACGAAGATAAAATCGGCAATGCATTAACTCGTCTAGTAGATGAAGACCCTACTTTAACAATCTATAAAAATACAGAAACTGGCGATTTAACTATCAGTGGTGTAGGTGAATTACATCTTGATGTAGCTATTGAAAAACTCTTAAATAAATTTGGCGTTACAGCTAAACTTTATCAGCCTGCTATCGCTTATCGTGAAACTATCCGTGGCACTAGCAAAGTTGAAGGAAAACATAAAAAACAAAGTGGTGGACATGGTCAATATGGCGATGTTTGGTTAGAATTTAGCCCTGGTGAATTAGGCAGTGGTGTTACTTTCACTGAAACTATCGTAGGTGGTGCTGTTCCTCGTCAATATATTCCTGCTGTAGAAAAAGGTGTTCGTGAAACACTTCAAACAGGTATTTTAGCTGGTTATCCAATGGTTGATATCAAAGTTAATCTCTTTGATGGTTCTTATCATACTGTTGACTCTTCAGAAATGGCTTTCAAAACAGCAGCAGCTCTTGCTATAAAAAAAGGTATTCCTGAAGCAAAACCTGTACTCTTAGAACCATATTATACTTTAAAAATCACAATTCCAGAATATTATATGGGTGATGTAATCAGTGGTATCAATACAAAACGTGGTCGCATCATCAATACTGAAAGCCCATCTCACGATGTCAGCATCATTGAAGCTCAAGTTCCTTTAGCTGAATTATATAAATATGCTACTGATTTACGTTCAGCAACTCAAGGTCGTGGCAGTTATACTATGGAATTTTCACATTATGAAGAAGTTCCTGCTAAAATCAGTGAACAAATAATTGCTGAAAATAATAAATAAAATCTCAAAATAATAAATGAAATGTGAGATAGCCTACATTTTTTGTAGGTCTATCTTGCATTTTTCAGAAAATATATAAAAAAATTAAATTTAAAAATTATACTTGACAATCAACCACAAAAGCTGCATAATATATTACATAAGATACAACTGTGGTATAGGGATTGAGCTTTTTCCCTTTTTTATTTTGCTATTTAAAGAAAACGTTTACCAAAATGGAGGTATAAAAATGTCTAATATTATCGAATTCTTAAAATCTCAAGAAGCTAAAGAAAAACTTATGAGCCTTTACAATCTTGATGAACAAGCTGTAGATACTCAAGTTAAACGTTATCAAAAATTAGCTGATGCTTTTGCTGAAGTTTATCCTGTTGATAATGCATCTTTCTTCAGTTCTTCTGGTCGTATTGAAATCATTGGTAACCATACAGACCATCAACTTGGTCGTATCGTAGCTGCAAGTATCGACATGGATACAATCGCAATTGTTACTCCTAATGCTGACGGCAAAATTCATGTAAAAAGCTTAGAATATGATGAATTCACTATTGATGTTAATGATTTAGCTGTTAAAGAAGATGACTCTCGTACTGTTAAATTAATCAAAGGTATTCTCGAACGTTTCGTTCAAAATGGCAGAAAAATTGGTGGCTTCACTACATTCATGACAACTACAGTATTAAGTGCTGCTGGTGTTAGCTCCTCTGCTTCTTTTGAAATGCTTATCTGCGCAATTTTAAATGACCTCTACAACAATAACGAAATCTCTACTTTAGAATGTGCTAAAGCTGGTCAATGGGCTGAAAATAATAAATGGGATAAAAAATCCGGACTTTTAGACCAATTAGCATGTGCTACTGGTGGTATGATTACTATTGACTTTGCTAACTATGAAAACCCTGAAGTTGTAAAATTAGATAGTAAAGTTATTCAAGATAAATATGACTTTTTCATCACTCCTACAGGCGAAGATCACTCCGCTCTTGATGGCGAATACACTGCTATCACTGTAGAAATGAAAGCTATCTCCCAATTCTTTGGTAAAGAATACTTAAAAGATGTTAGCATGGACGATATCATGGCAAATCTTCCAGCTCTTCGTGAAAAAGCTGGCGACCGTGCAGTTCTTCGTGCTATCCACTTCATTACAGAAACAGAACGTGTTCGCAAACTAGCTGCAGAAGTTAAAGAACATGATTACACTAACTTTGAAAAAGCTGTTACTGATTCTGGTCTTTCTTCTTGGAGATTTTTACAGAACTGTGCAACACCAGACCCTAAACATCAAGGTATTGCACTCTTCCTCGCTATGAATGAAATCTACTTCCAGAATCATAAAGGTGTATGCCGTGTTCATGGTGGCGGTTTTGCTGGTTCTATCCTTTCTGTTATTCCAAAAGAAGAATCTCCTGCATTTAGAGCATTCCTCAAAGATGTTCTTAAAAATGAATATTATGAAATTCATATGCGTGATGCAGGTAGCGTTAAAGTTTTCTAATTTAGCTCTCTCTAATTCTCTTAATATACAATCTCCAAATAGCAGGCAACATATTTTTGTGTTGCCTGCTATTTATTTTACGATTATATTGATATTTAATAGGCAAATCACAGCTTTTTTGATAAAATAAAATACAACTATTTCCTCAAATATATTTCTTATATTTAATAACTAAAAAAGGAGGGATAATTTATGCAAACAGAAAAAACTCCTATAATTTCCAAAGATAAAGATGAGTTAAAAGCTGCACTAGAAGCAATTTTATTTATATCGGGTGAAGCAGTATCTCATTTTCGCTTAGCAAATACTTTAAATATTACAAGCGACGAATTAGATGAACTCATCATGTCCTTACAAGAAGATTTACAAGCTAAACATCGTGGATTAGCATTAGTCAAAATTGCTGGTGGCTATCGATTATGTACAAAAATAAAAATAGCTTCTTATCTTGAAAAATTCACTCAAGTCGTTGATAAAAAGCTCTCTCAACCTATAATGGAAACACTATCTATCATTGCTTTTAAACAACCTGTTACTAAACAAGAAATCGAAGAAATTCGCGGTGTAAATACAGATAAAATCTTACGTCGTTTACTTGAAAGAGATTTAGTTCAAGAAGTTGGCCGTAAAAAGGTCATCGGCAGACCTATATTATATGGTACTACTTCTACATTTTTACAATGTTTCGGTTTAAATGATATAAAAGATTTGCCAGAATTGCCAAATATGAGTTATGAAGAACGAGAAAAACTCTACCAAGAAGCAAATTTATTTTCTAATGAAGATTTAAAAACTGATTAAAACAATTAAGGTATTTTATCATGGGACAAAAATTATTCACCAGTGGCGAATTTGCTAAATTTTGCAATACAACAAAAGATACATTATTTCACTATGATGATATTAATTTATTAAAACCTGCCAAAATAGCCCCTAATGGCTATAGATATTATTCAGCTAATCAAGCATTTTTATTTGATATGATTTCCTTATTAAAAGAAGTAGGTCTTAGCTTAGAAGAAATCAAAATATATATGGATAATCGCGACGCTAAAACTTTTTTATCCATGTTAAAAGAAAAGGATAAAAAAATCCATCAAGAAATAGAACGGTTAAAAAGATTGCGTAGCTTATTAAAAAATACAATGAATATCACACTTGATTCTTTCAATGTGGAAATTGATAAAATTACTTTCACTCATAAAGAAGAAGAGTATTTTATTGTAACTGAAGGGCCTAAAACCCCTGATGATAAAGCTGTTTTTTCAGCTATTTCTCAACATGTCAATTATTGTAATAAGCATAATTTTTATTATACTTTTTCCTTAGGTGAAATCATTTCTGCTGAACATATTCAAGACAAAACTTTCCAAACTACGTATTTTTGCACGAAAATAAATCGCAAAGTAAACAATAAACAATTATTGATAAAACCTGCTGGATTATATGCCATAAAATATATTCGTGGTTCTTATGATGATTTAATCAAAGCTTATGCTCAATTCGTAGAAGAACTACATAATATGAATTACAATGTCATAGGTGCTTTATATGAAGAAGATATGCTCAATTATCTTTCTGAAACGGATTTCAACTATTATTTAATGAGAATAGAAGCTCGTATTCTTTAACAAAAAAGCTATTAATAGATATTACTATTAATAGCTTTTACTTTCTTTTAACTATTTTCTGCCCTGTAGATAAGATGATACTTATTTTCTTTAAGCTCTACAATTTGTTCGACTTCATCTTGATGAATTTGCTGTTCATCAATCAATTCACCTTCACATAAGACACAAGTCCCACAACTACTGCTCAAATCTCGTGGTACAGGCATAATTTTAGCTTTTATATTCATTTGTTCGCATAATTTTTTAAAGCGAATAGCACCAAAATGTGCATAAAAAGTTACTATATATTTCATTGTATTTTATATTTAACTTTTACTTTGTAAAAGTCAAAGTATATTCTCCATTTTGTTCAGTAATATTGACATTATAGCCTTGCTTTTTACCATAATTGCTCACGTTTTCTTTAGCTGTAGGGCTATCTACTACCATTTGATATTTATTTTCTTTGCTCATCATTGCTTTGCTAAGCATAATCACAGGTTCTGGACAAGAAAGTCCTCTTGCATCTAAAATTTCCATAAATCTAAAACTCCCTCATTATTTTGATTTAATACTAAATGTGTTAAAATATGCTATGAATATCGTTACAATTAAACCGATAACTACTGCAATTTGACCATTTACTGTTGGACCATTGCCACTAGAAGCCAAACCAAAATTATGGGCAAAAGCAGCTCCGATAATTAACCCTAGAACAGTGATAGCACTATCAGAATTACCTTCACCTGCTAAGACTAATTGACGCAATGGACAACCGCCAAGTAATACACAGCCAAAACCAGCTAATAACATACCTAAGAAATTCCAAATTCCATCTGTATGAGCTATTGGTTGTTTATCAAAACTTAAATTAAAATATGATACATCTGTGATATTTGTAAGTATTAAATTGCAAATAAACGCACTCACTAAAATAGCAATAAAGCCTAATAATAATCTTGATTGACCAAATAAAATTATATCTCTTATGCCACCAACCATACATAAACGCGTACGTTGAGCCAACATACCTACAATAATACCTGCACCTAAACTAATAGCTAAAGCTGCATGTTTACCACCTGGAGCTGAAGCACTTTCCGTAAAATGAATAAATACTGGTGCTGTAAGTAAAAACACTAATAAAACTACAGCGATAATTGGTAAAATACTACCTTCTAATTTAGGCAATTTATATGTTCTTTTTAAACTATATCCTTTATTTAAGAAAAATACTCCTGCCATAATACCAGCGATAAATCCTACTAAGCCAAAAATAGCATTTAAATCTCCACCTGCTAAACGCAATATCATTCTAAAAGGACAACCTAAGAACATCAAACAGCCAATCATCACGAAAAATGCCAATATAAAACGTGTTAATGGAGAACTGCCACCTTTAGCATTAAATTCATTTTTAGCCACAGCAATTATAAAACTACCTAAAATCAAACCGATAATTTCTGGTCGAATATATTGAACTGTTGCTGTGGAATGTAAACCTAAACCGCCTGCTGTATCACGTAAAAAACAAGCAATACAAAAGCCCATATTCATAGGATTACCAAAATAAACTAAACAAGATGCTATAATACCTATAATTCCCCCTGAAAGTATAATCATCATACTTTCATTCTTTTGCATAATATATGCCTCCCTTTCTATGTATATGCACAATGCGTTTATCATAGCATCTAAACTTAAGCTATGTCTAATTTAATTTATTAATATTTTTCATCTATTTATCAAAAATCATAATAAATGAGGTTTTTATCATGCACAAAATTTATCTAGATAATGCTAGTACATCATTTCCCAAACCACCTTCAGTAGCTAAAGAAGTCTATAATTTTCTTGCTCATAATGCAGTGAATATCAATAGAGGTTCTTATAATAATGCTTATTCTGTTGAAGAAATAGTTTTTGAAACAAGAGAATTATTAAAAGATCTATTTCATGCTACAGATAGTAAAAATGTAGTCTTCACTAAAAATATAACAGAAAGTTTAAATATATTATTAAAAGGCTTTTTAAAACCAAATGATCATGTAATAATTTCTTCTATGGAACATAATGCTATTATGCGACCTTTGACTCAATTAACTAAACAAAATATCAGTTATACTCAAGTCCCTTGCCATATAGATGGAACATTTCCTTTAGCAAAATTATCTGATTGTCTACAAGAAAACACTAAGCTTATCATTGTAACTCATGCTAGTAATGTATGTGGAACAATCTTACCTATTGAACAAATTGGTGAATTTTGTGTCAAACATAATTTAAAATTCATGGTAGATTGCGCTCAAACTGCTGGTATTTTGCCCATTGATATGCAAAAAATGCATATTGATGCTCTAGCTTTCACAGGTCATAAAGGTTTATTAGGTCCACAAGGAATAGGTGGCTTTATTCTATCTGAAGATATGATTAAACAAATTGAACCTTTAATCAGCGGTGGCACAGGTAGTATCAGTCATACAGAAGAAATACCTCAATTTATGCCCGATAGATTTGAAGCTGGTACTTTAAATCTTCCTGGTATTATTGGACTACATGCGAGCTTACAATGGTTAAAAAAAATTACTATTGCCAAAATCCATGAACATGAAAATATGTTGACAAATTATTTTTTGCAACAGATACAACAATTAGACCCTGATGAAAAATATATTCGCCTTATTGGCAAAAAAGATACTCTTATGCGTACAGGCGTAGTTTCTATTCAAGTTTTAAATCATGAATTATCACAAATTGCCTATGATTTAGATGATAAATTTCAAATTATGACTAGAGTAGGTCTTCATTGCGCCCCACAAGCACATAAAACTTTAGGTACTTTTCCTACAGGCACAATCCGTTTTTCCTTTGGTTATTTCAATACATTAAAAGAGATAGATTTAACTATAGAAGCCTTAACTAAACTCATTTTAAATAAAGATATACAAAATATATAGGATATTAATTATGGAATTTAGACAATTAGAATCTTTTTGTGCTGTTGTTCGTTATCAAAGTTTTACTAAAGCTGCAGAAAAATTATATATTTCGCAACCTACAATCAGCACTCATATTCGTATGCTTGAACAAGAATTCAATTCTCGCTTAATCATTCGCACTACTAAAAATATTGAAATCACACCACATGGAAAAGAATTATTTGCATGTGCTCAAAAAATCTTCACATTAAAAAATGATTTAATTCAAAAATGGTCTGAAGAAAATAAAAAAATCATTCGTATCGGTGCTTCTACCATTCCTGCCGATTATATATTACCTGAAGTATTACCGTTATTTTGTCAAAAATATCCCGATATCCAATTGCATATTCATCAAAATGACAGTGGTAATATCTTACAATCTATTTTGAATGGCAAATTCACCATTGGTATGGTAGGTATGAAATCTTTTGAAAAAGAGCTTGATTTTGTTCCTTTTTTTCATGATGAAATCGTGATGATTACTCCTAAACAAGAAAAATTTTTACATTTTTCCCAAAAAGCATTTAATCAAGATGATTTAATCTCTTTATTGAAAAAAGAAACTATTATTTTGCGTGAACAAGGTAGTGGCAGTAAAAAACGTTTAGAAAGTTACTTTGAGCAAATCAATCTATCCGAAAAATCCTTAAATATCATAGCTAGATTAAATGACCAAGAATCCATCAAAAAATTAGTAGCTAGTGGACTTGGCATCTCGTTTATTTCTGCTAAAGCAATCACTGATGCAGATAATTTGCTCACTATAAAATTACCTGAAAATAACTTAACTCGCAGTTTATATTTTGCTTATCATAAAGACTATATCTTAAAAGAACATATCTTATCTTTTATAAAATTTGTACAAAAATTCTATGCAAAAAAATAAAATAAACGCTATAATACTATACAAGATTAAATATAGAGAGGGTTAGTATATTGAAAATAAAAATATTGACAAATATGGCAATGCTTGTAGCTTTGTCTTTGATTTTAGTAATGTTGATTAATTTCCCGATTTTGCCTGCTATTCCATTTATGAAATATGACCCTGCTGATATTCCTATTCTCATTGGCAGTTTTCTCTTTGGCCCTATGGGTGGTGTAATCCTGACAGCAATTGTTTCTATTTTACAAGGTTTATTCATCAGTGGTGATGGTGGTCCAATCGGTATCGTCATGCATTTTTTAGCTACAGGTACTTTTGCTTTTATTGCCGGATTTATTTATCAACGTACAAAAACAAAACGCTCTGCTGTTGTCGGTTTAATCTGCGGAGCTTTAAGTATGACTTGTGTTATGGTCATTTGTAATTTACTATTAACACCTATTTTCTTAGGTGCACCTATGGAAAAAGTTATTGAACTACTTTTACCTGCCATCATACCTTTTAATTTGATTAAAGCAAGTATAAATGCTTTAATAACTTATTTCATTTATAAACCTATATCAAATTTTGTACATCGCAATATTTAAAAGGAGCTTTAAATTTGACTGTAATTACTACTATTCGCAAAGTAACAATTGATTTAGAAAATAAAGCTAAACAAATTGCTAAAGATTTATCCATTTCTTATGTTACAAGAAATAATCTCGGCATTGATAAAATAAAACAACAAGAAAATGCAGATACTGTAATCATTGTAAAAAAAGATAAATTAGTCTTAGATTTACCTACAGGCGAAATGTTTTTTCACCCTAATATGGCTCAAGTTCGCATGAAACGTTTACGCTGTGGTGATATTGATAATATGCTTGAAGCTATGGGAGGACGAGAATTTTTACAAAATAAAACTGTTTTAGATTGCACTTTAGGTTTTGCCTCTGATGCAATTATCAGCTCATATGGTGTAGGCCCTAAAGGTAAAGTCATCGGCCTTGAAGTTAACCCTTTAATCGCTCTCATCGTCAAAGATGGACTAAAGACTTATCTACCTACTAATTACGATTTAAAATCTGCTATGGATAATATCACTGTTATCAATCAAGATTATTTAAGTTTTCTTAAAGAACAAGAAGATAATAGTTTTGATATCATCTATTTTGACCCTATGTTTCGCCATGCACTCACGGACAGTAAAAGTCTAAATCCACTTCGCCAATTAGCAGATATGAGAGCTGTTAGCCACGAAGCATTAAATGAAGCTAAACGCGTCGCTAAATATCGCATAGTCTTCAAAGAAAATAGTCGCAGTCTTGAATTTTCTCGCCTTGGTTTTACTAAAATCTGTGGTGGTAAATACGCTCCTATTCACTATGGAGTTATTGATTTAAACTAAAAATATAAAAGACCTAAGCTTATATGGATTTTCCCATATATCTTAGGTCTTTTTTCTATTCTTTAAACAGTTCTAATTGTTTTATCTCTTTAAAATGATATTGACGATATTTTCGTTCTGATAAAGCCCTGCTCAATCTTTTACTATCATAAATTCTAATATATTTCTGAGCAAAAATATTTGGTAATGCCACACCTACAGCTATTGCTAGAATTATCAAAGTAGCATTTACACCACTTTGAAACGCTTGTAAAAAATTACTTACATCTAAAGTATCAATATCAATTATATTAAATAACAAACGATACATCAAAATACCTGGCATCAACGGAATAACTGATGGTATCGTAAGCACATGGCTAGGCACATGAAACCAATGCACAGCCCTCAAAGCAATAATACTTACTACCATTGCTCCTAGCAATGTTCCAATCGGCAAACCAACACCTAAAAAATCCATAGACAAAGTACGTACACAGACAGAAATCACTCCACCTAGACCGACTACCCATAATAAACGTGGCGGAACATTAAACATGGTAGAAAAACCAGCAGCTGCTATAAAAGCTGATATTACATAAACAATATATGCTTGATGATTTACTGTCGATAAATGCGTAAAATCTTCTACACTGAATAATTTTATGGCAAAAATTATACCAAAAGTCATACTACCAACCATCAGCAGAGTATTCATCGCTCTTGTTATGCCAGCTGTAATATAACAATCGAGCATATCCTCTAAAGCATTGACCATAGGCACACCTGGAACGATAAAAATAGCACATGCCAACATAGTGTACCATGAAGTATCTGTAAACGGCAAAAAATGTGTAAAATATGCTATCACTGTAGCTGTAAATGAAGATAATACAATCGCCATATAAGGATTTATACCAATTTTTAAACATTGACTGCGCACAAAAAAGCCAATAAATGCTGCTATTGCAGTATATAATGATGCCATGATATCACAGCCAAACATTTTACCTACACCGCCACAAGCCAGCGCTGCTCCAAGATTAATAATAAAAGTCGCATATTTGCTTTTCTTGCTTTCTACTTTCTTCAATTCAGCTTCAAATTGCTCAATAGTATAATCTCTTTCGATTGCCTCCCATGTCATTTTACTAACTTCTAAAATCACATTCATATCAACATTATGCTGATAACATTTTTGCAATTTCGTCATATGATAATTGCCAACGCTCACACTGACCATCAAAGTAGTATACGTAACATGAATATGCAATTGGTCGCCAAAAATTCCCGCATAAGCAGCTGTTCGTTGCATAGTTCGCACAATCCTGCTCGTATCTGCTGAATTTTCCATCATTAAACGACCTACATGCAAAATCAAATGAACTTTTCTTGTCAGTTCTAAATAATTTTCATCTATATTATATGGTATGCTTTTAGAAATTGGTACGTTCTTCATCAGTATAAATGCCCTTCTTAATCATAAAATAAATATCCTATTCTATTATAATATCAATCTAAGATAATAGTACATACAAAATTATATTTATTTCAAATATCACTCAAATCAACATAAGACCTCAAGAAATTGCAAGGATTTTATTTAAATTCAGCGAATTATATACTAAACGATATTGTTTATTTTAAATTTAGAAAAGAGGGATTATATGCAAATCTACATTCAAGTAAAACAACTCGGCAAACGCAAAGCTAGTATTGAAGCACAAAAATTTATTATCGAAGACTCCCTTTTTACTGTATATGATTTACTTTATGACATTGTAACTAAACAAGTAGACAAATTCAATCATCGTGCTATTGGCAATATAGATGGTGAACCTACCTTATTAAATTATTTATCGTTAACTCAAATAGAAAATCAATCGCCTTCTGGAAAAATATCCTTTAATCTAGATTATCGCCAACAAAAACAAGACATTCAATCGGCATTTGATAATGTTATTATGGCTTTTAATGATGGATTATTCCGTATATTTTTAAACGATAACGAACTATCTTCCCTAGAAGAAAAAATCAATTTACAAGAAAATGACAAATTAACTTTTATCCGCTTAACCATGTTATCAGGAAGAATTTGGTAAGTTTTTCCGTAAAATCAGAAAGGATTTTTATTATGTGTTTAGATAGATGGTTCAATAATAATAAAGAATTTAAAAATAAAATAATAGCTGAACTTGCAAAGTTAAAAAATAAACTTTCTACAACGCAACAAAATATTTATGATATTTATTTAACTGAATTACAAGTAAAAACTAGATATAATTATTATTACGCTTCTTTTTCCTTAGAAGAAAGGCTCTCTAATCACCCTTTATATCTACATTGGCAAAAAATTTTACCTGAAATATTAACAAAGCCTATATCTTCTTATTTTTCTGATGATGAAAAAATTGTATTGCAGACCATCTTAGGCAAAGACAAAGCAGATTTATTTTTCTTAGCCCTAGATAATTTAATGGATTACCCTTATCAAACTAACTGGTATAGGCGCACACTACGTTCTCACCAATCACATCTATATTTAAGTCGCATGTTCGATGTATTAAATGAATTTTTAATCTATCGCAATACTCAATTAACGCCTCTAGAAAAATTAAAACTATCTCGTAAACCTATCGATGAAAATAATTTACCACTACAAGATTATATTTATTTGCAAAGTTTTGGTATTTATGTTCTAGCCGCTGAAATCGATAACAATAATACACAAACAATAAAATTAATTGAAGATATCATCTTAGGTGATAATCAAGTTGCTTTTCTTTCTTATGGTTTAATCAATTCCATAGTAAAAAGTCATAATCAACATCTGCATAAATTACTAGGTGATTTACTCTTAGCTGGACGATTGCAAGAAGGATTGCGCCAATCCATCACTGAAAATATGGATAATGGCACAGTAGAAGCTTTTTTAACCCTATTAAAAGTAATCGAAGAAAATAATTTAATTCGCTATGCATCTGTAAAAAGAGCTATAGCCACATGGACAAGTCTAATTGATATTGATAATGCTGATAAAATCACTAAAAAAGAAATATCTTCTTTCTCTAAATTTCTAACAAATGAACAGCTCCGCCATCAATCACTCAATAGCCAAAATCCAGTGGAAATCTATTTAGCTCTATGGTCATATGCTTTTTATAACGTAGAAACAACTATACCATTTATCCTTGATTTATTTAAAAATGGTCAAAAACATCAAAAACTAGTCGCTGGTTATTTCTTAAATGTAATCAATGATAATCAAATAATTTTTAAATTACGTTATGAATTAGTTACCCAATACAATTTAACAGAAGATAATCTCTCCTTAATAGCTATATTATTCCGTTTAAAATTAAAAGATACAGCTTATAAAAATTTCCTTGATCATAATTTCAGCTCCACACAGCTAATGGATTATTATTATAAATTAAAAGCTTTATCGCAAAATTTGCCTAAAGAAAAAATTTTCTCGCCTTGCGTTTTTCCATGGCATACTGAAATTCTAAACTTAAGTGATGTTTTGATTGAAATGGCAGATATTAGTTACTATCTAGCTTCTGACGAATTATTAGATGATTTTTGCAGTGAAATTTCTCGACTTGATACTTTTTGGCGCGATAATTATTTGAAAAAATTATATACTACTCCTAAAACTCTAACTCAACGCCAATTAGTATTTTGCCTATTAGCTGATAGAAGTGAAGCCACACGCAAAGAAAGCTATAACATCATCAATAAGCTCGCCATTTCTAAAGATGAATATGACCTTCTCATATCCATGCTCAAATATAAATACAGTGATTTACGTCAAAATATCATTCGACTCTTATTAAAACAGCCTGAAAAACAATTACTTGATACCTTAAAAATTTTATTGAGCGATAAAAAAGGCTCTATTCGCCTTGCTGGTTTAGATATATTATTGCAATTGCAAAAAAATCCTCATAATCAAACCCTATTTAATACTGCCAAATCATATCTTTGTACACTTACTAATCCTACAACTAATGAACAAATCTTAATTTCGCAAATAAATGATAGTTATGATAATGACCCTACTATTAAAGAATTATCTTACGATACTACATTAAAAACTCAACTTGCACTATCTGAAGTAAACAATTCTTTAAAAATAACAGATATTTATCCGCTCTCACTTCAAGAATTATTTCAAATAGTAGATGATTTATCTAAGTTTTACGAAAAACATAAAATGCTTTCGTATAATCCTTTGTATGGCAGTGAAATCCTTTTAGATAATGATTTTAGACGCATTTCTTGGGAAGAAAAATTTAATTTATATAAATATCCTTATCCTAATCTTTGGCAGGATTTTTATGCTCAATATATCAAAACACCCGCTAAACTTTATCAATTATATCTATTTATATCATTGAATTACTTCGATATAAATTCACCATTTAAAGATGTAATAACTAATACATTCAATGACAATTCAATTTGTTTAAAATCCAAATATATACAAACTAAATTAAATAATTATCCTCGTATAGAAAGTTTAGCCACTATCATTGAAAATCTCTATGAATATTATGTTCCTCAAAAATATTGTTTTGAAGTTGCTAAATTCTGGGCTTTACGTCATTTAAAAAAATTTGATTTTAATAAAGTCATAGCTAAACAAAATAAAATGACTATTTCTTTCTTAACACAATATCATTATGGTAGTAAATCTGTTGGTTGTACTTTCATTCTTATGCCACTTTTAAATAACTATAATGATGATATTAGTTTTAAAGAAAGCTTCATTTTACTGTATAATCTCTACACTAAATACAAATATGAAATTTATTTGCCTATATATAATTTCCTTCGTGCTAAACAAATAAATTTAATCGCTGAAGATGAACTTTATATCGATATTTTCCAACGTTCATCAGAACAATTATCTTCAAAACTCAATCAATTATCTTCTTTATTTGAAGAAAATTTTTCGACTTTAGCTTTTAGTGATTTTTCTGCTGAAAAACCAACAATAAAACAAGATTTATTACTTTATAGCCAAAATTTTGCCGATATCATCATATCTCAAATTTTATCCATTGAATTAAAACGTGGTGATTTGCCTACTAAATACACTAAATTAATAAATAATATCAAACAAATAAAGGGCATTCATTATTTTGTTGATATTTTAACAGCATTAGGCAAAAGTAAATTAAAAAATATTTCTTATCTTTGGTCTGAAGTAACTAATAAAGATAGCATTTTTTCTTATCTATTAAGTATTTGTAAACCTAAAAAAGATGAAACAGCTAAAGATTTAAAAGCGTATCTAAAAGATAAATCTATCTCTAATATTCGTTTAATCGAAGCTTGTATGTTCTCACCTTCATGGATACCATTAGTGGATAAAATTTTGAAATGGAAAGGATTTTTCAGCGGTTGCTATTATTTCTTAGCACATATGCGTTATGCTGATAAAAAATTAGCTGCTACCTTTGCTAAATACACGCCTATTTCCATTGAAGATTTACGTGATGGAGCTTTTGATTTGGACTGGTTTAAATCATGCTATAAACAATTAGGTAAAGAACGTTTTGCTATTTTATATGATGCTGCTAAATATATCTCTGAAGGAAATGCTCATACACGTGCTAGAAAATACGCTGACGCTACTAATGGTTTATTCTCTGCTGATGAAGTCAAAGCACAAATAATTGAAAAACGCAATAAAGATTTATTGATGGCTTACGGATTAATCCCACTTTCTAAGAGCGGTAAAATCACTAAGACTGCACAAAAAGAAATCCTCAAACGTTATATATTCATTCAGCAATTCCACAAAGAAAGTAAAAAATTTGGCTCACAAAGACAATCTAGTGAAAACTTAGCTTGCAAAATCGCCTTAAATAATTTAGCAAGAAATGCTCATTTTTCCAATACTTTCCGTTTTATTTTAAATATGGAAACACAATTAATCAAAAATCAGCAACAATATTTTGAGCCTAAAGAGCTAGAAAATATTTCTATTTATTTACAAGTAGATGAATATGGTAAAACTTCTATTATTTGTCAAAAACAAAATAAACAATTAAAATCTGTACCTAGTAAAATCAAAAAAGAACCATATTATCTTGCTTTAAAACAAGCCAAAAATGAATTTATTGACCAATATCGTCGTTCAAAAATTATGTTTGAACAAGCTATGGAAAATTCTACTTTATTTTTGGCAGATGAAATCACTTTGCTCAATCAAAATCCTATATTAAAGCCATTGCTTCAAAATCTAGTATTTATTCATGATAATGATATAGGCTATTTCCAAAATAATAGCTTAATCTCACCTACAAAAGACATCATCAAATTAAATGCTGATGATAAAATTCGTATCGCTCACCCTATAGATTTATATAAAAGCAATCTATGGCATATATATCAGCAAGATTTATTTACACGTCAAATCAAACAACCATTCAAACAAATTTTCCGTGAATTATATTTAAAAATAGATGATGAGTTAAATTCTGCTCAATCTCATCGTTATGATGGTTATCAAATCCAACCACAAAAAACGCAAGCTGTTTTAAAAACTCGCAATTGGATTGCTAGCTATTATGAAGGTCTACAAAAAGTATATTATCAAGAAAATATCATTGCTACTATTTACGCTGCTGTTGATTGGTTTACTTCTGCTGATATTGAAGCTCCTATACTTGAATATGTATCGTTTTATGATCGCAAAACTTTCAAAGATATTTTAATTAAAGATATTCCTGATATTATTTTCTCTGAAGTTATGCGTGATGTAGATTTAGCTATCAGCATTGCTCATGTAGGTGGCGTAGACCCTGAAACAAGCCATTCTACAATACAGATGCGCAAAGCTATCTTAGAATTTACTTTACCACTCTTTAAATTGAATAATGTTTCCTTAAATGATAATTTTGCTATCATCAAAGGAAATTTAGCAGATTATTCCATTCATTTAGGTAGCGGTCTTGTTCATCAAATGGCAGGAGCTGAAATCGCTATTTCTGTTGTTCCTTCCCAACATCGTGGTCGCTTATTTTTACCTTTTGTTGATGAGGACCCTAAAACGGCCGAAATCATCACCAAAGTATTGCTCTTTGCCAAAGACAATGACATCAAAGACCCATTTATTTTAAATCAAATAAAAGTAGTTAAATAAAACGAAAAAACTGTACTAAACAATTTATGATTTTAGTACAGTTTTTTCTATTTTATCTATGCTCTGTTTGATTTAGTTCTTACCAAAAACATCAATTTATCTTCTTTTAACTTATTAATATAATTGCGGAAAAAGATATTAGGAATTGCCACACCAACAGCTATTGCTAATAATATCAAGGTTGTATTAACACCATTATTTAAAACATGATGATAATTCATATTATCCACATTTTCTAAATTAATGATACTAAATAATAAACGATACATAAAAACACCTGGAATTAAAGGGATTACAGACGGAATAGTCAATACATGACTAGGTGCATGTACTATATGTACGGCTTTCAAAGATAATAAACTGACTATGACAGCACCTGCAAGCGAAGCCGTTGCTTGTGAACAAGCATATTCTAACATTAAAAAGTTGCGTACACCCACTGAAATTATCGCTCCACAGGCAACTACAATTAACAATCTAGGTGGCATATTAAAAATAGTTGCAAAACCTATAGCAGCCACTGAAGCTGCAACAGCACAGACTAAAAAGGAGTTAGAAGAAATGCTCAAGCTTGTAAAATCTTGAACTACACATAATTTTATGGCAAAAGCTATGCCAAAAGTCATACTTCCTATCATCAATAAAGTATTTATCGCCCTTGTCATTCCTGCTGTAATATAATTATCTACCAAATCATCTATCGCATTAATCAAAGGAACTCCCGGCACGATAAATAAACTACAAGCAATAAGTGGATGCCATGGCGTATTAGTTGGCATAAAATGTATAAAGTATGCACAAATAGTGGCTACGAAAGCAGAAATAGCTATTGAAGCATATGGATTAAATTTTAATAAATTGCATTTCATTCTCGTCCAATAACCTATCATTGCACAAATAGAAGTGTAGATAAATGCAAAAAAATCACCACCAAATAATAAGCTAAAGCCACCACAAGCCAGCCCTGCACTAATCATCACTAAAGGCTTTTTATAATATCTTTTACGCAAACAAATAAATCTCAATTCTTTTTCAAATTCATTTAAAGAATAATCTTGCTCAATAGCTCGCCATGATAATTTACTAACTCCAGAAATTGCTGTCATATCTACTCCATGTCTATAACATTTCTGGAAATTAGTAATGGATTTATCCCCTGTATTGATATTTACCATTATTGTCGTAAAAGTAATATGAATTTGTAATCTTCGCTCTGGTATTTTCATAAATACGCCTACGCGTTTCATATTACGCACAATGCGATTTGTATCAGCTCCACTTTCCATTAAAACTTTGCCCACACGCAAAATCAATTGTATTTTTCGTTCAATCTCCTTATCTTCTTTCAAATTTTTTAAATTATTATGTTCTAAATAATTATTCATTTTCCCTAACCTCTATAACTCTATTATTCAATTTTCTATTACTAAATAGCATAAATATGATGATTTTATAATTATATCTCCTTCATAATCTACTATATTTATATTATTATGCAAAGTAATATTAAATTCAAATACAGCTTTGTTATTCAATCTATAACTAAAATACATTAATAAAATTGAACAAAGAGCTATTGACTATGGTGTTATACCATAGTTTATACTTGAAATAAGAAGTAATATATTTCTATTTTAAGAAAGGATTTGTTATTATGGTTACGAAAAAATATTGCTGGTTAATGTTATTGCTAGCAATTATTTTGGAAATAACAGGTACAGCTTTAATGAAATTTTTTGCCATAAAAGGTGGTATGGAAGGTTATATCTTAATGCTTTTATTTATATTTTGTTCCTATTTTGCATTAAGTAAAGCCATTGTAAAAATTCCCATCAGTACTGCTTATGCTATTTGGGAAGGTATAGGATTAATCGGCACAGCTACTGTAGCTTATTTTATTTTTAATGAAGATTTATCTTTATTAAAAGTTTTAGCTTTTATGGTAATCTTAAGTGGTTTAATCATGATAAAAAAAGGAACTTATACTGTTTCAAATAAATAATGGAGTTGAATATTATGTCAGATGGTACGATTGGTACTTTATTGATTATTGGTTCTGTATTTTTCGATGTACTAGCTAATATTTGTCTAAAAAAATCTCAAGGATTTAAATATAAATTATATGGATTTTTGGCAATCAGTTTAGTTGGATTTGCCTTTTTATGTTTAGCTTACGCTATTAGCATCATGGATTTAAGTATTGCTTATGCCTTATTTGGTGCTTGTGGTTTACTTTTAACTACAATTATTGATAAATTATTTTTCGGTCTACGCATCAAGCCTTTGGGAATTATTGGCTTAATGACGATGATTACTGGTATTGTTTTAATAAAAATGATTTAAATAAATAAAACCACTATTTAGTATGAAATTATATCTTTAAAATTATACTATAATAGTGGTTATATTTATTCACGTCATTGAACAATTTTATCAAAATCTTTTCGTGGTCTAACTACAGGTTTTTCATCAGCATAACCCAATAATGCAATATAAGCTATTATTTCACCCTTTTTATTTAACCAATATTTTAATTCTGGATATACAAAGAAAATATCTCCTATCCATAAACTTCCTAATCCTAAATTATTAGCAGTTAATAACATATTTTCAATACTTGCACATATTGCTTGAGTATCACAAATTTCAGCAATATCTTCCTCAAAACTCAAGAATTTTCTATATTCTTTAGATAATGTATTCATTACAAAAATAAGTACTGTAGCTTCTTGCATAATTTTAAAACTATTTTGAGCTTTATTGATATAGTTAACATAATTAGGTAATAATGATTGCATTAATTCCCTAGTTATTCCTTAATTTAAAATCTGCATACATTCTTGTTTTGATTTATCCATAACCACTATAAAATACCATGGTTGTCTATTCTTAGCAGAAGGAGCTTATCGTCCAGCTTCTAAAATTTTTTAATTAAATCCTTTTGTTACTTATTCTGCTTAAACTTATGTATACTTCTCCTATTTTCAATATCAATTATCATAGATATTCACCTTCTTATTATATAAAAATAACCACTATCTAATAAAAAAATTGGGCTAGATAGTGGTTATTTTTATTTTTCTTGTAAAGAATCCCATAATAATAAAATATTATTACCTACTTCTGCATAAAAACGAATACTTTTTGTTTGTTTTCTTTCTTCCCAAGCTACATGGTTTTTTGATTTTTCCTGTGCATATTTTTCTTTAAAAACTTTTAACATTTTATCATTAAACTGTACATCAATCATCATATTATATCTTTGAAAATTTTTGTCTACTAAAATATAATGATTATCTAATACTTTTAAATTATATTTTTTCTCAATTAAATCAACGTAACCTTTTGGTAATTTATAATCCATATCTTAAAAATCCTTTCTTCATTTATAAATAAAGGCGTAATCCCTAAGGATACGCCTTTATTATTCATTTTAAATCAAATGGAGATAAGTTTCTTAAACTGTTTTCATTAATATCAGCATTAGCAAATTTATCTATCAACTGTTGCACTGCTAGTGTTGCAGATAATTTCCCATTAATTACATCTTCTTCAATTTCTCCTTTACTTTTTATAATCTCTGGACAACGATAAAATAAATTATGCAAATGTTCTTCTATCATAGTATACACCCAAGAAATCGTTTGTTGTTTTCGACGTTCCTTCAAAACACCATTAGCAAAACCTTGTTTCATAAAAACTTTCACAACATTTTGCCAAAAATCCATAATTCCTTCACCTGTATATGCTGAACAAGTATAAGCATGTGTAGTCCAGTGCTCTGTTGCTTGTCGCAAAAATTGCAAAATACGTTCATATTCTGCACGAGTCACCAATGCTCTTTGCTTATTATCTCCATCAGCTTTATTTACTAAAATAGCGTCAGCTAATTCCATAACACCTTTTTTCATGCCCTGTAATTCATCACCAGCACCTGTTAATACAACTAAAAGGAAAAAATCTACCATAGAACGTACTGTCGTTTCACTTTGTCCTACGCCTACCGTTTCCACTAAGATTGTATCATAACCAGCAGCTTCACATAAAAGTAATGTTTCTCTACTTTTACGTGTTAATCCTCCCAAAGTACCTCCAGATGGTGATGGTCGAATAAAAGCATTTGGCTCTCTTGATAACTGCTCCATTCTAGTTTTATCCCCTAAGATACTACCACGTGTAACTGTACTAGATGGGTCTACTGCTAATACTGCTACTTTATGCCCTTGTTGACATAATTTAGTTCCTAAAGCTTCAATAAAAGTAGATTTACCTGCACCTGGTACACCTGTAATTCCAATTCGCATAGATTTTCCAGTATATGGTAAAATTTTTTGAATTACTTCTTGTGCCATAGCAAAATGTACACTTGCATTACTTTCAATTAAAGTAATAGCTCTTGATAAAATCATACGATTTCCAGCTAAAATACCTTTAACATAATCATCTACTGTTAATTTTACTCGTTTAACTATTTTGGGTTTATTTACATGATGTTCAGTTTTATTTTGCTCACTCATACCATCATGTCCACCTTCTACACCTCGCATAACTCTACAGGCAAATTTATCATCATTATTATCAGGTCTCCATGAAGGCTTATACGTATCAGTCATAACATCAGTCCTCCAGACGTTTGTTAAGAAGCTCCAATACTTTTTTTGCACAAACAGGAATTATCGTACCTGGTCCAAAAATGGCAGCAGCACCATGTTCATATAAGAAATCATAATCTTGAGCAGGTATTACCCCACCAATTACTACCATAATATCTTCACGACCACGTTTCTTCAATTCTTCAATGAGTTGTGGCATTAAAGTTTTATGACCAGCTGCCAAGGAACTCATACCTACAATATGCACATCATTATCAACAGCATCTTGAGCAGCTTCTTCTGGTGTTTGGAATAATGGTCCAATATCAACATCATAACCCATATCAGCAAAAGCAGTAGCAATTACTTTTGCTCCACGATCATGACCATCTTGTCCCATTTTAGCAATATAGATACGAGGACGACGACCATATTCCACTTCAAACTTATCTGTCATATCACGAACTTCTTTAATAACATCATCATCACTAAATTCACTACTATATACACCAGATATAGAACGAATAATTGCTTTATGTCTACCACAAACTTTTTCTACTGCATCAGAAATTTCACCTTTAGATGCACGTGCTCTTGCTGCTTCTACAGCTAATTCTAATAAATTACCTTCACCTGTTTCCATAGAACGAGTGATAGCTTCAAGACAAGAACGAACTTTGTCATTATCACGATTTGCACGTAATTTTTTAAGTCTTTCAATCTGAGCTAAACGAACTGCTGTATTATCAACTTCTAAAATATCAAGTGGATCTTCTTTATCTAAGCGAAGATAATTTACGCCAACAATTTTTTCACTACCAGAATCAATATGAGCTTGACGACGTGCTGCTGCTTCTTCTATACGCATTTTAGGCAGACCTGTATCAATTGCTTTAGACATACCGCCGAGAGCTTCAATTTCTTGAATATGTGCCCAAGCTTTTTTAATGAGTTGATTTGTTAAAAATTCTACATAATACGAACCACCCCATGGGTCAATTACCTTACATACTTTAGTTTCATCTTGAATGTATAATTGCGTATTACGAGCAATACGAGCTGAAAAGTCTGTAGGAAGAGCTATAGCTTCATCTAGTGCATTTGTGTGTAAAGATTGTGTATGACCAAGAGCTGCTGCCATAGCTTCAATACAAGTTCGAGTAATATTATTAAATGGATCTTGTTCTGTAAGACTCCAACCAGAAGTCTGAGAATGTGTACGTAAAGCCATAGATTTTGTCTTTTTAGGATGAAAAGAATTGACAATTTTAGCCCAAAGCATACGACCAGCACGCATTTTAGCAATTTCCATGAAATAATTTTTCCCCATAGCCCAAAAGAAAGATAATCGTGGTGCAAATTGGTCAATGGTTAATCCATGTTCTGTACCTGTACGCAAATATTCAAGACCATCAGCTAATGTATAACCTAATTCAATATCTGCTGTTGCACCTGCTTCTTGCATATGATAACCAGAAATAGATATACTATTAAATTTAGGCATATATTTAGAAGTATACTCAAAAATATCACCAATAATTCTCATTGAAGCTGCTGGTGGATAAATATAAGTATTACGTACCATGAACTCTTTTAAAATATCATTTTGAATAGTACCTGCCATAACAGCTTTATCTACACCTTGTTCTTCACCGGCCAAAATATAAAAAGCCATTATAGGAAGTACTGCACCATTCATAGTCATGGATACTGACATCTGATCAAGTGGAATTCCTTTAAATAATATTTCCATATCTAAAATAGAGTCAACTGCTACTCCTGCTTTACCAACATCTCCTACTACACGAGGATGGTCTGAATCATAGCCTCTATGTGTTGCTAAGTCAAAAGCAATAGATAATCCTTTTTGCCCAGCTGCAAGATTTCTACGATAAAAAGCATTTGATTCTTCTGCTGTAGAAAAACCTGCATATTGTCGTACTGTCCATGGTCTTGTTACATACATAGTTGCATATGGACCACGCAAAAATGGTGGAATACCTGCTACAAAATCTAAATGATTACAATCTTTATAAACATTTTCATCATAAAGTGGTGCTACATCTATTTGCTCCATAGTGCGATAAAAATTTTCCTCAAAAGATTTTCCAGTTTCTGCTTTTAAACTTTCTTTCCATTTAGCAAAAGCGACCTCACTCTGTATTGCTTGCTGAAAAGGAATTTGTGTAAAATCTGGTATTTTAGACATTATTCAATCATCCCCTTTTCTTTTTGCATACGAAGTAAAGTTTCATAGCAATTAGAACGAACACTTATATAATCGTCCATACCCGCTTCATCGCATGCTTTTTTTAATTCTGGTGTTGGTGCACCTGCTAAAAAAACTTTCATACTAGGTTTTACAGCCTTAATACCAGAAGTAACAGCTGGCGCGAGTTCTGGATAAGTTGAATCTGTAGAACAAACAATAGCTACATCAGCATTTGAATCAATAGCTGCTTGTACAGCTTCTTCTACTGTTGGAAAACCATTATTAGTAAGTACATTAAATGCTGCTACTTGCATAAATGAAGTAACAAAATCTGCACGTGCTTTATGCTGTGGAATAGGTCCCATATTAGCAAGGAAAATATTTACATTTTCCCCTGTTTTTTCTAGATACTTTTCTGTGCGATGACGAAGTTGTTCATATCTTTCAGTCCAGCGATGTGGCAAAATAGCTTCTATAACTTCACCTGTCGCCTCTCCTGTAAGTGCTGTAGATATTTCACCTAAAGTGGCACCCGCTTTAATAGTCTGTTTAACTGTATTTATTAATGAACCATGTTCACTAAAATCACGTTTACCAATTTCCGATAATAATAATTTAACATAATCATTGTCACGTACTTTTACATTAACTTTAATTGCCATTTTTCTATCTGCTATAATTTTATCAAAATTAATTTCTGGTACTTCCAATAATTTTTCAGTCATATTTGGATACATATTATTACCAACAGCACGATCTTTTCTTGTTGCTAAATTTTTAAAACGAGCTTGTAATACTTCATTAATAGCTATCTGCACAGTATTATTTTCTAAAGCTTTTATTAAACCACCATGAGCTTCAATTTCTTGAAATTTTGCCCAAGCCTTTTGAGTAAACTCTTCTGTCAATGGTTCAAGATACCAACTACCACCAGCAGGGTCTATTGGTTGAATAAAATTAAATTCATGTTGCTCCATAATTTGAATATTTCGTGCAATACGACGAGAAAATTCATCACTAGGACGTATACAATGGTCAAATGGTTTTACAAACATACCATCCATACCACCAACAACAGCAGAAAATGATTGTGTAGCTGCACGAAGTAAATTTACATAAGGATCATATACTGTTTGACAAAAAGACGATGTACTTACATATATATTAATTTTTTGAGCTATATCATCTCCACCACAATTTTTAACAATTTGAGCCCAAATCATTTTCACACTGCGTAATTTAGCAATTTCCATAAAAAAATTTGCACCTATACTAAAATGAAAACGTAAATGACGACAAAAAGTATTCACATCAATGCCACGTCGTTCCATAGATTTCATATATGTTACAGCTTCATTCATGGCATATGCTACTTCTTGGATATCATTTGCACCACCATTGTGATAAACATCTGTATTTACTACTACAGTCTTTAATTCTGGTGCAAATTTTTCTGCCCAACAAATACTATGAGCCATTTCATCATAATATTCATCAAGAGGTCGTGTAAGCTTTCCATCTAAAGCTAATTCTCCAATAGGATCTGCTGTAATAGCACCATGAAGTTTTTTTAGTGATAATTTTTTCTGTTCACACACCACTGCAACAGCAGAAAGTAATGCTATATTAGAAGCACCTGCATAAATATCAATTTCAAATTTTTCTAAATCAACATCATCTAATAATTTATTTACATCTGATAAAGTCGATAAAGAAACACCAATATCTGCGATTTCTTCTTTATTAGCTGTATCTACATCATAACCTTTACGTGTTGCTGTATCCAAAACTACACTTGCAGCTGTTGAACCTTTTAATAATTCATATTTTACCATTTCATTGGCTTCACTAGGAGTTTTAGCATCACACTCTTGAGCTATTGTCCATGGTTTATGTATATAACCACTAGCATTAGCTCCACGTAAATTACTTTCCATTCCTGGATAAGTCTTATTATGAGTTAACCCTTCTAAATCTTCCATACGATAAATAGGGTTTAATGTAATACCTTCATAAGTTTTAGTAAACATACTTTTTTCAAAAGGTTTTCCCTTTAATAATGCCACTACAGCTTCTTTCCATTCTTCATATGAAGGAATTTCAAACTCATCAAAAGTAACAGCAGGAATATCTTGTTCTTGTTGTTCTTCTTGTCGAATTTCTTCGCCAAGTGTTTTATCTTGTTCCATATATAATAATTTCCCTTCTCTACTTCTGCATTTTCATTTAAGGGGATAATTTAATACTATTATTGAATAGTTAATAAATACTCTTATATATCTAATAAATGGTTCGAGTTCCTCCTACCTAGATATTAAATATAAAATTTATAAAAAAGCCATCACTAAATTTAGTGATGGCTGGATTGGTAATATATATTCCCCAAATATTATTTACCATTTTTATTAAATTATTCAAGTATTTATGCTAATCATAATAATGATTAAATTTTTCAGTAAATTAAACATAATTTACAACAAATTAATATGATACATCGATGGCACTTGCTTAAGATAATCATGAGCCATCTTCATGGATTATCTCTATAAACAGAAAAACCGCTTTTCATAAACAATATATGAAAAACGGTAGAAAATTATAATTAGAATTTACATGTATAAAAAACATATACATTCTACTACATCTCTCCCCGTCTCTCGCAGGTCAAACGACGATGCTTCTTATAGGCAGTTCTTCTGACTCAGTATCATTGCTCACTTCGCCTTCCCAGTTTCCCAGTGACATTCATGAAGTTTGCTCCTCTTTACAGCGGCGGGACCGTGCCGGATTTTAACCGTCTTCCCTATTAAGCATAAATATGCACCTATAAGGTTTCATTATCAACTTGTCGCCTTTATTATACTTTTTATTTTATATATTTGTCAACGATAAATTAAAATACTTTTAAGATAATTATTTTATATAGAGTATTGACACAAATTCTATATAGTGATATTCTAAAAAAGAACTGAATATAGTTCAATGAATCAGGTGTCCATTTGGACTTAATAGGGAATTCAGTACGTAATTTATTATTAAGCTGAAACGGTCCCGCCACTGTATGAGGGAACTTATCCAAATTTATGTCACTGGGAAACTGGGAAGGCTTGGATGTAGTAATGAACTCGAGTCAGGAGAACTGCCTGATTAACAATCACCGTGTGCAATTAATTTATTTTAATTGCCATACCTGCGAGCGATGGGGAGGAGATTAGACAGTAAATTTTAGAATTTACTCAATGTGTCTATTCACCTCTTTTCAAAGCGAAAAGGGGTTTTTTATTTATCGGTTTTACTTTATGTCTTCAGCAAACATAAAGTAATCATTGCTCAAAATTCCAAACTAATCATTATATTGTTGTATTATTATGCTTTTAGCATGCTTAAGTATTATCCTAAGCATGCTATTTTTTTCTTATAATTTAATTTTAAAGATAGCTTTTTTTATAGTTTGACTTTGTTGACACATAATAGCTGTGCGATGAGCATCTTCTGGATAACAAATTAGAAAATCACCTTTGTTAATTAAGTTAACATTAGCTTTTTCTTCACCTATTAATTCCACAAAATCGCGATTTTCGTCAAATGATTTTATTTGCATATCATCGCAAAAGCTCACATCAATACTTTCTTTGCCTTCAATAATCATATGCACATCAATATATTTTTTATGTGCTTCCCAAAAGCGCTCTTCACGTTTTACTGTAGCATAGTTTTCGATATTAACAAAAAACTCATCGCCATTTATTTTATAACTACCTTTTTCATATGTAGTTAAATCATGTTCTTTTGCATAAGTAAAACAAGCTTTAATTTTTTCTGTCAAAAAATCATACTTATCTGCATATTTAAGATTGCCAAAAATCATGTTTATAACCTCTTTTCTTAGTTTATTAAAATAATTATATCATGATATTGAAAAAATATTCTTCTCCATTTATCATTAAATCTAAATATTAATATTATAAGTGAGATGATTTTATGGTACACATACCAAAATTAAATACATTACAAACTGAAAATAAAATTCCCTTTAAAGTAGAAGCACCTTTTGAACCTACAGGCGACCAACCTCAAGCGATTGAAGCTTTAGCTCAAGGCATTCAAAATGGTCAAACATCACAAGTTTTATTAGGTGCTACAGGTACAGGAAAGACTTTTACTATCGCTAAATTAATTGAAAAAATCCAAAAACCTACACTTGTTATCGCTCATAATAAAACGCTAGCTGCACAATTAGCTAGTGAGTTTAAAGAATTTTTTCCGCATAACGCTGTAGAATATTTTGTCAGCTACTATGATTATTACCAACCAGAAGCCTATATTGCCCAAACAGATACTTATATCGAAAAAGATTCTTCCATCAATGATGAAATTGATAAGCTTCGCCATTCTGCAACTTGCTCTTTATTTGAACGTCGTGATGTCATCATTGTTGCTAGCGTATCTTGTATCTATGGCTTAGGTTCACCAGAAGATTATTATGATTTAGTCTTATCTGTACGCGAAGGTCAAGAATATCCTCGTGATGATATTTTGCGAAAATTAGTTTCTATCCAATATGAACGCAATGATATAAATTTTGACCGTGGTAAATTCCGCGTTCGTGGCGATGTCATTGAAATTTTTCCTGCTGGTTATAGTGATAGAGCTATCCGCATTGAACTTTTTGGTGATGAAGTCGACCGCATTTTAGAAGTAGATACTCTAACTGGTGAAGTCTATGGTCAACGCAAACATATTTTAATTTATCCTGCTTCTCACTATGTAACTTCTAAAGAACATATGAAAGAAGCTATCGACTCCATACAAGAAGAACTTCAACAGCAATTAAAAATCCTTGAAGATGATAATAAATTCTTAGAAGCTCAACGTTTGAAACAACGCACAAATTATGATTTAGAAACTATGGAAGAGATGGGATATTGCTCTGGCATCGAAAATTATTCACGCCATTTAACAGGCAGAAAAGCTGGCGAAGCTCCGTATACACTTCTTGATTATTTCCCTGATGATTTTTTAATCGTCATTGATGAATCTCACGTTACTATACCACAGATAAAAGCTATGTATGCAGGCGACCGCTCACGCAAAGAATCACTTGTAAATAACGGTTTTCGTCTGCCTTCTGCCTTTGATAATCGCCCTCTACGCTTTGAAGAATTTCTCGATCATATCAATCAGATAATCTATGTTTCTGCTACACCAGCACCATTTGAATTAGCACAAGCAAATCAAGTAGTAGAACAGATAATCCGCCCAACTGGTCTGTTAGATCCTGAAATAGAAATTCGCCCACTTGAAGGACAAATGGACGATTTACTTGGAGAAATAAAAATCCGCACTAAGAAAAATGAACGTGTACTCATCACTACTTTGACTAAAAAAATGGCTGAAAATCTCACTGATTATTTAAAAGAAATGGGTATCAAAGTCCGTTATCTTCATTCTGATATTGCCACTATTGAAAGAGCGGAAATCATTCGCGATTTGCGTTTAGGAAAATTTGATGTACTCGTAGGGATTAACTTATTACGTGAAGGCTTGGATATGCCAGAAGTTTCTTTGGTAGCTATCTTAGATGCTGATAAAGAAGGCTTCTTGCGTTCAGAGACATCTCTCATTCAGACAATCGGTCGTGCTGCTAGAAATGCTCATGGTAAAGTAATTATGTACGCCGACCGCATCACCGATTCTATGCAAAAAGCCATTGATGAAACTATGCGTCGTCGAGAAGTCCAAGATAAATACAATCAAGAACATCATATAACACCGAAGACAATTCAAAAGAAAATAAAAAATCTCATTGAAACTACTATGGTTGCGGAAGAAAAAGCAAGTTATGATGCTGAAAAACCAAAGAAAAAATTGAAAATGACTGCTAAAGAAAAGAAAAAATTAATTCTTTCTTTAACTAAAGAAATGCAAGAAGCTTCTCGCAACTTAGAATTTGAACGAGCTGCTCAAATTCGCGATATCATCTTTGAATTAAACGAAAAAAAATAATTTATTTTATCCATAAAAAAGCACTATAGCATGAAAACTATAGTGCTTTTTACTTATTCGTCATAAAAATGACAGCGTACATATCTATTATTTATCATTTTCATTTCAGATAATTTCTGTCTACAAATTTCTTTAGCTTTTGGGCAACGCGTATTGAATGGACAACCTTTTGGCGGATTTAATGGACTTGGCAATTCACCTTGCAAAATAATTCGCTGTTTATGTTTTTCTTTTTGTGGATCTGGCAATGGAATTGAAGATAACAATGCTTTCGTATATGGGTGTAGAGGATTTATATATAAATCTTCTGTATCGGCAAGTTCTACAATTTGCCCTAGATACATAACTGCTACTTTTTGGCTGATATAACGCACCATAGCTAAATCATGAGCGATAAATAAATATGTCAGACCTAATTCATGTTGTAATTTTTCTAGTAAATTTACGACTTGTGCTTGAATAGATACATCAAGTGCCGAAATCGGCTCATCGCAGATAATCAGTTTAGGTTCACAAGCAAGTGCTCTAGCTATACCGATACGCTGTCTTTGTCCGCCACTGAATTCATGAGGAAAACGGTTTGCCTGCTCTTTACTCAATCCCACTAATTCCAATAATTCATAAATACGCTCTTGTCTTTGTTTTTTATCTGTATATAAATTATGCACAAGCAAAGGCTCTTCAATGATATCTGCCACTGTCATTCTTGGATTTAATGAAGCATATGGATCTTGGAATATCATTTGAATATCTTTTGTCATCTCTTTATTTTGTGAAATATCTTTGCCTGCAAATATGATTTTGCCTTTTGTCGGTTTATATAATCCGATAATAGTTCTGCCTGTAGTTGATTTTCCACAGCCTGACTCACCTACAAGTCCTAATGTTTTTCCCTCTTCTATAGAAAAACTGACATCATTTACTGCTTTTAAAATCTGTTTTGGTCTTCCCCAAAAAGAACGCTTCACTACAAAATCTTTATGTAGATTTTTGACTTCTAATAAATTCATCAAAATTCCTCCCTATTCTCTTTGGGTGCAAATTCATGCTCCAACCAACATTTTACATAATGATCTTTATTTAATTGTGTCTTTTCTGGCATCAACTGCATACATATTTTCATTGCTTTTGTACAGCGTTTGACAAATGGACAATAATCAATACTTTCTTTTAAATCTGGTGGCTGACCATCAATCACATATAATTTATCTTCTTTATTTAAATTTAAATGAGGCAAAGATTTTAATAAACCTCTAGTATAAGGGTGATGTGCATGATAAAACAAGTCGTCAACATTTGCTTTTTCTACGATTTGACCTGCATACATAACTGCTACTTCATCGCAAATATTGGCAATAACCCCTAAATCATGCGATATCATAATGATGGACATATTCAATTTTTCTTGTAAGGATTTTAATAAATCTAAAATTTGTGCCTGTACAGTTACATCAAGAGCTGTTGTCGGCTCATCTGCTATCAATAATTCTGGTTCACAGGCAAGTGCCATTGCAATCATAACGCGTTGACGCATACCGCCACTGAATTGATGGGGATAATCTTTCAATCTTTTTTGGGCAAATGGTATCCCTACTAAATTTAATAATTCTACAGCTTTTTCTGTCGTTTCTTTATCCGATAATTGTTTATGCAAAAACAAAACTTCTTTTATCTGCGTACCAATCGTAAGTACAGGATTTAAAGATGTCATTGGGTCTTGAAATATCATCGCAATTTTATTGCCACAAATTTTGGCTAAATCTTCATCTTGAAAATTGACTAAATCCTGACCTTGCCATAAAATCTGACCATTTTCAATAATGCTATTTTCTTTAGGCAACAAACCCATGATAGCATGAGCCGTTACTGATTTTCCACAGCCTGACTCGCCCACTATTCCTAGAGCTTGTCCTCTTTTTAAATCAAAACTAACATTGCGTACTGCTTTTACTTTTCCTCGATAAGTCTGAAAAGCAACTGCTAAATCTTTTACTTGTAAAATTTCTTTATTTTCTTCCATGGTAAACACTCATTCCTTCACTATTTTAACGACGCATCTTAGGGTCTAAAACATCTCGCAGACCATCACCTAAAAAGTTAAAAGCCAACATAGTGACACTGATAGCTACTGCTGGAAAAAATAATTGAAAAGGATATGCACGCAAATTATTTACGCCCTCTGACGCTAAAACGCCCCAACTAGCCATTGGTGCAGAAACACCTAGTCCAATAAAACTCAAAAAAGCTTCTGTAAATATTGCATCAGGAATAGCCAGTGTCATTGTTACAATGATTGCCCCCATGGCATTTGGCAATAAATGTCTAAATAAAATTCTTTTTTTCGATACACCTATTGTTCTAGCTGCCAAAATAAATTCTTGTTCCTTCATTGATAAAATCTGACCACGCACAATTCTTGCCATCTGTAGCCAATAACCAATACCTAAAGCAATAAAAATATTAATAAGCCCTGGCTTTAAAATTACCATCAATAAAATTACATACAATAAAGTCGGTACGCTATATAAGATATCGACAATATTCATCATTATGCGGTCGATCTTGCCACCGCAAAAACCTGCTATTCCGCCATAGATTACACCAATAAAAAGATTTAATAAACTCGCCACTATACCAATAGCTAAAGAAATTCTCGCACCATATAAAACGCGAATAAAAATATCTCTACCTAAATTATCTGTACCAAACCAATGCTCCCAACTAGGAGAACTATTTGTCATCATCAAATTTTGTTCATCATAAGTATGGCTAGAAAAAATAGGGCCAAAAATAGCTACAACTATTAAGCATACGATAATAATTAATCCCAGCAAAGCCATTTTATTTTTCTTTAATCTAATCCACGCATCTTGCCAATATCCCAATGTTTCTTCTTTTTTTTGCACCTGCAAAATTTCTCGCTCTAAAGGCAAAAATAAATCTTTATTTATCATCTTCATTCACCTTTTTCTTCACCGATTTTAATGCGTGGGTCTAATAATGGATAAAGTAAATCCACTACCATATTTAAAACAATTACAATCACACTATAAAAAATTGTTACACCTAAAATTACAGTATAATCTCTATTATAAATACTAGTTACAAAATATTGCCCCAAGCCTGGTATCGCAAAAATAGTTTCAATGACAAAACTACCTGTCAAAATACTAGCTGTCATTGGTCCTAAATAAGTTACTACAGGAATTAATGAATTCGGCAAAGCGTGTTTTATTAAAACTTTGCTCCATGATAAACCTTTGGCTCTCGCTGTTTTTATATAATCTTGTGATAAAATATCCAACATACTAGAACGCGTCAATCTAGCGATAAATGACATTGGCATTCCTGATAAAGCTAAAGCTGGCATGATTTCATATCGCCAACCATTCCACATAGCAGCTGGCAGTAAATGTAATTTTGTCGATAATACATATATAAGTAATGCCGCCACAACAAAACTAGGCACAGCAACTCCTAAAGTCGTAAAAAAATTAACTGCCCTATCTTGCCATTTATCTTTTTTCACACCTGCTAATATTCCCGCTGGTATACCGATGATAATTGCTATTAAAATTGCTTCTATACCCAATTTAAATGATACTGGAAAACCGTCTTTGATGATATCATTTACACTACGACCTGGATATTTAAATGATGGTCCTAAATCACCTTGTACTAAATTGCATAAATAATCACCATACTGTTTATATAAAGGATCATTTAATTTATATCTTTCTTCTATACTATGTAATACATATGGAGGCAAAGATTTTTCTGCCGTAAAAGGCCCTCCTGGTATAGCATGCATTAGAAAAAAAGTTATAGTTATAACTATCCATAAAACAATAAATGCATTAAAAATTCGCTTAATTATATATCCCATATCTCATCTAACCTCCAATATAGATTAAACTATATTATAAAATTTAATCATCTAAACTGCAAATTTATTATATCATCAAAATTCTATATCTATAAATTTATAAACAAAAAGACTCAAATCAGCATTTACACTAATTTGAGTCTTATATATTTCAATAAAAATTCAATTTAAAATTATAAACATTGTTCAGTTCTACCGATGATATCATCTTGAGTTTTCTTAGATAAAACATTGAAAAAGGCACTATAACCTGCTACGCGTACGATTAAATCTTTATGTTTTTCTGGATATTTTTGTGCATCAATCAAAGTCTCTCTCGATACGATATTATATTGAACATGATATCCATGCAATCTATTGAAGAAAGCACGAATTAACATTTCTAATTTTTGTTTATTTTCTTCTGTAGAAAGCATTTGCGGTGTCATTTTTTGATTTAATAACACTCCACCAGTTATTTTTTCTGTTGGCAATTTAGCAACAGATTTAAATACAGCTGTTGGCCCATTTTTATCTGCATTATGTGCAGGGCTACAACCTTCTGCAAGTGGTTCATAAGCATTTCTTCCATCAGGTGTCGCCATTGTTCCCATACCTTGACCTACATTAGCACTGATTGAAGATGTACCACCATAGCGAATACCACCGATTGGACCTCTATGATAACGAGTATTTGGATATTTTTTGATTTCATCTAAATAAGAATCATAAGCTTCAACTACAAGATTATCTACATAATCAATATCATTACCATATTTTGGCACTTCATCAATCAACATTGCCTGAATTTTTTTATTTTCATCAGATTGGAAATCATCTAAAATAGCATTCCAAAGTTGAATTGGTGTGATTTTCTTTTCTTCAAAAACTAATTTTTTAATTGCAGCTAAAGAGTCAGCCATGTTGGCAATACCGACTTGAAGTCCAGATATGAAATCATATACTGCACCGCCTTCTTTGATAGTTTTTCCTCTACCAATACAATCATCAATAAGTGCAGAACATAAAATATCTGGCACATCTCGCTCAGAAGCTTTATCAATAGCATTTTCGACAATAACACTATAACGAGTCATTTCGCGTACAGTTTTATCCCATGCAGATAATAATTCTTCATAGCTCTTCATATCTTTGAAATAGCCATAGCCTTTAGTGAAGCGTTTTCCTGTAGTTAAATCCACACCATCATTCATAGCACAAAGAAGCACTCTTGGGAAATTTATATACGACATACCAGTACAGCGATAGCCCCATTTTCCTGGAACAGCCGTTTCTACACAACCAATAGCACTATAATTATAAGCGTCTTCTTCTTTTACACCCCAATTGATAAAAGATGGAATGATGATTTCATCATTATTTAAAGCAGGCATACCAAAGCCTATTTTCATAACTTCAATACAATCATCAAAGAATGCTTTATTGATATTTTTATGATAACGAACGGTTAAATTAGGCTGTGTAAGTCTAGTCTGCGCTACAGATTGCAATACCACAAAACTCAATTCATTAACAGCATCTTTTTTGTCTGGAGTTTGCCCACCGATAGTAACATTTTGATACATTGGTGAACCTGCTGAACTTAAAGTATGAGCTTGAGAACGCACTTTATTAATAGTTAAAGTTTTTATCCACAAACAAGTCAAAAGTTCTAAAGCTTCATCTTTGGTGATAACTTTTTCTTGAATATCTTTTATATAGTAAGGATACATATATTGGTCAAATCTGCCATAGCTCAAAGAATGACCATTAGATTCAATCTGTAAAATCAATTGAATAAACCATACAGATTGCACTGCTTCATAAAAAGAAGTTGCTGATTCATAAGGAACTTTAGCACAAATTCTGCTTATCTCTAATAATTCTGCTTTTCGTTTACTATCTTTTTCTTTATCGGCTAATTCCTGAGCTAATTTACTATAACGTTGTGCAAATTGATGAACGGCTTCAATAACGATTAACACAGCCTTATAAAATATATTTTTATCAATGCTATCTGGATCAGTAAGGTCAAGCTTTGCTTTTAAATCTTTTACTCTTTCCTCATAGCCTTTTAAACCAAAAGCTAAGATTTTTTCATAATTGACAGCTAAATGAGCATCTCCTGCATTTAATTTTCCTTCCATGCCAAAGACGCCCGTTTCCATAAATACGCTGACTTCTTCTGGTAAAAGAGCTTCACCTCTAGCACGAAGATTATTATTTTCCCAAAATGGAGCTATATCTCTCAATTGCTGTTTTGTTTCTTCTGTGATATAAAAAACATCACCATCTCTTTTTTCAAAAAGATCTAATTCATTTAATACAAACTCCATAGTATATTCTGGAAAAATTGGAGCATTTTTATTTTTTGTAGCCTGATTACCTACAATCAAAGTTTTATCTTCAATATAAATGCTCATATAAAACTTCCTCACGAAAAGCTTTCATTCTATCAGTTAATGAGCCAAAATATGCTTTATTTTCCATAATTAATACCTCCAACAAGTATAAAAATTTATTTTAATTCGTAAATATTTTTAATTTCATCTATAATTAAAATAACTTATTTAAACTTATATGTCAATATTTTTTATTTTAATAAATAAATTCAGTTTCAAATGAAAGTTTTATGATTTATTTTTATTAAAGAAAATGATATAATTTATATAAAGTAAAATTAAGCGAGGAAGTTATCATGCGTAAAGCTAATTATATGCAAACAGGTGTAATTTTTAATATTCAAAAATTCAGTATAAATGATGGCCCTGGTATCCGCACTGTAGTTTTTTTCAAGGGTTGTCCTTTGCATTGTAAATGGTGTGCTAATCCCGAAAGTCAACTAGCTAAAATCCAAATTCTCTGGGATAAGAAAAAATGCCTTCATTGCCATCATTGTTTAGAAATTTGTCTACAAAAAGCTATTTTCCTAAAAGATGATAATATTTTTATTGATACTAATAAATGCACTCTATGCAAACAATGTATAAATACATGTCCGCAAAAAGCATTAACAAGTGAAGGAGAAATTAAAACTGTACAACAAGTTTTAGATATAGTACTTCAAGATGAAGTCTTTTATGAAGAAAGTGATGGCGGTATCACTCTATCTGGCGGCGAATTTCTCATGCAAACTCAATTTGCCGAAGAACTGTTAATCGCAGCTAAAGAAAAAAATCTACATACATGCTGTGAAACAACTGGCTTTTGCACTCCTGAAAAATTTCAGCACATCATACAATATATAGATTATATTTTATTTGATTTAAAACACTGGGATAGCCAAAGACATCTCGAAGGTACTGGCATAGATAATAAATTGATTTTAACTAATATGAAATATGCCATCTCCACTGGCAAAAAAGTTCTTCCTAGAATTCCTGTAATCCCTAAATTCAACGACTCCTTAGAAGATGCTAAAAAATTTTGTAACATTTTACATGATGTAGGTAGTAATCAATGTCAATTATTGCCATTTCATCAATTCGGCGAAAATAAATATCATCTTTTAAATAAACAATACGCTTATGAAAATCAACCTGCACTTCACCGTGAAGACTTACAAGAGTATTTGCAAATATTTTTAGATAATGATATCCATGCCTTTTTCTAATTTTTATAATCGTTTAAGCTTGTGTTATACTAATAGATAATATTTCTATTAAAGATTGGAGTCTATAATGAAAAATAGAGCAAATAAAATCTTAGAATTGCTTACACTCTCACCTGAAAATAAAATGGAAGTAACTGCACTTGCAGAAAAATTACAAGTCTCTCAAGTAACTATCCGCAAAGATTTAGATGCTTTAGAAAATAAAGGTATTATCAAACGAGAACATGGTATTGCTCTTTTATGTAGCACCGATGACATCAATGGCAGAATAGCTTATCATTATGAAGAAAAACGCAAAATTGCTCAAAAAGCTGCCGAACTCATAAAAGATGGCGATACTATCATGATTGAAAATGGCAGTTGTTGTGCTCTTTTAGCTGAAAACTTAACCTTGTCTAAAAAAGATTTAACCATCATCACCAATAGTGCATTTATTGCCGACTATATTCGTGGTAAAGCTAATTTTCAAATCATTCTCCTCGGTGGAATTTATCAACCTGATTCCCAAGTCATGGTAGGCCCTATGGTTCGCCAAGGTGCAGAGAATTTTTTTGTAAATTTCTTTTTCATTGGCACTGATGGCTATTCTTCAAAGATAGGTTTTACTAATAAAGACCAAATGAGAGCTCAAGCTGTGCGTGATATGGCTCTTCAGGCAGAACAAGTAATCGTTTTGACTGAAAGTGAAAAATTTTATAAGCATAGCGTTGTTCCTTTAAATTTAAAAGATAGTGTAAAAATGGTAATAACAGATAACCATATTACGGATATCATTAAAGCTGAGCTAGAAAGTAAACATATTCCAGTTATAATTTCTTAAAATCTCTACTAAATTTAACAAAAACCAACCACATTCAGATTATATGATATAATTAATTTATTATGATTATGAAGGTGGTTATTTTATATGGGACAAATTTCTATTAATTTAACTGATAATGATAAATTAGCTCTAAAAAAAGAAGCTAAAAAACAAAAAAAATCCCTATCTGAATTTTGTCGTGAACGCATTTTAAATCCTCATAAACAGATACCTTCTGAAAAATCTACTGAATTTATTCACAGTGCAGATATAGATAAGAAATTAACAACATTAAATAAAAATCTTATAGTTTTATTCAATGAAATAAAAGCACTTCAACAAAATCAATTAGAAATGCGCAAACAAATTTATTATAATTCCTCTTATCTTTATTTCCTAACTCATGAATTATTTGCAGATAATCCAGAAATCGCTCATAAAATTGATGAAAAAATAAAAAACTTAAATTTCAATTATGATAATTCTTCAACAGACAAAAATATAAAATAAAACAAAAATAGCATTATCCCTAAAGATAATGCTATTTTTATTATAAATTCTCTATTTATTTTTATTTGCCTTTTGCAGGCTCGATATTTAATTTATAGCCTTTAATAGTATTTCTATGCATTACAGATATTACTTTTTCAGCTATATCTTTTGGCACTTCCACAAAAGTAAATTTGTCATAAATATTGATTACACCAATTATGCTACCTGGAATATCAACTTCTGAAGCAAATGTGCGCACGATATCTTGTGGACGAATACCTTGTTTACGACCAATATTTAAGAATAAACGTACCATACCAGGTGCTCCACCTGTATTTTCAAAACGTTCATCTAAAACTTTATCGTCTTTTTCTTTCACGCCTTCAATAGAAAGCTGTAGCGCTGCTGCTGCGATATCTACATAATCAAAACCTTCATTAGCGATATCGGAAATAATTAAATGATAATCTGCATACGTATTATTATTTAATGTTTTTAATAAACGTTCCTTGATTGCTTCTCTTTGACGTTCAATAACATCAGCAGGTGTTGGAAGCTCTCCTCGTATCATACGAGATTTTGTCATGCGTTCAATTAATTTTAATTGACGATATTCTTTTGGTTCAATGAATGTAACAGCGATACCTGTACGACCAGCACGACCAGTACGACCGATACGATGTACATAAGATTCATGGTCTTGTGGAATATCAAAATTGATTACATGGCTGATATCATCTATATCAATACCACGAGCAGCCACATCTGTTGCAATTAAAATTTCAAGTTTTCCTTCACGGAAACGACGCATAACACGGTCGCGCTGTGCTTGGCTCATATCACCATGTAAGCTACCAGCCATATAACCACGAACTTGTAGTGAAGCTTGAAGGTCATCAACATTTTTCTTTGTACGGCAGAAAATAATATATTTACCACTATCTTCTATATCAAGTACACGACAAAGACCTTCGAATTTATCACGAGTTTCAAAATATAATTGGTCAACTGATGGCACTGTAAGTTGTTCACGACTGATCATTACTTTTTGCGGATTATGCATATAGCTACGTGCTAATTTTTCAATTGGTGCTGGCATTGTAGCAGAGAATAATAAAGTCTGACGATTTTCACCTTGTGCCACATTTGACATGATTTCTTCAATATCTTCAATAAAGCCCATATCGAGCATTTCATCAGCTTCATCTAAAATGAGCATTTTTACATGGTCAAGTTTTATAGTATTGCGACGAATATGGTCGATGAGTCTACCTGGAGTACCTACTACTACTTTAACCCCAAAGCGAAGAGCTCTAATTTGACGATCTATCATTTGACCGCCATATACAGGTAAAGTTTTCACGCGTTTATATTTACCAATTTTATTAAATTCTTCTGCAATCTGAATAGCAAGCTCACGTGTTGGAGTCAATACTAAAGCTTGAATGTATTTATTTTTTTCATCAATTTGTTCAATAGTTGGAATACCAAACGCTGCTGTTTTTCCTGTACCAGTTTGGGCTTGTCCTATAACATCATGACCTTCTAACGCTAAAGGTATAGTCTGTGCTTGAATTGGAGATGGTTCTTCAAATCCCATATCACGAACAGCATTTAATACCTTTTTACTTAATTGCATATCTTCAAATTTAATAATTTTTTCTTCCAAAAAATAGTCCTCCTATTTACTTTATTTCTTCATATCAAAGAAATATAATCCATTATTTATTCTTAATATATTGTCTTATCATTTCTAATGCTTGCTGAGTAGAGCGATATCTTACACGTGCTCTATCGCCAGAAAAAATATTTTCTTTTACTACTGTATTATCTTTACCAGCTACAGCAATATAAACTAAACCTACAGGCTTTTTATCTGTTCCTCCAGTAGGGCCTGCTATACCAGTTATGCCTACACCAATATCAGAACCTACCACTTTTCTTATACCTTCAGCCATTTGTTTAGCTACTTCTGGTGATACTGCACCCTTTATATCTAAAATTTCTTTATCTACATCAAGAAATTTCATCTTAGCTTCATTGCTATAAGTTACAATACTGCCTTTAATATACATAGAACTTCCTGAGATAGATGTCAATCTACTAGCTAGCATTCCACCAGTACAGGATTCAGCACAAGCTACAGTCAAGCAATTATCTTTCAATAATTTAGCTACGACTTCTTCCATATTCTCATCATCAACAGCATAAATATATTCACCAACGCGAGCTTTTACTTGAGCTTCTACTACTTCAATCATTTTTTCTGCTTCACTATGAGTTGATGCTTTAGCTGTAATGCGAATAATTACGCCTTCTGGTCGAATGAGTAATGCTAAAGTTGGATTAGATTGTGCTAAAATCAAATCTTTTATCTTTGTTTCTAATAAAGACTCACCTATACCACAAGTGTTTAATACTTTAGATACAATCACATGTTTAAAGCCAAATTTTCTTTGTAAAAATGGCTTTAAACTACGTTCAAACATATCTTTCATTTCACTTGGTGGGCCTGGTAAATTAATTAAATATTTACCATTATTTTCTAAGACAACACCAGAAGCTATGCCATTATAATTTAAAAATACTTCAGCACCTTCTGGAAGTGTTACTTGACGTAAATTATTTTCAGTCCAAACAACATGTCTTTGAGCAAAATGTTCGTCCATGCGTCGTTTACTTTCAGCATGGATTTTTAATTTGCGTCCAAAAATTTCTGCTGACACTTCTTTTGTTATATCGCCCTGTGTTGGTCCCAAACCACCAGAAGTTATGACAATATCTGCTCTAGATAATGCATGCTCTAACACTGCTTTCATGCGATCATGATTATCACCAACAGTTGTTTGATATACTACATCAAAACCTAATTCATTAAGACGAGCTGACATATAAGCTACATTTGTATTGATTACTTGACCTAATAACAATTCACTACCTGTAGTTACGATTTCTACTATCATCTAAAACTCATCTCCAATTAAATTATTTACGCGTCTACGCGTTCACCCACTACATCATAATCAAAGCCTTGTAAAATTCTAACTTTAACAATATCGCCTGGCTGACTGATATCATCACCTTCGATAAATACTTGACCATCTACATCTGGAGCTTCACGATAAGAACGACCATATGCCATATGTTGTTCATCATCACGACCTTCAATCAACACATCAAATACTTTACCTTCCATTTCAATATTGATAGTTTCAGAAATTTTACTTTGAAGACTCATTAAATCATGATAGCGTTCCTGCATGATATTTTCATCAACTTGATTTGGCATATCATAAGCAGATGTTCCTTCTTCACGAGAATAAGAGAAAATACCTACTTTATCAAAACGTTGTTTTTCTACAAAATTGCGAAGTGTAGTATATTGAGAATCTGTTTCTCCAGGGAAACCAACAATAAAGCTAGAACGAATTACAACACCTGGAATACGTTCACGCAATTTAGCTAATAAGGCTTCTACACTTTCTTTTGTATCACTGCGACGCATACGTTTTAATACATCATTATGAGCATGTTGTAATGGTAAATCTACATAATTACAGATTTTATCTTCACTAGCAATCAAATCGATTAATTCATCTGTAAATGTATGTGGATAAGCGTATTGTATACGCAACCATTTTACTTTCTCAATTTTAACTAATTCTTTTAATAATTCCACTAAAGATGGTTTTCCATAGATATCTCTACCATAATAAGTTGTATCTTGCGCAATAATATTAAATTCTTTTACACCTTTTTCAGCTAAAGCTTCAACTTCCTGCTTAATATCCTCAATAGTACGGCTGCGATAATTACCACGTACATATGGAATAGCACAATATGCGCAACGATGATTACAACCTTCGGCAATTTTAATATATGCACTATAAAATGGAGTAGTAAAAATACGTGGTGTTGAAGCAGTGTAAATTTCTTTAGATTCACCTGTAATCAATACACGTTTTCTTTCTTGAATAGTAGCTTCAACAGCTTCCATAATACGGCTCCATGCACCAGTGCCAACGATAGCATCTACTTCTGGAAATTCTTCTAATAATTCCTGACCATAACGCTGACCCATACAACCAGCAATAATCAAAGAATGACATTTTCCTTTGCCTTCTTGTTTATATTCTGCCATATTTAAAATAGTTGTGATAGATTCTTCTTTAGCAGATTGAATAAAAGTACATGTATTTACAATTAAAATATCTGCCTTTGCTGGTTCAGCTGTGATCTCAATATTATTTTTGGCTAAAATACCTAGCATAACTTCTGTATCTACTAGGTTTTTAGAACAACCTAAACTTATAAAACCGGCTTTTAACATAATTTCTCCTCCTGAGTTTAAACTCCAATTACTTTAATTTTTTAAACGCACATTTGTTACCCATTCATCTAAAATAGCTTTTTTTGCATTTTCATCAAAAATAGTATTCTTTTCTAAAAATCTTATATTCTTCCCTGCAAATTCTTTATAAGTCAAAGATGTGTAATTTGTTGGTACATAATAATAACGATTTTTTTGTAAGCTGATTTGAATATCATCACCTAATAACCATTTGATAAAATTATTTGCTTCTACTTGTTGATTACTATCTTTAACAATGCCTACAGCTGTCAATTGGTATGCAGTTCCGTCTTTTGGATAAATGATGCTTATAGGATAATTATCATTTATATATCGCAACGTTTCACTTTGTACTGCTATAGCAACATCAGCCTCTCCCATACCAACCATACGCACTGGAGTGGATAAATATTTAGCATAACGCACTACTTTAGCATGAATTTGTTGCATCAACAACATAGTATTATCTATATTTTTATCTTGACTTAACGAATACAATACATTTGCAGCAGCTGAAGCCACCATAAAATCTGTCATAGCTATTTTTATATTATTATTCTGTGCTAAATCATTCCAAGTCAAAGGAATTTGCCAATTATTTTTCACATAATCTAAATTATAACAAAAAACAATAGGGTCATACCATACACCAATCCAAGAATTATTATTATCTTTAAATCGCTCTTTTACAATATCTTCTTCTTCAGATATATTGCTTGTCAATGCATTTAAACTTTTTAATTCTTCTAAAACTGTTGAATCTGCTAAGACCATATCAACATCTTTTATATTATTATGTTGAAAATTATTTATTAAATCCTCTTTTGCTATAGGAATAAAATTCACTTGAATATTAGCATCTTTTTGATATTCACTAGCAATAATCGAAGCCATCTCTACAGGAATTGTAGTATATACTGTTAAAGTTTTAGTTACAGGTATAAATTTATTGGCTTGTTCTTTTTTGCCAACACTTTGTGTTGTATAAAGTAAAGTCGCTAATACCATAAATACAATACATAACCCAATTATCAATAAAGGTATATATCGTCGCATACTTTCACTTCCTGTTGAAATTATTTCTTTGTTGAGCAAAAAACAGGCAATCAATGTCATGATTGCCTGTTAATAACCTTATTTACTACTATGTCTCATCCATGGTGGAAGATCTGGGAAGCCCATTCCCACTTCTTCTACTGCTGGCTGTTTTGGTACTGAAGGAAATTCAGGTACACCTTCATCAGCATTTTCGTCAAATCCTGTAGCTATAACAGTTATTCTTACAGTATCATCAAGAGTTTCATCTATTGCTGTACCAAAAATAATATTTGCATCTTCATGAGCAGCTTCAGAGATAATTCTTGAAGCTTCATTTACTTGTGCTAAGCCTAAATTTGGACCACCAGTAATATTATATAACACACCTTTTGCGCCCTGAATGGAAGTTTCTAACAATGGGCTATTTACTGCAATTTTAGCTGCATCAATAGCTGCATTATCACCTTGACCTTCACCTATACCCATGAGTGCAGAACCTGCATTACTCATAATTGTTTTTACATCGGCAAAGTCAAGATTGATAAGACCTGGAACAGCAATCAAGTCGGAAATACCTTGTACACCTTGACGAAGAACATCGTCTGCTATGCGGAAAGCGTCTACCATTGAAGTTTTCTTATCAATAATATCCAACAATCTATCATTTGGAATTGTAATCAAAGTATCTACATTTGCTTTTAAATTTGCAATACCAGCTTCTGCTTGTTTCAAACGTTTTTTACCTTCAAAAGTAAATGGTCTAGTAACTACACCTACAGTAAGAGCGCCAACTTCTCTAGCACATTCAGCTACGATTGGAGCACCACCTGTACCTGTACCACCGCCCATACCAGCAGTTACGAAAATCATATCTGCACCTTGTAATGCTTTTATGATATCATCGCGATTTTCTTGAGCAGCTTTTTCACCAATCTCTGGTCTAGCACCTGCACCTAAACCACGAGTTAATTTTTCACCAATCTGCATGCGATTTTGTGCCATAGCATGTACTAATGCTTGTGCATCTGTATTTATCGCAATGAATTCTACTCCCTTTAAACCAGAAGCAATCATTCTATTTACGGCATTATTACCGCCACCACCAACACCAACTACTTTTATTTTCGCAATCGGCTCCATTTCTTGTTCCTGATCAAACTCAAACACCACTGTAACCCCCAGTTCTCTATTCTCATAAGCTTTTTTTAATTTTAAATTAGTTCTACTAAAATTTTATATTTACAATCCTGTAACTTTATGTGTTAATTATTCTTTCAATTACTTATAAAATTAAAAAATATTACACTTAATAACTAATTATATAACAAAAAACATGTTTAGCCAATATCTTATTTGTTATTTTGTCAATAATTGCTTTATTAAAACCCTACCAATATATTTTAATATATAATAAAAAAGCTCTCAATACAACAGTTTAATAGCTTAAATATTTTATTTAACTATTATCTTGTATCAAGAGACTTATTTCATTTAGTAAATATATATGTTTTAACTACATCTAAATCCTGTAATAATTTAAAACCTAATGCTAATAAAATTACATAATATAAATCTAATCCTAAACTATCTCCAATAAACACAAATAATACAGCAATAATTACATTTGCAAAAAAAGTTATAATAAAAATATTGCCTTTAAATTTATCTCTCATTATTAATTTAATAGCACTACAAACAGATTCTATCCCAGCTAATATAGCCACTGAAAATAATTTATTATATTCTGTAGGAATAACAACTGGCACTATGTATCCTATACTGCCACCTAATAAACCTGCTATCACACATAAAATAACTACATTTTTCATAAAAATCCCCTACATAAAACTCATTGAGATATAGCTGTTACATATTTAAATTCTGTTGCACCCTTATATGCAGGAATAACTATATTATTATCCTTTTTTATATCCACTTGTATTCCCCATACACTCAAAGTTTCAGCTACTCCACCACGCATTTTTATAGCATCTTCCATACTTTTGGCATTACCTATAGCCTTTATTACAAATGGAGCTGCTACTCTTGTGTTATTTACTGAAATAGTAGGACCTGCACAGCGAATTTCTGAAGTTGATATCAGTCTTTGATCATTCAATGAGATTGCTTCTGCACCCGCAGCTCGTAATTCATTAATTACTTTTAAGATATCTTCGTCATGAATTATATATAAATTCGTATTATCTGAATTTGATATGATTTTTTTGCTATCTTCAATAGATACTACTACACCTGGGCCTTTGACTGCTGTTGTTCCTGCTAAAAAATTTATCCTTTCAGGAAATTCTTTTCGCAAATTTCCATCTTCTTTCAATCTAACAATTTCTGCTTTTAATTCATCACGTTCTTGTTCCGTACGCAATAACATATCAGATAATTTTTCTATTCGTTGATATTGAGTAGATGTCTTCACATTCTCTTGAGCCGTCCTTACTTGAACAGATATCATAAATCCCAATAAAAAGCATATAAAAATTATCGAATAAAATTTTTTATCTCTAATCATTATTTAGCCTCATTGCTTTATTTTTAATACTGGTCGAGCATAACTAAAATCAATGTATTCAACTGGTATAGTTGTTGTCTTTACATCATAAAAAAATTCATTTGTTTTATTTGCTAAATCCTCTGGATCTTCTATATTACCTAAAATAATTTTTGTTCCTTTTAGGGTATAAACTTCAATAGTATTTGCATCAGCAATATTTATTTGTATAATCTGTTGTAATACTTCTGGTTTTAAATAACCTAAATAGCTTAAAACTTTATTTACTACTTCATTTTCAACTTTATCACCAGTATATACATCATCTAAAGAAATGCCTACTATCACTGGCTTTTGTATCTTTTTAGGATCTTTATATGTGTCAATTATCACACTATTTTTATCTAAATCAACATAACCATAACTGCAATTCATAACTGCAAGTGGTAATCTTTCTACAATTTCTATATTTAAACAGTTCGGAAAATCTCGCCAAACTTTAGCTGTATCTATGCGTAAATCGTTTTGTAAATAATTTTGAATAACATCTGTTTGTACAGAAAAAATATTTATAGGTTCTGTTATTCGTGCAATTTGCAAAACATCTTCTCTAGGTAAATAAGAATTACCTGTAACTTTTACATAACCTATTTTCAATATAGGCGAGTTAATTATAAATATAATTGCTAGTATAGCAAAGAGGCCTATTAGGCCTCTTTTTAAATTTTTAGCTGCAATTAATCTTTTTGATTTAACTTGCTTTTTTGTCATAAATTATTCCTTATTTTTCTTCTATAGCCATCTGCAAAATCATTTCACATAATTCACCAAAAGAGATGCCTACATGATTTGCTGCATCTGGAACTAAAGATGTCTGTGTCATACCTGGAACTGAATTTATTTCCAATACATATGGAATATTTTCTTCGCTGAGCATAACATCTACACGTACAACACCACGGCAATCAGCTACTGTACATGCATCAATACATAATTTTTGAATTTTAGCTGTTAATTCTTCGCTAAGTGGTGCTGGAATAATGTGGAAAGATTCACCTTTTGTATATTTGCTCTTATAATCATATCTACCAGAATTAGTAGTTATTTCGATAATTGGTAAAGCTTTCTTTTCTTTATTTCCATAAACAGGAATAGATAATTCTCTACCTTTGATGAATTCTTCAACTAGAATAGCATCATCATATTCAAAACATGCATCAATTGCTTTTTGTAAATCTTCTTTTTTCTCTACAATCTCTACACCAATACTAGAACCTTGTGAAGCTGCTTTTACAACTACTGGCATAGAGAATTTACCAGCAATTTCTTCTACTAAATTTCTATCAGTATCTGTTTTACGATAAATAAGGCAATTTGGTGTAGAAATTCCTGTAGAACGGAAAAGATGTTTACTTGCTACTTTATCCATTGTTATCGCACTGGATAAAACGCTACAACTTGTATATGGCATATCAATCATTTCAAGTACTGCTGCAATTCTGCCATCTTCACCATATTTACCATGAACAGCATTAAATACAATATCACAGCCACTTTCTTTGATATCTTCCACTAATGTTTTTGGCACAAATTCCATGCCTACTACATTATAACCTTTTTCTTGTAAAGCATTTAAAATAGCTGTACCAGTTAATCTAGAAATTTCTGCTTCACTAGATGGGCCACCCATCAAGACAACAATCTTTTTAAAATTCATTTTCTATTCCTCACAATTATAAACTTTGAGCTAAATTTTCACCAACAGTATAGATATTACCTGCACCCATAGTAATGATTAAATCTCCAGCTTGAATATTTTCTTTAAGCCATGGTGCAATATCTTCTAATTTTTCAATGTAAACAGCATCTACACCTGTTTGTTTTTTTACTTCATCTACAATAGTTTTACCTGAAATTCCTTCGATAGGGTCTTCACTTGCTGCATAAATATCAGTTAATACCAATACATCTGCACCTACAAAACAAGAACCGAATTCTTTTTGTAATAATTGTGTTCTGCTATAACGATGTGGCTGGAAAGCTACTATTAAACGTTTTGGATTTGTCTGTTTAGCAGCTTTTATAGTTGTTTGAATTTCAGTTGGATGATGTGCATAATCATCTACAATCCAAACATTTTCATTTCTAAATTTTGTTTGGAAACGACGTTTTGTACCAGAAAAAACTTTAAATCCTTCTGCTATTTCTTCTATGCTCAATCCCATATGATGACATACAGCAATTGTAGCTAATGCATTTAATACATTATGTTTGCCTGGAATATTAAGAGCTACATCTCCTAAAACTTCACCTTTATAAATAACAGTAAAGCTTGTATGTGGTCCATCTATTTTAATATCTTTTGCCATATAATCAGCATCATGATCTAAAGCATAAGAAATATATTTTCTATCCACTTTATCTGCTATATTTCTAATATTTTCATTATCAAAGCATAATACAGCAAGACCTGTTTCTTTATCTAAATTCTGTACAAATTGGATAAATGCTTTGATGATATTTTCCATAGAACCATAATGATCCATATGGTCATCTTCAATATTAGTAACAACTGCAATTTTAGGATAGAACTTCAAGAAAGAGCCATCACTTTCATCAGCTTCAGCTACTAAATAATCAGATTTACCAAGTTTTGCATTGCCTTTTAAATAATCTACAAAACCACCAATTAAAATTGTAGGGTCAACTTTTGCATGTTCTAAAACTACACTGATCATAGAAGATGTAGTTGTTTTTCCATGAGCACCTGCTACTGCTATTCCTTTAGCATCATTTAATAGATAAGCTAAGATATCGGAACGATGAAATAATTTTAAACCTTTAGCTTTCGCAGCTACAAGTTCAGGATTATCTTGATGTATTGCAGAAGATAAAACTAATGCTTCTTTACCTTCTACATTCAAAGCATCATGACCTTTATAAATTGTAGCACCTTTTGCTTTTAAATGTTTTACTACTGCTGATTCACTCAAATCAGAACCAGATATTTCATATCCTTTGTCTAACATTACTTCAGCAATGGCACTCATACCTACGCCACCAATGCCAACAAAATGTAATTTTTTTATACCTTCAAGCACTTTTCAAGTACACCTCTCACAATCAATAATTTGTTTTTTTAGCCAAATCCACTACCATTTCAGCAATAGCTAAAGCAGCGCTAGGTTTTCCCATATTACGGCTAGCTTCCACCATTTCTTGTAGACGATTTTCACTAGCAAGCATATCTTCTAATACATTTATCAATTTTTCGCTTGTAAGTTCACGATTTAAGATAACTTTAGCAGCTCCATTTTTTTCTAATTCACGAGCATTAAATTCTTGATGATTTTCTGCTGCAAATGGATATGGTATTAATACTGCTGGTACACCTCTTGCTGTAAGCTCTGCTAAACTTGTAGCCCCAGCTCTAAAAACAGCTATATCTGTAGCTGCTAATGCTTTTGGCATATCATACAAATATGGATAAACAGCTAAATTATCTACTTTATCTAAATTAACACCTAAATCAGCTAAGCCATTTTTTACAAAATCATATTCATTTTTACCTGTAACATGCATAATCTGCACACGATAATTATTGGCAAAATGTTTATGAACTTCAAGCATAGCTTTATTAATGCTATGCGCACCACGACTTCCACCAGATATTAAAATAGTTTTTTTCGTAGTATCTAATGAAAATTCCATTAAACCTTCATTTCTTGTACTCAACAAAATGTCATCACGAATAGGATTGCCTGTGAATACTACTTTATTTTCAGGGAAATAACTTAAAGCTCGTTTATATCCTACTGCTATTTTATCTACAAATCTTGCTAAAATTTTATTAGTAACACCTGGAATAGCATTTTGTTCTTGTATCAAAGCTGGTATTCCCATCAAACTTGCAGCCATCAAAATAGGTCCACATACATATCCACCCGTTCCAATAGCCACATCTGGTTTAAAGTTTTTAACTATATTTCTAGCCTTCATTACAGCTTTTAACGCCTTACCTGCTACTACAAAATTTTTCATAGTCAAATGACGTTCAAAACCACTTATATCTAAAGTAACAAAAGGAATTTGTTCACGTGGAATAATATCAGCTTCCAAACCCTTTTTAGTACCTACATAGAGAAATTCTGCATTTGGCACTAATTTTTTTATATTATTTATCAATGTAATTGCTGGATAAATATGTCCTCCTGTGCCACCGCCAGATACAATTATCCTCATACTATTTTCTCACTTTCTCTATTTAAACTTATTTCAATTCATTAACTAAACGTTTAAAATCACGACCACGAGCTTCATAACCTTCATACATATCAAAACTTGCACATGCTGGTGATAATAATACTACTTGTGGAACTTTGGCTATTTTATGAGCATAATTTACTGCTTCTTGCATAGAATATCCTGCTTCATAAATCTTATCTTCTGGATAATTATGTTTTAAAGCTTCTTCTTTAAAACGTTTTGTAGCATCGCCAACTAAAATTAAATTATCCACACGTTCATTTACTAAAGCATAAAATTCATCAAGTGGAGTATTTTTATCATCGCCACCTGCTATCAAAATTATATGTGGGAATGTTGCAATTGCTTTATTGGCAGCTTCTGGATTTGTTGCCTTAGAGTCATTATAATAAGTTACTCCATCAATAGTTTTAACAGGTTCAATACGATGTTCTACTGGAGCAAAGGCTTTCAAAGCTTCTGCCATTTTTATAGTATCGCCACCTGCCAAAAAGGCTAAGCTTAAAGCTGCTAAAGCATTTTCTATATTATGGCTACCTTTGATTTGCATATCATCTACATTACAAATAACATGCATTAAACCTTTCCAACGAATAACAAGTTGATTATCTTTTACAAAAGCCCCTTCTTCTAATTCTTGGGAACTACTGAAAAAGCAGATTGTACTTTTGGCTCTGTTTGCCATATCACGAGTATGTACATCATCATAATTTAAAACTAAGAAATTTTCTTCAGTATGATGAGCAAATACTTTTTCTTTTTCAGCTTGATAAACTTCCATAGTTTTATGACGAGCCAAATGGTCAGGAGTTACATTTAATATAGCTGCACCTTTTGTTGCAAAATCACTAGAAGCTTCCATCTGATAACTGGATATTTCTGCTACAATACAACCATTTTCGCCAATGCGATAACATTCTTCACAAAGTGGTGTACCAATATTACCACCCACACCAACATTATCTTCACCATAAATAGTCTTCATCAATTCGCCTAAAAGCATAGTAGTTGTAGTCTTACCATTTGTACCTGTAACAGCAAAAATAGGAGCTTTAGCTAATTTATAAGCAAACTCTACCTCACTAATAATTTTTACCTTTTCAGCTACTTTTTCAAAAAGTGGTAAATGTCTTGGTACAGCTGGAGAAATAATCACTAAATCTGAGCCTTCAAATAAAGCTTCTGTTTGTTTTCCTAAAACTACTTTTATATCTAAAGCAGTAAGCTCAGTTAAATCGTGCTTTTCACCTAGTTTTTCATTAGCATCACTTAAAATAACATCTGCTCCTAGTTTTTTAGCAAGTTTAGCTGCTGCAAAACCGCTAATGCCTGCACCGATTACAATAACCTTCTTATTGCTCAAATCCATTAAAAAAACCTCCTAAAATCTTTAAATTTATTTCTTTTATACGTAAGAAATAAATGAAAGAAACCTAGCTCTATCTAAATATTAATCAGTGTTAACTATAATGTAAAGTCAATAAAGCTAAAATACAAAAAACAAATTCAGCAAACCAAAAAGTCATAACTACACGAGTTTCTGACCAACCTTTTAATTCAAAATGATGATGAATTGGACTCATTAAAAATACGCGTTTACCTGTAGTTTTAAAAGATGTTACCTGAATGATTACAGATAAAGTTTCGATTACAAATAATCCACCTAAGATAATCAATAACAATTCTGTCTTTGTCAAAATTCCAAGACCAGCTAAAACACCACCTAGAGCAAGAGAACCAGTATCACCCATGAATACTTTTGCTGGATGGTAATTGAATTTCAAGAAAGCTACACATGCACCGAAACAAGCAAAACTATAAATCGCTAAATTTGCTTTATTGAAATATAAACAAACAGCAGCAAAACCTAATGAAGCTACAGCCATAGCACCAGATGCTAAGCCATCTAAACCATCAGTTAAATTTACAGCATTTGTAGTACCAATAAGCACACCAATTACTAAAACATAATAAAACCAACCAATATCATAAGTTTGTCCAATAAATGGTATCCAAACATCTTGAGTAAGTCCTGTATAATTTATACCAATATAAGTTACAATAATTGCAATAATAAATTGTCCTAGTAATTTTTGTTTAGCTTTTAAACCTAAATTACGTTTTAAAACAACTTTTATATAATCATCTAAAAATCCTAAAACAAAATGACCTAACATTACAAATAAAGCTAAAGCCACTTCTATAGTAAAATCTGCAAAAATTAAAGTTGCAATAGTAATACCACCAACAATCATAATACCACCCATAGTTGGTGTTCCTGATTTTGCTTGATGACTTTTTGGTCCTTCTTCACGAATGCTTTGACCAAATTTTAATTTATGTAGTTCCGGAATTAAAAATGGTCCTACTGTCAAAACTACAAGGGCAGCAGCTACTGCTGCCCATATCATATTTAAATTAAATGCTTCTATCATTTATATTCTTTCTCCAATAACTCAATTATTTTTTCCATATGCATACCATGAGAGCCCTTAAATAAAACAGTATCTTCTTTTTGTAATTCTTTTTTCAATACATCTACTGCTTCTTCATGACTTGCACATTCAAAAACTTTTGCTACCCCTACTTTTTTTGCAGCTTCAGCTGTGAATTTTGTCAATGTGCCTCTAGTGATTACAATATCCACACCTAATTTACCAGCTAATAAACCAATATCTTCATGAGCTTTTTGTTCTACACTACCTAATTCAAACATATCACCCATTACTAAAATTTTACGTTTCTTAGCTACTTTAGTTAAATTTTCTAAAGCTGCTTTTGTAGACATTGGACTTGCATTATACGCATCATTTATTAAATTAAAATCAGCTAATCTTTTATATTCAAAACGCATAGCAGTTGGTTTAAATGTAGCTAATCCTTTTTGCATTTCCTCAACAGTAAGTCCACAAGCATAACCTACAGCTAAAGCAGCTAAACAATTATAAACATTGTGTATACCTATCATATTCAATGTAAAATGAGCTACTTTATCGCCAACAATTGCGTCAAATTCTGTTTTGCCATCATTTACAGTTTTGATATCAAAAGCCTTGATATCGCCTGCATGATTGATACCAAAATAAATTGCGTGAGCTTTTGTCAATCTATTCATTTTAGAAACAAATTCATCATCAGCATTTAAAATAACATTTCCATTGATTTCAATAGCTTGTGCCATTTCACCTTTAGCCTTAGCTATATTTTCCATAGAGCCTAAAAGTTCCATATGAGTTTCGCCTACATTAGTGATTACACCCATTGTAGGTTTAGCGATATCAGTCAATTCTTTAATTTGACCTAATCCTCGCATACCCATTTCCACAACAGCTACATCATAACTTCCATCTAATTGCAATAAAGTCATAGGAAGTCCAATTTCATTATTAAAATTAGCCTGTGTTTTCAATACATTATATTTTCCTGATAATACAGCAGCTGTTAAATCTTTTGTAGTAGTTTTACCATTAGAACCAGTTATTGCTATTACAGGAATATTGAATTTCTTACGCCAAAAATGAGCTAAATCTTGATATGCTTTTAATGTATCATCTACAGCTAAAATATCTATATCAATATCTTCAATCAAGGAAATATCATAATCTTTATTTACAATAGCCCCAATTGCTCCTTTTTTAGCAGCATCAGCAATAAAATCATGCCCATCAAAATTTTCACCTTTTAAGGCAATAAATAACATTCCTTCTTCAATTTTTCTAGTATCAGTTGTTACACCGCCAAAAACTGAAGCTGAAGTCAATTTTTTTAAGATAGCATTTGTAGCTTGCATTACTTGTGTTAATGAAAATTGATAATTAGCCATTAATCTTCCCCCTAATTGCTTCAATAGCTACTTCTTTATCATCAAAATGAATAGTTCCTGTTTTCAAAATCTGATAATTTTCATGACCTTTACCCGCAATAAGTACGATATCATCTTTTTGCGCAAGTTCAATAGCTCTGAAAATAGCTGTTCTTCTATCTGTGATTTTTTCATGGAAATTGCCATGAAGCGCAGGAAGTACACCAGCTTCTACTTCAGATAAAATAAATTCTGGATCTTCTGTTCTTGGATTATCAGAAGTTGCAATTACCACATCAGCAAGCTGTGCTGCAATACGACCCATAATAGGACGTTTTGTTCTATCACGATCACCACCACAACCAAATACTACAATCAAACGTTTTTTAGCGATTTCACGTGCTGTTTTTAAAACGTTTTCTAAACCATCTGGAGTATGTGCATAATCGACAATTACACTGAAATCTTGACCTTGACGTACAAGTTCAAAGCGTCCTGCTACAGCTTCAAATGCTTCAAGAGTTTCTTTGATTAAATCAAAAGAAATTTTTTCAGCTAAAGCTACGCCAATTACACCTAAAATATTATAAACATTGAACATACCTGTAACTTTTAAATCAAAATGAACGCAATCATCTTTGTATTTTACATCAAAAGAAGCACCAGATGCTTTTATTTCTACATTTTCAGCTTTTAATACAGCATCATTTTTAATACCATAAGTTATTAAATTGCATTTTGTATGCTCAATCATTGTTTTACTGCCAAGTTCATCATCTAAATTAATTACAGCATTTTTATTAGACTTCACTAAATTTGGTGCAGATAAACTATCAAATAATTTTGCCTTAGCTAGGGCATAATTTTCCATAGTTTTATGATAATCTAAATGGTCTTGAGTAAGATTTGTAAACATTGCAGTATCATATTCACAACCTGCAATACGATTCATATCTAAAGCATGTGAAGATACTTCCATAACTACATAATCGATATTTTGCTTATACATTTTATCTAAGATTTCTTGAAGGTCAATCACATCTGGTGTTGTATTATGAATTGGCATCTCTTCATCTTCAATCATGATTTTAATTGTGCCAATGACGCCCACTTTATATCCTGCTTTACGCAAAATATCGCGAAGCATATATGTGCTACTTGTTTTACCATTTGTTCCTGTAACACCAATCATACGCATTTTTTTACCTGGATAATCATAAAAATATGGTACAGCAAGTTCCATTGCTTCACGCATATTTGGCACTTTTATAACTGTAATATCTGCAGGAACTTCTACATCTTTTTCAGTCATAATCGCACAAGCTCCAGCTTCTATAGCTTGAGGAATAAATTTATTACCATCTACCCTAGTACCACAGATACATACGAATAAAGTGTTTTTTCTCACACGACGTGAATCATGAGTTATAAACTCAATTTCTTTATTCACATCTCCTTTTACTTCTACATTATTTAATACTGACACTAGTTGTTCAATGGTCATTGGAAACCCTCCTGAATTTGCTTTTTATATCTTTTAGCAATCTAAAATCAAACTATATTATAGCTCACTTATTTATATATGTATACTACAAAAAATTAAGCCATAAAATCTTAAAATAAAAATTTGTTTAAGAAATTTATGGCTTAATTGATAATCAATTTTTAGTTGAAAAGAAAAACTTATCCGGTACTATCATTCCTAATTCTTGTGTAGCAATAGATTGTATTCTTTCTGGTGATTTTAAATGTGCTATTTCTAAATGAAGACGAGAATTTTCTGCTTCTAATACTGTAGATTGATTTTTTAATTGATTTAAATAATAAGCATTGCTAGCAGCTACACCACTACGCAATATAAAAAATCCTGCTAAAGCTATAACAACCACAAATAAAATAATACATCTTGAACGCAACGCATTATTTACATTTACATTTTTTGCCTGTTCTACTTTTACTAATTTTTTAGTTTTCATCTGTTTATAATTTTTTTGACTTTCGTCATAAACAATTTTGCGTTGCGCTAACATAATAAAATCCTCCTAAGATTATAACTTCTCTGCTACTCTTAATTTTGCACTTTTAGAACGTGAATTATCGTCCATCTCATATTTTGATGGCTTTATAGCTTTACTGCAAAGCTTTATCTCAGGCTTATGATTACATACACAAATTGGTAAATGCGGTGGACAAATGCACCCACGAGATAACTCTTTAAAAACATTCTTTGTTATGCGATCTTCTAAAGAGTGAAAAGTTATTACTGCTATTTTCCCACCCTTATTTAAATGTTTTACTGCTGTTTTAAAAGTATTTTCTAAAATTCCTAATTCATTATTTACTTCTATACGAATAGCCTGAAAAATGCGTTTTGCTGGATGACCCGTTGCTTTTTTTCGCACAGCGGCTGGTATAGCACGGCGAATAATATCCACTAATTCGCCTGTAGTTTCTATTTTCTTTTCTTGACGATATTTTACAATAAACTCAGCTATACGTTTGCTCCAACGTTCTTCACCATATGTTTTAAAAATATGATTTAATTGTTCCTCATCATATTCATTAACCACATTATATGCAGAAAAATCTTGTGTTTTATCCATGCGCATATCAAGTGGTGCATCTTGCATATAAGAAAAACCTCTATCTGCTTCATCTAATTGATATGAGGAAACACCTAAATCAAATAAAATTCCATCAATATATTCTATGTTTAAATCATTTAATATGGCTTCTAAATTTTTAAAATTACTATGCACAATATCTATTTTACATTGATATTGTTTTAATCTCTCAGTTGCAACTTTTATAGCATCTTCATCTTGGTCAATACCAATTAAATGACCATTTTCATTTAATTGACTTGCAATTCTTGATGAATGACCTGCTCCACCTAAAGTACAATCCACATATATACCATCAGGTTTAATAGCAAGCCCTGCTATTACTTCTTCTGGTAGAACACTAATATGTTCAAATTCCACCAATGAAACCCCTCTCATTTTATAAAATAATCATATTTATACAAGTATAATTGTAACAGCCATCAAAATTTATTTCAATAGCAAATTCGATTAACTCTTATACCAACCCAATCGTTCAAATACTGGTACATAATGCATGCGTTCATAAAAAGATAAAAATGTATTTTCTGTATGGAAAATAGGTACTCTTTCTAAAGCATAAATATTACTTGCTCTATCCACATTACCATATTTTATCGTAAATGCGCCACGATAACCTGCGTCATTAACTAATTTAGCAATATATAAATTATATGTGCCTGTAGGATAAGCCATAAATTTCGTATCTTGATTTAATTGCGTATCTAATGTTTGTTTAGATTTTGTAAGTTCATCTTTTAACTGCGCTTCTGTAAGCTCTGTCATAGATTTATGACTAGCTGTATGCGATTGAAAATCCATGCCATTTGCTTTCATTTCTTTTATTTGTTCCCAAGTTAAATAATTAGGCTGATTGCTAACAAAATCTGTAATTATAAAAATAGTACCTGTAAAACCATATTTTTTCAAAATTGGATACGCATTTTGATAATTATCTTCATAACCATCATCAAAAGTAATCATGATAGGATTTTCTGGAAGCTCTGCTCCATTTACCATATAATCGTATAATTGGTCAGTATTTATGGTATTATAACCATTTTCTTTTAAATAAGCCATTTGTCGGTCAAAATCTTCCGGTAATACTGATAAAGCTATATTCATATTATCAACCTTATGATAATTTAATATAGTAATTGGAATATCTTCTTCATTTTCTGCTGCTGATACAGGCATTACTTTAGGACTGGATAAAACTAAAGGCAAACAAACTAACATAATAAATAATATTATTTTTGTATATATTTTTTGTTTAAACACACCTATCTTCTCTCTTTCATCTTAAAATAAACACTCAATTATGTTGAAAACGTTTTACTATATATATAAATACAGTCGCTATCATTACAGTCAATGCTATCCACTGCATTGGATATAATAACATATCTTTATTAACACTAAAATACATAAAGCCAATACCAAATCTAATAATAGCCATCAAAATAACACTAAATAAAAAAACTGTGCCTTCAGCTAAAAATTTATATTTTCTATTTATAAGTAAACACAAGACAGAAATTATAAATACTATACTATAAGCAAAAGCCTGATATAAAGCTACTGGCTGAAAATATTGATATGCTTCAAAGCCTGTTGGACGATACCTATATTCTACATATTCAGCTAAACTATGGTCATTAGGAATATCTAAACCTAGCGGAGTTCCCAATGAAAATTGCATCATAAAGTTTGCCAATTGCAAAATAATCAAACCAAACAAAATTGAAGGTATCATCAAATCAAACCACAACCATAAATTATAACCATATTTGCGCAAAAAAACTATACTTGTTGCTAGAAAACCCAATAATGCTCCATAAATAGATAGACCACCTTGCCAAATACAAAAAATTTGACCTATATTTGACATATATGCATCTAAATGTATAATTACATAAAAAATTCTAGCACATATCAAACTCACAGGAATTATAAAAATCAATAAATCCCACATAGGGCTGAATTTTTCACCATATAATTTAAACATTATTTTACTTATACCTAAGCCTATTAATAATGCAAAGACAATTATTAAGCCATACCAGTAAATATTGATATCACCTAAATAAAAAGCTACAAATTCCATAAAATCTCCCTCTTTATCCCCATAACACATTTTTTATTTTTTATAATGTCTTATTGTACTGCTATCTAAAAAATTTATCAATTATCTATCTTTATTATTCTTCACTAAAAATAATATTTATAAAATATACTTATAGTATTTTTTTCTATTCAGAGAAAAATCTTTACTAAAAATAATTTAAAATAAATTCATATCATTTTTCTATGATTATTTACAAAAATATTATTTACTTATACCAAAACTAAAAAAAATATGATATAATTCCCATGTGAATAAAATTAATTATCAAATTTCACTATAAATCATAAATAAAGGAGATATTTTTCATGACTATAACTAAAGAAATGGGTATTATGGAAGTTGTTAGCCAATATCCTGAAACTGTAGAAGTATTCGTAAACGCTGGTATGGGTTGCCTCGGTTGTGCTGCTGCTCACTTTGAAAACATCGAACAAGGTGCAGGCGCTCATGGCATCGATATCGATAAACTCATCGAAGATTTAAATGCTGCTATCGAAGCAAAATAATATATTATAAAATAAAGCCACTGACTTTTGTTAGTGGCTTTTATTTTTAAAAGGAGCTGTCTTTATGTCCATAGAAAAAGTAAAATCATATTTCAAACAATTTAATATGGAAGATAAAATTATGGAATTTCCTGTTTCTAGTGCTACGGTAACTGAAGCTGCTAAAGCTTTAAATTGCCAAGAAGCTCATATTGCCAAAACTATGTCTTTTAAATTAAATGAAGATGCTGTTCTTGTAGTTATGGCTGGTGATATGCGAATTGATAATCATAAATTCAAAGAAAAATTTCACAAAAAAGCTACTATGCTCAAAGCTGATGAAGTTGAACCTATGACAGGCTTTCCTATCGGTGGAGTTTGTCCATTTGCTCCTAAAGATGGCGTAAAAGTATATCTTGATGAATCTTTAAAACGCTTTGATAAAGTCTATCCTGCTTGTGGTAGCAGAAATAGTGCTATTGAACTTAGTATTCCTGAACTTGAAAAATATTCTAAAGCTGTTGAATGGGTAAATATTGGTAAAAACTAAACAATATGTAAATACAAAAGAGAAATAAAATGATACCAGCAGGTATAATCCATCAAAAAAATAATTTCTATACAGCTAGAATTGTAGGTAATTGTGGCGAATTTTCAGCTCAAGAATTAATAGCTATCGCTCAAATTGCGTCAACATATGGCAATGGTAAAATTACTGCCACATCTAGAGGTACTATAGAAATTGAACAAATTTCCCCAGATAATATTGAGAGCATGTTAGCTGAAATAAAAGCACACAATCTGCGCTTAGGTGGTACAGGGACTACAGTTAGAGCTATCGTCAGCTGTAAAGGTACTACTTGCACTAAGGGTTTATATGATGTACATGCTTTGGCAACAGAATTAGATGATTTATTTTATGGTCAAATCGTACCTAAAAAATTAAAAATTGGTGTGTTTGGCTGTATCAATAGCTTAGGTAAAGCAAAATCTCAAGATATTGGCATAATGCCATCATTTAAAAATCCACATAAATTTGAAATATATATCGGTGGATTGTTAGGAAATAGCCCTGTATATGGTCAACATATTGATATTGCTTTAAATAAAGAACAATTAATTTGTGCTATAAAATTTATCATTGAAATTTATCAAAAAAATGGCAAATATCCTCAACGATTACGTAAAGTCCTAGATACAAATCCTAATCTTTGGCAAGAAATAACTGATTATTTAACAAAATTAATTCAAAAATAATAAAAATAGCAAAAGCACCTTAAAAGTCAAAAACAATCTAACTTTTAAGGTGCTTTTTTATATAATATCGTACTTAAAATTTATTATAGATTTTTAAGCATATCTTTTACTGTTTGTGCACAATCATCAACTTTTACATTAGAAGTAGCACCATCACGGCGAACTTTAATTTCTACTTCATTAGCATCTAAAAGTTTAGGGCTTACAGTAATACGTACTGGATAGCCAATTAAATCAGCATCTTTAAATTTTACGCCAGCTCTGTCTTTTCTATCATCTAAAAGTACATCTATACCAGCATTTTTCATATCAGCATAAAGTTTTTCTGCAATCTGCATTTGAGCTTCATCTTTAGCGTTGATAGGTACAATAACCACTTCAAAAGGTGCAATAGATGCAGGCCAAATAATACCATTATCATCATGGAATTGTTCAATAGCAGCTGCCATTGTACGGCTAACACCGATACCATAGCAACCCATGATCAATGGTTTTTCTTTACCATTTTCATCAAGGAAAGTAGCACCAAGTGATTTACTGTATTTTATACCAAGTTTAAATACTTGTCCTACTTCAATACCATGAGTCATTTTTACTGGTGCTCCACAATGAGGACATGGATCTCCTTCTGCAATAAGGCGAATATCAGCTACGATTACATCACCGAAATCGCGTTTTGGATTAGCATTTTTATAGTGGCAATCTTCTTCATTTGCACCGCAAACAGCATTATGCATTTCCATTACTGTAGCATCAACAACCACGATTGCATCTTTGCTAAGACCGATTGGACTCATGAAACCAGGCACACCACCAATAGCGCGAATAGCAGACTCTTCTGCCATTTTTAATGTGATTGCTCCTGTAATATTTTGTAATTTTACATCATTTACTTCATGGTCTCCACGAACAAATGCACAGATTACTTGGTCTTTTTCATTTTGGAAAATAACAGCTTTGATATTTTTTTCAATTGGAGTATTTAAAAATTCAGCTACAGCTTCAATAGTTTTTGTACCAGGAGTATTTACTTTTTCAAGTGGTAATTCTTCTTCAGCTGGTGCAACAATTGGTTTTAATTCGGATTTTTCAGCGTTTGCTGCATAATCGCATTTTTCACAGTAAACGATATCAGATTCACCTGTTTCAGCTAATACAGTGAATTCATGTGTTGTAGCATTACCAATAGCACCGCCATCAGCTTCTACAGGGCGGAATGTAAGACCACAACGATTGAAGATATTTGTATATGCATCATACATATCTTTATAAGATTTATCAAGACCTGCTTCATCTTTATCAAAAGAATAAGCATCTTTCATGATAAATTCACGACCACGCATAAGACCAAAACGAGGACGAATTTCATCACGATATTTATTTTGAATTTGATATAACAATAATGGTAATTGTTTATAAGAACGTACTTCATTACGTACTAAATCTGTAATAATTTCTTCATGTGTTGGTCCAAGGCAGAATTCACGATTATGTCTGTCCACTAAACGGAACATTTCTTCGCCAAAAACTTCCCAACGACCAGTTTCTTTCCAAAGTTCAGCAGGTTGTACAATTGGAAGAGCTAATTCTTGACCGTCTTTAGCTTCCATTTCTTCACGAATAATTTGTTCTATTTTGCGTAAAGTACGCCAAGCAAGAGGCAAATATGTATAAACCCCACCTGCTACTTTACGAATAAAACCAGCTCTAAGCATTAGCTGATGACTAGGTACTTCAGCTTCTGCTGGAGTCTGACGCAATGTAGGCGCATAAAGTTTAGATGTACGCACTATAAATTCCTCCTAAAATATATGGGAAAAACCCTTTTCAATATTAATTAACTTATATATTCTATCATACTTTAGCTAAAATAAAAATGTTCATTATCTTCTTTGCCATTAAAAAAGCTGTAATAAAATTAAAAACTAAAATTTTATTACAGCTTCTTTTTTATTTTATAAGTTTATCTAATTCTTCAAATAAAGCATCTACTAATTTATCTTCAGGTACTTTATTTATAACTTCACCTTTACGGAAGACTAATCCTTCACCTTTTCCACCAGCGATACCAATATCAGCATCACGGGCTTCACCTGGGCCATTTACAACACAACCCATAACAGCAACTTTGATAGGTTTTGTTATTCCTGACAATCTTTGTTCTACTTTTTCAGCAATACTTGGTAAATCAATATTACAACGACCACAAGTAGGACATGAAATAAGTGTAGGTCCATATTCTTTAAGACCTAATGCTTTTAAAATTTCATTTGCTACTTTTACTTCATTCACAGGATCACCAGTCAAAGAAATGCGGAATGTATCGCCTATGCCTTCAGCAAGTAAAGCACCTATACCTACAGCAGATTTAATAATTCCTGTATTTACAGTGCCTGCTTCTGTTATGCCTAAATGAAGTGGATAGTCCACTGTTTCACTCATCAAACGATAAGCATCTAGCGTTAATGGTACATCATGTGCTTTTAGTGAAATTTTAATATCATAGAAATTTAATTTTTCTAGAATTCTTATATGCTCTAAAGCACTTTCAACTAACGCTTCTGCTGTTACTTTACCATATTTTGCCAACAATTTTTTATCAAGTGAACCTGCATTAACACCTATACGTATAGGAATATTTCTTGTTTTTGCAGCTTCGACTACTGCTTTTACACGTTCTTCATCGCCAATATTCCCAGGATTAATACGAAGTGCATCTATACCTTGTTCTATAGCTTTTAAAGCTAGACGATAATCAAAATGAATATCTGCAACCAAAGGTACATCGACTTGACTTTTAATATTGTAAATATTTTCAGCTGCTGACATATCAGGTACAGCTACACGAACAATATCACAACCAGCATCTACTAATGCTTTTATCTGTGCTACTGTAGCATTTGTATCTGTTGTTTTAGTATTAGTCATAGATTGCACAGAAATCGGTGCACCACCACCAATTTTCACATCACCAATACTGATTTGTCGTGTCATTTTTCTTTTTATCATTATATCCAACACCTTTTTATGTTGTATTTATTAACTCTTAACCAAATAAACGACCAACATCTTGAGCTGTAGCGAAGAACATCAAGGATAATAATAAAATTATACCAGCCATTTGCACTACTCTCACATATTTAGCTTCAATAGCCTTACCACGAATTGCCTCTACTAATAAGACTACAAAATGTCCGCCATCTAAAGCAGGAATTGGCAATAAATTTATTACTCCTAAGTTCAAACTCAATAATGCAGCAAATTGTAATAATGGAACTAAACCTAAATGTGCAGCTTGACTAGTCATTTGAGCTACACCCACTGGTCCAGATAATTCCGCACTAACACTACCTGTTATCATGCCAATAAGACCACTATACATTTGGTAAATAATATTTACTACTGTAGCAAATGCTAAAGCAATTGATTCACCAAAGCCTACACTTTTTACATCAACTGGCGCAGTTACCCCAATCAAAGCACGCTTAGCTTGTTCATCATATTTTGGCACAACAGAAGTAGCCATCTGTTCATTATCACGGATAAATTCTATTTTTAAAATTTTTCCATCAGCATTTTGCACTTTCTGTACAAAATTTGTCCATGAAGTAATTTGTTCTCCATTTACGCTTAAAATTTTATCTCCATCTTTTAAGCCAGCTTGATTTGCTGCTTCTCCAGAAATAACTTGCCCTAAAACTGGAGCATTTGATGGAGTTTGTATACCATTAAAGAAAAAAACTCCTGCAAAAATCAAAAAAGGTAAAATAAAGTTCATTATCGAACCAGCTAAAATTACAATCATTCTAGCCCATACGGGACGAGCCCAATACGCTCTATCGCCTGCATCTTCATCCATGCCTTTTTCCATTCCTGCAATTTTATTAAAACCACCAAGAGGAATAGCTCTTATAGAATATACTGTTTCCCCTCTTTTTGTACTTACTAATTTAGGACCAAAACCAATTGCAAATTCATCTACACGCATACCAGTTTTTTTTGCAGTAATAAAATGTCCAAATTCATGAACCAATACTAGCAAACCAAAGACAAATACAATAGCAATTGCACTGATTAACACTTATAAATCTTCTCCTTTACTTGCTTACGAATATTGCTATCAATTTCAAATAAATCTTCAAGTTCTGGTTCTATCAAAGTTATATGAGATTGCATAGCTTCTTCTATTATATCATAAATATCTAAGAAACTAATCTTTTCATTTAAGAAAGCTTCTACAGCAATTTCATTGGTAGCATTCATCACACAAGGCATAGAACCGCCTATTTTTCCTGCTTCATACGCTAAAGCAAGACCTCTAAATGTGTCTGTATCTGGCTTTTCAAAAGTTAAATCTTTCATTTGCCAAAAATCTAATTTTTCAGCAGGACAAACCATTCTTTCTGGATAAGTAAGTGCATATTGTATAGGAAGTCTCATATCAGTTGAACCTAATTGAGCAATAACTGATCCGTCCACATATTGCACCATAGAATGAATAATACTTTGTGGGTGAACTACTACCTGAATTTTATCATAATCCACATTATATAATTGTTTTGCTTCAATTACTTCTAAGCCTTTATTCATCAAAGATGCGCTATCAATAGTAATCTTGCGTCCCATTTTCCATGTTGGATGACTTAAGCACTGTTTTACTGAAACATTTTTTAAATCTTCTATTTTCTTACCTCTAAAAGGACCGCCAGAAGCAGTAACTAATAATTTGTCAACTTTATTCATATCTTCGCCATGTAAACATTGAAATAATGCTCCATGTTCACTATCAATCGGCATGATTTCAATCTGTTTTTCACGAGCTTTTTTCATAACTAAATCACCAGCTACTACTAAAGTTTCCTTATTAGCTAGTGCGATATTTTTGCCAGCTTCAATAGCTCTCATAGTTGGACGAAGACCTGCAAAACCCATTAATGAAGTAACTACTGTATCAATTTTATCTGTAGTAGCCCCTTCGATTAATCCTTCTTCTCCATAATATAATTTAGTTTCTCCTACATAACGAGCTTTTAATTTTTCATAAGCTTCTTTATTATGCAAAATCGCCATAGCTGGTTTAAATTCATTTATTTGCTGTTCTAATAATTCATCATTATTATTAGCCGCTAAAACTTCAATTTTCAAGAAATCACTATGATTTCTAACTACATCTAAAGTTTGAGTTCCAATTGAACCAGTTGAACCTAATACTGCAATTTTTTTCATTATATTATATTCCTTTACCTTAAATATCTAATAAAAATATTGCTATATAATAAACGAGCGGTGCTGTAAATAATAAACTATCAAATCTATCTAACACGCCACCATGACCTGGAATTAAAGTACCTGAATCTTTGATACCCACAAATCTTTTAATACAAGACTCTACTAAATCGCCAAATGTACCAATAATTGCTATCAATGCACCCATTAATAACATAATCATCATATCAAAATTAAAATAACTGCCTAAAAGACCTACACATATCATTGAACCTAAAATTCCGCCAACAAAACCTTCAACGCTTTTTTTAGGACTGATTTCTGGACATAAACGATGTTTACCTATACTACAACCTACAAAATAAGCAAAACTATCACTAGCCCATGTACCAATAAAAGTAAGCCATATTAAAATACAACCTACAGAAAATTCCCCTAAAAGACTATTTGTCGCTAAAATAGTTGAGTTCTCAATCATTCTAAGCATTATTAAATGATAAAAAGGAATAGCTATATACATTGTTCCTGCTAAAGTAATACAACCATCTAACACAGAAAAATGCTTATGATTAAATATCATATTCATTAAGGAAACAAATATAGCTACTACAATACCAAATGCAATATTATTAGCCATATATCCACTTAATACCATAAAACAAATAATCAATAAGCCCCAAAACAATGGTATATTATAATTCTTATGGGCAAAAGCATTTACATATTCTCGCCAAGCAAGACAAGCAAGTAATATAGAAACTGCTATAAATAATGAACCCCCTATTTGAATTACACCTGTAGCTATTATCATACCAATAATTCCACTGATAATTCGCGTTAGCAAAATCTTCCACCGCCCTAAATATAATTATTTGCTACTCAAACCACCAAATCTTCTATCTCTCTTTTGAAAATCAACAATTGCTTGAAGAAATTCTTCAGAAGAAAAATCTGGCCAATTTGTCTTTGTAAACCAAAATTCGGCATACGCTGCCTGCCATAATAAGAAATTACTCAATCGTATATCGCCACTTGTTCTAATCATTAAATCTACAGGTGGCAAATCTTTTGTATATAAATTATCGTCAATCACTTTATCATCAATTTTATCAATAGATAAATCACCTGATTGTACTTCACTAGCTATATTTTTTACTGCTGTTACAATCTCATCTCTACCACCATAATTTACAGCAACATTAAATCTTACACCAGTATTATTTTTAGTGCGTTCTTCTGCTGCATGTAATTCATTTGGTAAATTGCCTGGTAATTCATCAACTCTTCCAATAAAGTGAATACGTACATTATCTTCACACATTTCATCAATTTGTTCTGCTAAAAAACTAGAAAATAAATTCATCAGAAAATTAACTTCTGTCATTGGTCTTTTCCAATTTTCAGTAGAAAATGCATATACTGTTAAAATAGGTATATTATATTTTATACAAGTTTTAAGAATTTTTTTTAGTGTTTTCACGCCAGCTTTATGTCCAGATGTTCTAATTAAACCCTTTCCAGTAGCCCAGCGACCATTTCCATCCATAATTATACCAACATGTTGTGGTAATTTATTTAAATCTAATTGTTTATCTATAGAAATATCTCTTTTTTCTTTTTTAGAAGAAAATATTTTTTTGAGCATACTAGAAGCCCCTTCCACATAAAATATAAGAAATAAGCCCCTCTTTAGAGGGGCCTTTCCAGTGCTTATTGCTAATAAAACAATTATGCTTCAATAGCACCTGCTGGACAACCAGCTTGACATGCACCACATTCTACACACATATCTGCATCAATTTCATAATGGTTTTCACCTTCAGAAATAGCGCCTACAGGGCAAGTACCTGCGCAAGCACCGCAAGAAATGCAATCATCAGTAATTTTATAAGCCATCTATTACACCTCCTTTCGCATCTTGGCAGCAGCTGTAAGCTCTAATACATTATCATCTAAAACTTTTACTCTGACAATATATAGTTTACTATCATCAACTTTAAAATAGCCTCTCATTGGCACAGTATAGTTCATTTTAAATTTTATATTTCTAGAATTTAATCGCTCTATAGCCTCAACAGCTGGCAATCCTAAATATTCCATACAATCAAACTTCCATTATTTCTTTTTCTTTTTCCGCTCTAGCAATATCGATTTCTTTAATATATTTATCTACGATTTTTTGAATATCTTCTTGAGCTTTTTTAGCATCATCTTCTGTGATAGATTTTGCTTTTTCTAATTTTTTAATAGCTTCATTAGCATCACGACGAATATTACGAACAGATACTTTAGATTCTTCTGCACGTTTATTCAATGTTTTTACAAGGTCAGTACGACGTTCTTCAGTGAGCTGAGGTATATTTAAACGAATTACTGTACCATCATTATTTGGGCTAAGACCAAGGTCAGATCTTGTAATCGCTTTTTCAATTTCATGAAGCATTGGTTTTTCCCATGGTTGAATTAAAATCATACGAGGTTCAGGAACAGAGATATTACCTACCTGATTTACTGGTACTAAAGAACCGTAATATTCTACCATTACTTTATCTAATAATGCAGGAGTTGCACGACCTGCACGAAGAGAAGCAAATTCAGATTTTGCTGCACTTAAAGTTTTTTTCATACGCTCCTCATTTTTAGCTATTACTTCTTTAATCATTAATCATTACCTCCAACAGTTGTTCCAATATTTTCGCCTAAAGCAGCTTTTAAAATATTTTCATGATTATCTATATTAAATACTACTAAAGGAATTTTATTATCCATGCAAAGACTTGTTGCCGTAGAATCCATTACTGCAAGTCCACGATTTAATACTTCTAAATATTCAAGACTATCAAATTTCTTAGCTTCAGGATTTTTATTAGGGTCGGAATCATATACACCATCTGTATTCTTTTTACCCATTAAAATAACTTCAGCTTCAATTTCAGCAGCACGAAGAGCAGCAGTTGTATCTGTGGAGAAATAAGGGTTACCTGTACCAGCACCGAAAATAACAACTCTACCTTTTTCTAAATGACGAATTGCTTTACGACGAATATAAGGTTCAGCAACTTGACGCATTTCAATAGCAGATTGAACACGGCTGTCAACGCCCATACCTTCTAAAGCATCTTGAAGTGCTAAGGCATTCATCACTGTAGCAAGCATACCCATATAATCTGCTGTAGCTCTATCCATACCTTTATTGCTACCAGCAAGACCACGCCAAATATTTCCGCCACCAACAACGATAGCTACTTCAATACCATACTCACGTACCTTTTTAATTTGTTTAGCGATAGATTCAACAACTTCTGGATTAATACCAAAACGCTGTTCACCAGCTAAAGATTCACCACTTAATTTGAAAACTATACGTTTATATTTAATATCAGCCACAATAAAACCTCCATAAAAACTTATAATTATCAACCTGCATAATATCTTTTCTTATTTTATCATATATCTATGGCAAACGGTAGACATTATAATTTTTTTCTATATCTAATTTTTATACTAATTTTATTTTATTACAAAAAAGAGAACACCGAAGTGTTCTCTCTTTGTATTTCATAATGAAATTATTTAACAGCTGCCATAACTTCTTCTACAAAGTTATCAGCTTTCTTTTCAATACCTTCACCAAGTTGATATCTTACGAAACGACGAATGGAGATATTTTCACCGATTTTAGCAATTTTGCCTTTTACAAGGTCAGAAATTGTAACATCTGGATCTTTAATGTATGGCTGATCTAAAAGACATACTTCTTTATAATATTTTTCGAGACGACCTTCAACCATTCTTTCAACGATTTTTTCAGGTTTGCCTTCATTAATAGCTTGTTCACGAAGAACTTGACGTTCATGTTCGATAGCTGCTGGATCTACTTCTTCACGACGTACGCAAGTTGGGTTAGCAGCAGCAATCTGCATAGCAATATCACGAGCGAAATCCTGGAATTCAGGAGTACCAGCAACGAAGTCAGTTTCGCAGTTAACTTCTACTAATACACCGATACGTCCACCAGCATGAATATAAGATGTTACAACACCTTCAGCTGCTACACGACCAGCTTTTTTAGCTGCGGAAGCAAGACCTTTTTCTCTTAAAAAGTCAATTGCTTTGTCCATATCACCGTCAGTTGCAGAAAGAGCTTTTTTACAGTCCATCATACCTGCACCAGTTTTTTCACGTAATTCTTTTACTAATGCTGCAGTAATAGCCATTAATATTTCCTCCTTAGTCAATAAAAGGCAAGGGTTTGGGCCCTTACCTTTTTAATTGTTATATAAATTTAAAATTAACTAAAATTATTCAGCGTCTTCGCTAGTAGCAACTTCTTCTACTACTTCGCCAGCTTCACCTTGACGACCTTCGATAACAGCGTCAGCCATACGAGAAGTTAAAAGTTTAACAGCACGGATAGCATCATCGTTACCAGGAATTACATAGTCAATTTCGTCTGGATCGCAGTTTGTATCAACGATTGCAACGATTGGAATGTTAAGTTTTTTAGCTTCTGCTACAGCAATTCTTTCTTTACGTGGGTCAACGATAAATAAAGCGCCTGGTAATTCTTCCATGTCTTTAATACCGCCAAGAGATTTTTCAAGTTTTTCTTGTTCACGTTTTAAAGCAAGAACTTCTTTTTTGCTAAGAACTTCAAAAGTTCCATCTTCTTCCATAGCTTCAAGTTCTTTTAAACGATTGATGCTTTTACGGATAGTAGCGAAGTTAGTCATCATACCACCGAGCCATCTTTCGTTAACATAGAACATGCTGGATTTTAAAGCTTCTTCTTTAACAGCTTCTTGAGCCTGTTTTTTAGTACCTACGAAAAGAATGCTTTTGCCTTCTTCAGCAACGCTACGTAAGAAATCATAAGCTTCGTCAACTTTTTTTACAGTTTTCTGTAAATCGATAATGTAAATACCATTGCGTTCTGTGAAAATGTATGGAGCCATTTTAGGGTTCCAACGTCTAGTCTGATGACCGAAATGAACGCCTGCTTCTAATAATTGTTTCATGGAAATAACTGCCATGATGGTGCACCTCCTGTTATTTTTTCCTCCACATTCTTTAGCTTTGTTTTAACCCTTTTAGATATTCTTATCAGCGTACCAATAAGGTATATCTAACTAGGACACAGTACAAAATCGGAATGTGTGCGTTTTTTTACACCGTTAAGCATTATATCATAATTTTTTTGTAAACACAATAATAAATTATCATGCTTTCATATAAAAAGAACGATGTTTTTATCAACATCGTTCTTGAAGATTATTATCTTTTTAATTTTTGAATTTCATCTAATAAGTGTTCATTTAATACTCTGATATAAGTACCTTTCATACCAAGAGATTTAGATTCAATTACACCAGCGGACTCAAATTTACGAAGTGCATTAACAATTACAGAACGAGTAATACCTACACGGTCAGCAATTTTAGATGCAACGAGTAAACCTTCAGTACCATTTAATTCACTTAAAATATTTACAGCTGCTTCAATTTCAGAATAAGAAAGTGTTGCTAAAGCAATCTGTACAGTAGCTTTTTTACGTGCTTCAACTTCAATTTTTTGAGAATTATCACGTAAAATTTCCATACCTACAACAGTGGCACCATATTCAGCTAATAATAAATCATCGTCTGTGAATTCTTCATTAAATTTAGCTAATACTAATGTACCAATACGTTCACCAACGCCATAAATAGGTACAATAGTTGTAATTTTGCCTTCTACTAAACATTCGCTATTATCATCAAAAGCACAAATTTCTTTTTGTGGAATATTAGAAGATGTGCTATCCATTTTTAAGAGCCAATTAACATAGTGTTTTGGAAATTCTCCTTGGCTTACGATTTTGTCAATCATTGTATCACATTCAAAATCATCAAGGAAGGCATATCCATAGATTTTCCCTGTTTTGCTAACAATATATACATTTGCTTCTATAACATTGCTAAGTACACGGGAAATGCTATCGTATTCTACCACTTCTGCTTTTTGTAAAAGTTTATTTATTTTTCTTGTTTTTTCAAGTAATGTTGCCATCTGTTATCCCCTTCCTGCACAGAAAAACTTTTGATTTTCTGTTAAACCTTTCCTTTTTTTATTCTATCATATCTATAAGTCAATTTAAAGGAAAATTTTTATATTTTTTTGAATTTTATACAATATTTATCAAATTACAAAATGAACTGGCTTAAGTCGCGATTTTTAACTATTCCACCAAGCTTTTCATTTACATAATCAGCATTAATTACTACATTTTTTTCTTCTAATTCTGGTGCATCAAAAGATAAATCTTCTAATAATTTTTCCATAATTGTATGAAGTCTTCTTGCTCCAATATTTTCCATTTGTTCATTTACTTCACAAGCTACTTGAGCTAATCTTTCGATAGCATCATCAGTAAATTCAATGGAAACACCTTCTGTAGCAAGTAATGCTTTATATTGTTTTAATAAGGCATTTGTTGGTTCTGTTAAAATGCGTTTAAAATCTTCTTCAGTTAAAGAAGTCAATTCCACACGAATTGGGAAACGACCCTGAAGTTCTGGTATTAAATCAGAAGGCTTAGCCATATGGAAAGCACCTGCTGCAATAAATAAAATATGGTCTGTTTTCATTTGTCCATATTTTGTGGATACTGTGGAACCTTCAACTATTGGTAAGATATCACGCTGTACACCTTCACGAGATACATCAGGACCAGAAGAAGAACCTTTTACTGCAACCTTATCAATTTCATCTAAGAAAATGATACCATTGCGTTCTGCAAGTTCAATAGCTTCTTGAGCAATAGACTCCATATCCAATAATTTTTGGGCTTCTTCTTGAGTGAAGATTTCTCTTGCTTGAGCAACTGTAACTTTGCGTTTTTTGCGTTTTTTAGGCATTAAATTGCCAATCATATCCTGAATATTATTGCTCATGTCTTCCATGCCAGAACCTGCAAACATACCAATTACAGGAGCTGCTTTTGGCTCAACATCAATTTCAATAATATCATTTTCTAATTCACCTTTTAAAAGGCGTTTTCTGCACCATTCTCTGCCAGCAGAATATTTTGGTTCTTCCACTTTTTCTGTGCTTTCTTCTTCTTTATTTGCACCACCAAAGATAGCACTGAGTGGATTAGATACAGCACTGGATTTTGGTTCTGGAACATAAATATCTAAAATACGTTCTTGAGCCATTTCTTTAGCTTTATCTTGCACTTGTTCTAATTTTTCTTGTTTTAACATACGTACAGCAGATTCAGCTAAATCTCTAACCATGGATTCTACATCTCTACCTACATAACCTACTTCAGTAAATTTAGTAGCTTCAACTTTTACAAAAGGTGCTTTTACAAGCTTTGCTAAACGTCTTGCAATTTCTGTTTTACCAACACCAGTAGAACCAATCATCAAGATATTTTTAGGAATAATTTCATCTCTCATATCTTCTGGAAGATGACGGCTACGCCATCTATTGCGAAGTGCAATAGCTACAGAACGTTTTGCTTGTGATTGTCCTACAATATATTTATCTAATTCTTCAACAACTTGACGAGGAATTTGTTCATTCAATTTCATGAATTTATTCTCCTTTATTTATCTAATTCTTCCACTATAATATTGTGATTTGTATATACACAAATATCAGCAGCAATAGTAAGTGCTTCTTTAGCAATTTCAGCTGCAGTCAAATTAGAATGTTTAGCTAATGCACGACCTGCTGAAAGTGCATAAAATCCGCCAGAACCAATAGCTGCAACATTACCATCTGGTTCAATTACTTCACCATTACCAGAAAGTAGTAACATTGTATTTTCATCAGCAACAAGTAATAATGCTTCTAATTTGCGAAGAACTCTATCTGTACGCCAATCTTTAGCAAGTTCTACCGCTGCGCGAGTTAAATTACCATGATATTCAATTAATTTAGATTCAAATTTTTCAAATAAAGTAAAAGCATCGGCAACAGAACCTGCAAAGCCAGCTAAAACTTTACCATTATATAAACGACGTACTTTACGGGCATTTGCTTTCATAATAGCAGCTTGTCCAAAAGTAACTTGTCCATCACCAGCTATAGCAGTTTTTCCATCTTTTTTTACTGCTATGATAGTGGTTGCTTTAAAATTTTCCATAAAATCATCTCCATTTATAGGCTATATTCATATTATCAGTTTTACTTAGATAATTTCAATACATCTATTTTAAATTTTGCTAAAAATTCTAAGGCACGTTCTGCAATTTTTTGTTTTTTCAACTTTTTATCACGAATGCGTTCTTCTAAAGGTGGCATCAAACCAAAATTAGCATTCATAGGCTGAAAATGTTTTGCTACAGCAGAAGTAATATATTTGCACATAGAACCATGAGCTGTTTGTTCTGGGAAAATCACTGGATTTTCTCCTTTAGCTAAATATGCTGCATTAACACCTGCCACAAGACCAGAAGCTGCAGATTCTATATATCCTTCAACGCCTGTCATCTGACCTGCAAATAATAAATCATCTCTATCTTTGTATTGCAAAGTTGGTCGCAATAATTCAGGAGAATTAATAAATGTGTTTCTATGCATCACGCCATAACGTACAAATTCAGCATTTTCAAGTCCTGGTATTAGACCAAATACGCGTTTTTGTTCTGGCCATTTCAAATGAGTTTGAAAACCTACTATATTATATAGGCTATCTGCTGCATTATCTTGACGAAGTTGCACTACAGCATAAGGTCTTTTTCCTGTTTTAGGATCTTCTAAACCTACAGGTTTTAATGGTCCATATAGTAAAGTATCTATGCCACGACGAGCCATTTCTTCAACAGGCATACAACCTTCAAAAAACTTAGCTTTTTCAAATTCCTTGATTGGTGCAAGTTCTGCTGTTGTCAACTCTTGCCAAAATTTTTCATATTCTTCTTTATCCATAGGACAATTAATATAATCAGCTGTTCCTTTACCATAGCGAGAAGCACGATATGCTTTACTCATATCAATAGATTCTTTGCTGATTAATGGTGCCGCAGCATCATAAAAGTAAAAATAATCCTGACCTGTCAATTCACCAATGGATTTTGCTAATACTTCTGAAGTCAATGGCCCACTGGCAATAATTGTAATAGCATCATCTTCTTGAGGTATTGTTTCTATCTCTTTATTTATCACAGTAACATTAGGATGATTTTTTACTTTATCTGTAATATATTGACTAAATCCTTCTCTATCTACAGCTAAAGCTCCACCAGCTGGTACACGATTTATATCGGCCGACTCCATGATGATAGAATTTAGCTGTCGCATTTCTTCTTTTAATAAGCCTACAGCATTTTCAAGTCCTGCACCACGCAAAGAATTGCTACATACTAATTCAGCGAATTTTTCTGTCTTATGTGCAGGAGTAGATTTTTCTGGTCGCATTTCATATAAATCTACTTTTATACCTCTTTGAGCCACTTGCCATGCAGCTTCACTACCAGCCATACCAGCTCCTACGATAATAACTTTTTTCACGCAAAATCTCCTTTCCTATTTCTATCTATGCTTTGTTTTCTTCTTTATGCTCTTTATTTTCATTTTCTTCTTGTGCTTGTGCTTCTTTTTGTGCCAATTCCGCTAATTTCTTAGCAGTCTGCTGTTGAATTTTTTCTTTTAATTTATTAATTTCCTTATTTATAGGAGTATCTTCTTTTCTTGTAGCACAATCATCATTACTGCAATATAAAATAGTTCTTCCATTTTTGAAACGATGTCTAAATAAGAATGAACCACAAGTCTTGCAATTACTTGTAAGTGGCATATCCCATGATACATAATCGCACTGTGGATAATTTTCACAACCATAAAATACTACGCCACGACGTGTACGGCGTTCAATGATTTTGCCACCACATTTAGGGCATTTAACACCTGTATCCTTCAAAATAGGTTTTGTATTTCTACATTCTGGAAAACCTGGACATGCTAAGAATTTACCATAGCGACCTTGTTTTATGACCATCATACGACCACATAATTCGCATTGTACATCAGAAACTTCATCTGGCACTTCTACTTCACCAATTTCTTCTTCTGCATGTTCTAAAGTTTTTTCAAATGGCCCATAGAATTCTTCAAGCAAAGTATTTTTTTGAATTTTACCTACTGCTATTTCATCTAATTTATTTTCTAAATCAGCAGTAAATTTCTCATCAACAATATCTTTAAAATATTTTTCCAATAAATCTACTACTACAAAACCTAAATCAGTTGGTTCAAATTTTTTATCACTGCGAACTACATAACCTCTAGCTAAAATAGTTTCAATAATTGGTGCATACGTGCTTGGACGACCAATACCTCTTTCTTCTAAAGTTTTAACTAAAGAAGCATCATTATATCTAGCTGGTGGTTCTGTAAAATGTTGCATTGCTTCTAATTTTTGAATAGATAATTCATCGCCTTCTTGCAAATCTGGCAAGATGACATCTTTTTCTTTTTTATTATCGCTATCATTATATACAGCAGTAAAGCCTGCAAATTTTAATTGCGAACCAGTAGCTTTAGCTAAATACTTATCGCCTTTAATAGTTACACTCATAACATCATAACTAGCAGGTAACATCTGACAACCTAAGAAGCGTTGCCAAATTAATTTATAAAGTTTTAACTGTTCTTTGCTCAAATATTCTTCAACAGTGGCAGGACTTAAAGCGATATTTGTTGGACGCACTGCTTCATGAGCATCTTGAGAAGATTTTCCAGCTGCATAAATATATGGTTTTTCTGGCAAATATTCTTTACCAAAATTCTCTTCAATATAATTTCTAGCTTCATTTAAAGCTATTTCTGAAATACGTGTAGAGTCTGTACGCATATATGTTATCAGACCAGTTGGCCCTTTTTTACCTAAGCTAATACCTTCATAAAGCTGTTGAGCTATCATCATTGTTTTACGTGAAGTAAAACCTAATTTTCTAGCAGCATCTTGTTGTAAACTACTTGTCGTAAATGGTGCTGGAGCTTTGCGATGACGTTGACGTTTCTTTATTTCTGTTACTTTAAAAGTAACTTTTTCAATATCACTGCATAATTCATCAGCTTGAGCTTTAGAGGCAATTTTTACATCTTCTTTTTTCGCTGAAACCATCAATTTTTTATCATCAATAGCTACTAGCTCTGCTCCAAACATACTAGAACGAGGTTTTTTCTTAAATTTAAAATCAACTGTCCAATATTCTTCTGATTCAAATTTTTGAATTTCTTTTTCACGGTCACAAATTAATTTCACTGTTACCGATTGTACACGCCCTGCACTCAAACCTTTGCGAATTTTCTTCCAAAGAAGTGGACTTAATTTATATCCTACAATACGGTCAAGCATACGACGTGCTTGTTGAGCATCTACTCTATCAATATTTATTTCTTTAGGATTTTTTACTGCTTCTTGAATAGCAGGTTTTGTTATTTCATTGAATACAATTCTACATTTTTCATGTTCATCAATCCCTAAGATATGAGATAGATGCCAAGCAATAGCTTCGCCTTCACGGTCAGGGTCAGAGGCTAAATAAACTTTTTCAGATTTTTTAGCTTCTTTCTTTAAAGATTTAATTAAATCTCCCTTGCCACGAATATTGATATATTTAGGTGCAAAATCATTTTCTACATCTATACCAAACTGACTTTTAGGTAAGTCGCGAAGATGTCCCATAGAAGCCATTACTGTATATTTTTTATTGCCTAAATATTTTTCAATAGTCTTTGCTTTAGTTGGCGATTCTACTACTACAAGCGTTTTTTTCTTCATTCAAAGCACTCCCTGATTGCTCTTATATAAAAATTTGGACTTGTCTCTTTAACTAGTCCCTTCAATTTCATTTGTAATAAAATAAACGATATATTCGAAACATTTATTCTCAATTTATATATGATTTCATCAATACATTTAGGCTCTGTAAAAGATAAATTATCATATATAAGTTGTTCTTCCGCTGTCATGGAAAAACCTAATTCTATTTGTGTTTCTTTGGATATACTTTGCTGATTAGTTACAAAATTATATTCTTCTACAATATCGTTTGCCCTTGTAACTAATTTAGCACCTTGTTTTATTAAACTATGGCAGCCTTCGCTTTTTTGCGAATAAATATTTCCTGGTATGGCAAATACATCTCGCCCTTCACTTAAAGCAAATTCTGCTGTTATCAATGAACCACTCTTTTTCGCAGCTTCAACTACTAATATTCCTTTGGACAATCCTGTGATAATTCTATTTCTAGCTGGAAAATTCCCTGGTTTTGGCAATGTATTTAGTGGATATTCTGATATTACAGCACCATTTTGAGCTATAGCTTCTAAAAGTTGCTTATTTTCTTTTGGATATATAATATCTAATCCACAACCTAAAACAGCAATAGTCTTACCTTTTTTCAAAGCTCCTGTATGAGCTTTAGTGTCTATACCTTTAGCAGCACCACTAACTATTACAAAATTAAATTTAGCTAATTCCTCAGCCATATTTTCTGCTATCTGTTTTCCATAAGTCGTTGGAGTTCTTGAACCTACTATACCTATACAAATTTCCTCTTTAGGCAATTGACCTTGATAATATAAAATAAATGGAGGATCATAGATTTCTTTCAATAACTTTGGATATTCTTCATCTATTTCTATGCAGACTTTAATTTTATAATGTTTTAATTGCTCTGTTAATTTATCTATAGATATTTTCTGTCTAAATTCTATTAATTCAGACAATGTTTTACTGCCTAAACAATTACTTTGTTCTAACATTTCTCTTGTCGCTGTCCATATTTTTTCGCCGTCATGAAAATATCCATAAAGTTGACGAAGCGTTTTACTACCTATGCCTGGCACAGAATTTATGGCAGCCCAATATATATTTTTCATTGTTTATTACATTCCCATACAAATAAATCTTTAGATAAACCGTATATATTTTACTATTATCACTATTAACTGACAATTTGTCAAATTTTTTATCAAAAGAATATAGATATCGCCATCTAAAACAAAAAGCTATTGTATTAAAAAATTTAACACAATAGCTTTTTATTATTCTTAGACCATAAATCAGCCTAATTTTTCTTTTATCATTTTATTTACAAGACCAGGATTTGCTTTACCTTTACTTGCTTTCATTACTTGACCGATTAAAAAGCCCATAGATTTTGGATAATCTGCAACAGCTTTTGGATTATCTGCAATTGCTTTATCTACAATTTCTTCTATTGCTTTTGTATCAGTAATCTGTACTAAACCTTTATCTTTTACGATTTTTTCTGGAGTATCTCCACTTGTCCACATTTCTTCAAATACAGTTTTTGCTATTTTAGAAGAAATTGTACCTTTACCAATTAAGCCAATTAAGCTTGCTAAATTTTGAGCAGATACTGGAGAATTTTCAATAGTCATTTCATTAGCATTTAAATGCTTAGACAATTCACCCATAATCCAGTTAGAAGCAAGTTTTGCATCAGCACCAGCATCTACAACAGCATCAAAGTATTCAGCCATAGCACGAGTAGAAGTGATGATTTCTGCATCATAAGTAGGAAGACCATATTCATTTACTAAACGAGCTTTTCTTGCATCTGGTAATTCAGGAAGTTCTTTTTTATATGCTTCAATCTGTTCATCAGTTGTAACAATTGGCACAAGGTCAGGTTCTGGCATATAACGATAATCTTGAGCTTTTTCTTTGCTACGCATAGAAAGTGTAATTCCACGACCATCGTCCCAAGTACGAGTTTCTTGTACTAAGATACCACCATCTTCTAAAACTTCATTTTGACGTTCAATTTCATATTCTAAAGCGTCTTCGATTACTTTGAAGGAATTCAAGTTTTTCATTTCAACTTTTGTACCAAGTTTTTCGCTACCTTCTGGACGAAGAGATACGTTTACATCGGCACGTAAATTACCTTCTTCCATTTTACAATTGGATACATCAATGTATTGTAAAATAGATTTTATTTTTTCCATATATGCACGAGCTTCTGCTGGAGAATGCATATCTGGTTCAGATACGATTTCAATAAGTGGTACACCAGTACGATTATAGTCAACATTAGAGCTACTAGAATCTTTGATTGTAGTACCAGAGTGAACGAGTTTACCAGCATCTTCTTCCATATGAATACGAGTGATGCGAATGCGTTTTGTTTTGCCTTCTACTTCGATATCCACATAACCATGTTCAGCGATTGGTAAATCAAACTGAGAAGTCTGGAAATTTTTTGGTAAATCTGGATAGTAATAGTTTTTTCTATCAAATTTACTGAATTTATTAATTGTACAGTTGAGTGCAAGACCTGCTTTGATAGCAAATTCTACTACACGTTTATTGACAACAGGTAATACACCTGGAAGACCAAGACAAACAGGGCAAACATGTGTATTTTGGTCTGCACCAAAGGAAGTAGCACAGCTACAGAAAATTTTTGTATTAGTTTTTAATTCGCTATGAATTTCCAAACCAATGACTGCTTCGTATTTCATTATTCTACCCCCTGACCAATTTTATTAGCATAATCATGATTTACTTCATAAGTATATGCTGCACGAATAATAGTTTCTTCATCAAGTGGGCGACCAATAAACTGCATACCGATAGGCATATTATCTTTGCTTCTGCCACAAGGAATGGAAATACCAGGAAGACCTGCTAAGTTAAGTGGAACAGTGAAAATATCCATCAAGTACATTTTTAATGGATCATTTGCCATTGAACCTAATTTATATGCAGGTGTTGGTGCTACTGGAGCCAAAATAACATCTACATCTTTAAATGCATTATCAAAGTCTTGTTTTACAAGTGTTCTAACTTTTAATGCTTTTAAATAATAAGCATCATAATAACCAGCACTTAAAGCATAGTTACCAATCATAATACGACGTTTTACTTCTGGACCAAATTTTGCAGTTCTTGTATTTGTCATCATGGAAACAATGTCTTCACCATCTACACGAGAACCATAGCTTACACCATCATAACGAGATAAGTTTGTAGAAGCTTCTGCTGGAGCTATTAAATAATATGTGGAAATAGCATAATCTGTGTGTGGTAAAGAAATATCTACGATTTCAGCACCGAGTTTTTTCAAATCTTCGATAGCTGTATTCATAGCTTTTTTTACATCTTCGTCCATACCATCGATAAAATATTCTTTTGGTAAACCGATTTTTAATCCTTTTATATCATTTACTAAGGATTTTGTATAATCAGGAACATCACTATTGATAGATGTAGAATCTTTTTCATCATGACCTGCAATCACATTCATTACATGAGCACAGTCTGTTACATCGCGAGTCAATGGGCCAATCTGGTCAAGTGAAGAAGCGAATGCTACTAAACCATAACGAGATACACGACCATAAGTAGGTTTTAAACCAACAACACCGCAAAAAGATGCTGGCTGACGAATAGATCCACCAGTATCAGAACCTAATGCCCAAATAGCACTACCAGCACTAACTGCTGCAGCACTACCACCAGAGCTACCACCTGGTACACAGTCTAAATTCCATGGATTATGTGTAGCAAAAAATGCAGAGTTTTCTGTGGAACCACCCATAGCGAACTCGTCCATATTTAATTTACCAACTAATGCAGGTTTTTGAGCTAAAACTTTATCCATTACTGTAGCATTATATGGTGGTACAAAATTTTCGAGCATATAAGATGCACAAGTTGTTTTTAAACCTTTTGTACAAATATTGTCTTTTATAGCTGCTGGTATACCTGCTAAAACAGAGATTTTTGCTCCGCCAGCGATATCAGCATCAACATTTTCTGCTTGTTGTAAAGCATAATCAGCTGTTTTTGTGATATATGCTTTTACTTTATCATCAGTAACTTCCATACGAGAAAGTACATCTTTTGTAATTTCTACAGCAGAAATTTCTTTATTTACAAGCATATCATGTAATTCATGTGCTGTTTTTTCAAATAAATTCACGTAAAAGCCTCCTCAATTTAATCAAAGTAATTAAAATAAATTATTCTTCTAAAATTTTAGGTACACGGAAATAACCATCTTCTTGTTGTGGAGCATTAGATAATGCCAATTCACGATCAAGGGAAGGTTTTACTACATCTTCACGAAATACATTTTGTACAGGCAATACGTGTGCAGTAGGAGCTACATTTTCAGTATCTACTTGTTGTAATCTATCTACATATTCAAGAAAATCATTAAGCTCGCTTATATTTTTATCCATATCTTCATCTTTAATGCTAAGACGAGACAGAAGAGCTACATTTTCTACATCTTCTCTAGTAACTTTCATATCTTCACCCCATTTTCAAAATAAACTGTTTACATTTTATCATATTTTAGACAATGATTGAATAGTATTGTTACTTTTCCCCGCAAAATATAGCTGACTTATTTTAGCTTCTATGTTAAAATGTCTTAAAAATTAGTAATAAAATAGGTGATTTCTTACATATGGACAAAACTAAACAAAAAATTGCATTTTCCTTTCTCATTGCAATATTTCTAGCTGCATTTGAAGGTGTTGTTGTCTCTACTGCTGCACCTGTGATTGTGAAAAGTTTGCATAATTTCAAAATGATTAGCTGGATTTTTTCTATTTTTCTTTTGACCTCAGCAATTTCTACTCCTATTTACGGTAAATTGGCTGACCTTTATGGACGAAAACGAATTTTTATGATTGGCATTTCCATTTTTCTTTTCGGTAGCTTATTAGCTGGATTATCTCAGACCATGCACCAATTAATTATCTTCCGTGGCATTCAAGGCATTGGTGCTGGTGCTATTTTTACTATTGGTTTTACGATGATTGGTGATATTTTTACCCTAGAAGAACGCTCTATTATTCAAGGAGCTATCAGTACTATTTGGGGAATAGCTGGTCTTGTAGGTCCATTACTTGGTGGATTTCTCATAGATTATCTTTCATGGCAATGGATATTTTTTATAAACATTCCCTTTGGTCTTTTATCAGTCTATATACTTGCTAAATTTGTACATGAACAAAAGCCCGCTACTAATCCTAAAATAGACTACCTTGGAGCTATTTTGCTTTCCATTGCTATTGGCAGTCTTTTATATGGTGTAATGAGTTTAGATGAAAATTTTTATTTAGGTGTAATCTTATTAATTATCACTTTGATTTCTTCTATCCTCTTTTATATCCAAGAAGCCAGAACTTCTGAGCCTATTGTTCCTTTATTTATCCTCAATAAATCTTCTATCATTGTAAATATCATAACTTTTATCAGCTCTTTCATATTGATTGCTTGTTCTGTTTATTTACCATTACATATTCAATCAATTATGGGTTACAGTGCTACTATCGCTGGTATTTCTTTGATAGGAACTTCCATTGCTTGGTTTATGAGTTCGATTTCCATTGCTAAATTAATGAAAAAATATCCTACAAATATAATTGTTATGTTTTCTTCATTAATTTTAATTTTCAGTTCTTGGTTATTAACACAATTAACTATAGACACACCACTTTGGCACTTATCTATTTATGTATTTTTCTTTGGCTTTGGTTTTTCAGGCACTTTAAATACACTAACTTTCATAGTCCAAGACTCTGTAAAATATAATCTACGTGGTGCTGCTGTTGGTTTAAATATGCTCACTCGTACACTTGCTCAAACAATTGGTGTTACCGTTCTCGGTGCTGTGTTAAATGTTTCTACAGCAGATTTTATCCAAGCTCATAATTTAATAAATATCACTATGCAAGATTTTTATGATAATACTGCTCCTCAATATCATGAACTTTTACGCCAGGCTTTATTTTATAGTCTAAATAATATTTACTATATTTTAGTTGGCAGTAGTGTACTTTGTTTAATCTTATCTTATTTCGTACCTAAACATCAATCACAAAAATAATCCAAAATATTAGACTCATATCTTTATATAATTATAAAAACTATGCTATACTATTATTTATTTTATATCTAAAATTTAAATTTATTTACTATTTCGGAGGAATATAATGAAAGATCATTTAGTAAAAGCTGTCGCTGATGGTGTTCGTGTTCATGCTGCTATTACAACTAACCTTGTAAATGAAGCTGTATCTCGTCATGAATGTTATCCTGTAGCTGCTGCTGCTCTTGGTCGTACTATGACAGGTGCTTTACTAATGGCAGCAAACCTTAAAAATAAAGAATGTATCACTATAAAATTTAATGGCAACGGTCCATTAGGCTCTGTTGTTGCTGATGCTAATCCTGAAGGATTTGTACGTGGTTATATCGCCAATCCTCATGTTAATTTACCACTCAATGAAAAAGGTAAATTAGATGTAGGCAGTGGTGTCGGTCAAGGTATTTTATCCGTAACTCGTTTCACTGGTCTTAAAGACCCTATTACTGGTAGTTGTGAAATCGTTTCTGGGGAAATTGCTGAAGACCTCACAAATTATCTTTATACTTCTGAACAAACTCCTTCTAGTGTAGGCTTAGGTGTACTTGTAAATCCTGATTTAAAAGTAGCTGCAGCTGGTGGTTTTATCCTTCAACTATTACCAGATGCTACAGAAGAAACACTTACAAAATTAGAAAATAACCTCGCTAAAATTCGCCCAGTTTCTACCATGGTAAAAGATGGTTTAGATGCTCGTGGTATCATTGCTGAACTATTGCAAGGTTTTGATAAAGTTGATTATTTAACTACTACAGATTTAGCATTTAAATGTCAATGCTCCAAAGAACGCATTGAAGATGTACTCATCAGCTTAAATGAACATGATTTAAAATCTCTAGTTGATGATGGTCATGCTGAAGTTTGCTGTCATTTCTGTGGTGAAAAATATCAATTCAATAAAGATGAGCTCACTGCTATTTACAATGTATCTCAAAAATTAAAAGACAATAAAGCTAATAATTAAATAATATCAATAAAAAAGCATTTTAAAATGGAATTATCACTCAATCCATTTTAAAATGCTTTTCTTTTACAAATTAATTTTCTTTAACCATTGCTAAAAATTCTTGTTCAGTGATAATTTTTACACCTAAACTCTCAGCTTTTGTAAGTTTACTGCCTGCATTTGCCCCTGCAATTACATAAGATGTCTTTTTCGATACGGAACCAGAAGCTTTTCCACCTAGAGATTGAATAATTTCACTAGCTTCACTTCTGCCCATAGCTTCTAATGTTCCTGTCAATACAAAAGTCAAACCTTGGAACTTATCAGATGTTTTTTCTGTCTTTTCTTCTGCCATATTAACATTTGCTTCTTTTAATTTATTTAATAAAGCGATATTTTCTTCATCATGGAAAAATTCATATACAAGTTTTGCACTTATTTCTCCAATATCTGCTACTTGTTTTATCTCTTCTTCTGTAGCTTTAGCTATATCATCAAAAGAATGAAAATGATTTATCAAAGAACGACTTGCCGATTTACCTATATTCAAAATGCCCAGTCCTGTAAGCAATCTCCATGGTGCATTTTGCTTACTTTTTTCGATTGCATTTAAAAGTTTATCAGTATTTTTTTCCTTGCCAATCAATCCTTTTGCTATTAATTCATCTCGATAATTGTGTAAATAATATATATCTGCTGGATCTTTTAAATATCCATTTTCAATCAAAGTTTTTATATACATCATGCCAAAACCTTTGATATCCATAGCATCTCGACCGACAAAATTTATTATCCAACGTTCAATCTGTGCTGGGCAATGTGGATTACTACAGCGAATATCTGCTTTATCATCGCGAATAGTATGAGCATTACATACAGGGCAAGTATCGCCAATGATAAAAGGCTTATTATCTTGAGGTCGTTTTTCTTTGATTACACAACGAACTTTCGGAATAATTTCCCCTGATTTATATACTTTTATTGTATCGCCAATGCGTATATCTAAATCATCAATAAAATCTTGATTGTGCAATGTAGCTCGTTCTACTTTTGTACCACAGAGCCAAACTGGTTCAAATACTGCTGTCGGCGTAATTCTTCCTGTACGACCTACGGATAATTCTATATTTAATAATTTAGTTTCCTTTTCTTCTGGTGGATATTTATAAGCTATTGCCCATTTAGGAACTTTAGATGTTGCTCCTAATTTTTCTCTTTGTGCAAAATCATTTATTTTTACAACAGCTCCATCAATATCATAATCTAAATCACCACGACGATTTCCAATTTCTTCTATAGCTTGTAAAACTTCTTTTTTAGTTTTACATACTTTATATGAATGTATAATCTTCATTCCTTGTTTGTGCATAAATTCATATGCCTGTGTATGCGATTTTAATTCTATACCTTCTACCTTTTGCAAATTAAAAATAAACATGGATAAATTGCGTTCTTTAGTGATTTTGCTGTCTAATTGGCGAAGTGTACCTGCTGCACAATTTCGAGGATTAGCAAATAATCTTTTCCCCAATAATTCTTGTTTTTCATTTACTAAGGAAAAAGCTTCTCGCGTCATATATACTTCTCCACGAACTTCAAAATAAGGCAATTTTTCTTTTATTTTTTTCTTAATATCTTTTATCTGCATAGCATTAGCTGTTACATCTTCACCTTGTACAACACCATCACCACGAGTAACAGCTAATTTCAATTCACCATCTACATAACGAAGTGCTAAAGATAAACCATCTATTTTTTCTTCTACTACAAATTCTGGATTATCTAATTCTTTTTGCATATTATCTACAAAAGTTTCCACTTCTTCAGCAGAAAATACATCTTGCAAGCTAAGCATTGGCACATCATGTTTTACGAGAACGCCAGCTTCACGTTTTGCCATTCCGCCTACTTTTTGCGTTGGTGAATCTTTTGTAATTAATTCTGGATTTTCAGCTTCCAATTTTTTTAATTGACGCATCAATTCATCATATTGAGCATCTTCTATTTCTGGATTATCTTGATTGTAATATAAATCATTATGATATAAGATTTTTTTCTTTAATTCATCTATTTGCTTTTTTATATCGTCCATTATTTCACCCACAATACATATAAATAAGCCAGTTACCATTTAAGTAACTGGTCTTTTCTCTTAAAATTCTACTTTTTCTAACAATACTCTTAGCATCTTTAGTTCTTCTTCTGTTAAATTTTTATAAGCTGCTATGTCTGTTGCTTCCATTCTTTTTGCACATTCTGAGGCAATACTTAAGCCAAGTGGTGTTAAATATAAATAATACTTTCTCTTGTCTACCTTATCTTGAATTTTGTATATTAAATTTTTGCTCATCATACTTTTTATGATATTTGTAACAGTTGGATTTGTATTATTTAGTCCAATTTCTATCATTCTTTGTGTAACTTTTTTATCTTTAGATTTATCTAAATAAGCAATAACTAATGCTTGTTGTACAGTTACACCTAAACTGACTAAATTATTATTTTGTCTGGCTATCATTTTTTTATTTATTTCATATATTAATTGCCCTAATCGCATAGTATCTGGTACTAACACTGCTCTCACCTCAAAAGAAAAAAATAACTCAATAATAATATATATTATATCAAAATTTCACTCTCAATATAAACTAAAATATCTATAAAAACTATTGACAAAAAATTTTTATTGCGCTATTATTCATTATATAGTTAGCTATGTATTTTAAAATCATATTAAATACAATCATATAATACAAGATAATTTTTATATAATAGCACACTATATAATTAAGAAAATAAGATTTTTATTATGTTAAATTAAAAAAAATTCACTCTCGGTTTTAGTTTCGCTTATCTTTTAGCATTTTCTAGCTCTTTATGTTTTGCTAGTGATTCCCCTAAAACAGTAGTTCCCACTACTAATCTTCCTGACGAAATAATCAATACTAAAATTGATATGAGTCGCAGTACAGATTCTCAAAATATCACAGCTGTCCCTGCTACTAATCTTCCTGATGAAGAAATCGATACCTCTGTATCTTTCTACTGATTTTGATAATATTTGCTTTATTTGATATATCCCCAAAACTTCAATTATCCCCAATAAAAAAGATTGCTTTAACTGTATTTCACAATTAAAGCAATCTTTTTATTTATACTTTACTGATAGGAGCATATTTTTGCATTAAAGCTTTTATGCCTTGACCTGGAAAAGCTATTTTCAATTCTATTTCTTCACCAGTTCCTTTTACAGATACAATTGTACCAATTCCCCATTTATTATGTTTAGCCTTATCACCGACTTTCCATTTTATGGATAAATCTGGACGAATTACATTACCTGCTGGTTTAACTGTTTGCGCTTTTTGCGCAAAACCTCCACCTAAAAGTGAACTTGGTCTGCCTGTAGAATTATTATTCCCTAAAATACTTCCGCCAAAATTATTTCTACCACTTTGACTATATCCTGAGCCATAGCTATTCATACCGCCCATGCCAAAGCCAAATTTATTTTTTGCTTCACGTTCTTCTAAATATTCCGCAGGAATTTCACTGATAAATCGTGAAGGTTCATACGATAATGTTTTGCCATAAATCATACGAGCTTTTGCATTTGTAATATATAATTTTCGCTCAGCTCTAGTTATACCTACATAACAAGTACGACGTTCTTCTTCAATTTCAGTTTCATTCATCAAAGTTCTAGCATGTGGAAATAATCCTTCTTCCATGCCAGCTAAAAATACCACTGGAAATTCTAGCCCTTTAGCTGAATGCATAGTCATGAGTGTAACTCTCTCGTCTTCCATATCTGCATTATCAATATCAGATACTAAAGACACTGTACTTAAAAAGTTTTCCAAAGTTGGTTCTTCATTTGTCTTTTCAAAATCTTTCGCTACACTCAATAATTCTTTGATATTTTCTAAACGAGTCTGATTTTCGACTGTATTTTCTTTTTCCAATTCAGCAATATATCCAGATTTATGCATCACTTGTTCAATTAAATCATGAACTGATAATACCACTGAATTATTCAACATTTCTAAGATAAATTCAGCAAAATTAGCCAAAGATTGTTTTGCTTTTGGTGTAATTGGTGCCGTTTCTGGAGCAGATATAGCATCAAATAAAGTCATATTGTACATATCAGCAAATTCAGCTAATTTATTCATAGTTACAGCACCTAATGAACGCTTAGGCACATTGATTATACGCATTAAACTTATTGTATCTTCTGGATTATAAATAACTCTTAAATAAGCTAAAATATCTTTAATTTCTTTTCTATCATAGAATTTCAATCCACCAACCATAGTATAAGGAACGCCAGCTTTCATGAAACCTTCTTCTAATGCACGAGATTGAGCATTTGTACGATATAATACTGCCATATCACCATAAGATACATTAAATAATGTTTTTTGTTTTACAGCTTCTTCTGTGATAAATCTAGCTTCATCACGTTCATCACTTGCCGTATAGTGAATTATTTTTTCACCTTGAGGATTATTCGTCCATAATTTTTTAGGTTTACGGTCAAGATTATGTTCAATAACCATATTAGCAGCATTCAAAATAGTTTTTGTCGAACGATAATTTTGTTCCAATTTTATAACTGTAGCTTCTGGATAATCTTTTTCAAAATCCATGATATTTCTGATATCAGCACCACGCCAACCATAAATAGATTGGTCTGCATCACCTACGACGCAAAGATTGCGATACATTCCAGCTAAAAGTGAAGTCAATTGATATTGAGCCCCATTTGTATCTTGATACTCATCAACTAAAATATATTGGAAACGCTGTTGATATTTCATTTTTATATCTTCATGTTCTTTTAAAACTTTAACTGCAAGCATCAATAAATCATCAAAATCTAAAGCATTATTTTCGATTAAATTCGCTTGATACATAGTGTAAATTTCTGCAATTTTTTTAGCAAAAAAATCACTTGCTGATTGTGTATACTCTTGTGGAGTTGTCATCATATTTTTAGCATTGGAAATAGCTGACTGTACTGCATATGGTGCATATTGTTTTTCATCAAGATTTAATTCTTTTAAACAATTTTTTATCAAAGTCAAAGCATCTTGTGTATCATAGATGACAAAATTCTTCTTATAAATACCTAAAGCTTCGATTTCAAAACGCAAAAATTTAGCACAAAATGAATGAAATGTGCTTAGCCAAACATATTTTGCTTTTTCGCCAATCATTCTATCTACACGTTCACGCATTTCTGTCGCAGCTTTATTTGTAAAAGTTATCGCCAAAATATTATATGGAGATACTCCTTTATCTAATAAATTAGCTATTCTACAAGTCAATACTTTCGTTTTTCCAGAACCAGCGCCTGCCATGATAAGAAGAGGCCCTTCTGTATGAGCTACAGCTTGAGCTTGTGCTGGATTTAAACCATCATATATATTCAAAGAAAATCCTCCTAAATAAAAACAAAATAAAAAATTACTTATTATATTATCTAAAATATTATATTAGATGTCAAAAATAAAAAATGAGTAGAGACTACGCTCTACTCTATTTATTAATATAGTTTTATAGGAGATATCTTTATTAACAGATTTTACCAGGATTTAAAATATTATTTGGATCAAAAACAGCTTTTATTTTTTTCATTAAATCTATAGCTGTCTTTGGTGTGGATTGTTCTAAATATACTTTTTTTACCAAACCTATTCCATGTTCTCCTGATACTTTGCCATTTAATTCTTTGGCCTTTGCATACATTTTATCCATTGCCAAAGTCAAAAGTTCATGCCATTGTTTATCATTTAAATCATCTTTAAGAATATATACATGCAAATTGCCATCACCAGCATGACCAAATGATTTCATGCGAATATTTAATTTTGCTCGCAATTCATGTACATATTCTACAAAAGTATTTACTTCACTTCTAGGTACTACGATATCAACTTCATCCATGCAGGTCGTAGAGCTTTTTATTGCTTCCAAAAATGCTCCACGTGCTTTCCATATACCTTCACTGCGTTCATCTGTATCGGCAATCAAAATATCAATAGCACCTTGTTGTAAACAAATTTTGGCTACATTATCATAATAATTTTCTATTTCTTCTACGCTATTGCCATCAAATTTCAACAATAAATATGCATCTGCTTGATTATCTGGGAATTTTCTACCTAAATATTTTTCTGCATCACAAATTACTTCACGTTCCATAAATTCAATAGCTGTAGGAATTGCTTTTGCCTTAATGATCAAAGGAACTGTTCTTATAGCTTTTTCCAAATTCTGATATGGTATTAATAAGCTGATATTTTTCTTTGGCAAAGGCAATAATTTCAATACAATTTTTGTTACAATGCCCAAAGTTCCTTCTGAACCAATAATTAAATCTTTTAAATCATAGCCAGAACTATTTTTTACTACTTTTCCGCCAAACTCTACAATACTACCATCTGCCAATACTACTTCTAATGCACGTACATAATCTCTTGTAACACCGTATTTTACAGCACGCATTCCTCCAGCATTAGTACTTATATTCCCGCCAATTGTAGCTGATTTTTCTCCAGGATCTGGAGGATAAAAAAATCCTTTTTCTTCAACATAGCTTGCCAAATCCATCAACAATACGCCAGGCTCTACTGTTAAAGTCAAATTTTCTTCATCTAATTCTAAAAAGTGGTTCATCATTGTCATATCTAAAACAATACCACCTTTTAATGCCACTGCTGCTCCTACTAGTCCAGTTCCTGCACCTCTGACAGTGACTGCTATCTTGTGTTCATTAGTATATTTTAAAATATTTGATACTTCCTGCGTACTATTTATTTTTACTACCATTTCAGGATAATAATGTTCCGTTGTCAATTCATCATGACTATATTCTTCATTAATTTCATTTTTCCATAAAATACGGTTTCTTAGTACAAATCCACTTATTTTTATCAAATCAGTAGCTGTCAACTTTTTATAATAACTCATGATAATTTTTCACCTACTTTTATTTTTTCTATAAGTTTTGGTATAACTTCATAAATATCGCCAACTATAGCATAATTAGCATATTTAAAAATAGGTGCTTTTTCATCATTATTAATTGCAAAAATAGTTTCGGCATTATTCATACCTGCCACAAATTGAATTGCACCAGACACACCACATGTCATAATCAATTTAGGTCGAACAGTTTTCCCACTAAGTCCTATCTGTCTTTTTGCCTCTGCCCAACCATTTTCTACTAATGGACGTGTAACGGCTAACTGTCCATTTAATAAATCTGCTAAATCTTCTAGCATGCTCAAATCTTCTTTTTTCTTAATGCCTCTACCAGCGACAATTAGAATATCCGCACTTTCTATGTTTTCCTCTTTAGGTTTTTTTATTACATCTAAAATCTTGATATTACTTTCAAAATCGATATTATTCGTCTTACAATTTACAATTTTACCATTTATATCTTCACTATATGCAGGCGTTTCCATTACTTTATATCTAACAGTTGCCATTTGCGGACGATTATTTGGTGTGAGGATTTCTGCCATGATATTTCCACCAAATGCTGGTCTAATCTGCACGAGGTCAGTTATAGATTTCATATCCAATATCGTACAATCAGCTGTCAATCCAGTCTTAAAACGAGCTGCAACTTTTGGTGCTAATTGCCTACCTACAGGTGTTGCTCCTACTAAAATACTTGTTGGCTTATTATTTTTTATAAAATCTTCAAATACATTAGTGTATTTTTCAATATTAAAATACGCTAATTCTTCATCATCATAAACAAAAACTTTATCTACATTGTAATGCAATAATTTTTCCGCTATATTTGATAAATTATTACCTACAAAAACAGCATAAACTGGTTGATTGATTTTATCTGCCAGTTCTCTTGCCTTTCCTATCAATTCATAAGTAACTGGATGAATATTTTCTCCTACATGTTCAACATAAACAGCTATTCCGTTCCAAATTGATTTATCAATAAGAGGTTTTTTCTCATCTTCTACATATTCCACAGCACCTTTGGGACCTTTTCGCACACATAATCTACATAATCTACAACCTGCTGTAATATTTAATTTTCCGTTATTTTCTTCCATTGCTCCAAATGGGCATATAGATATCAATTCATTTATATCATTTATCTTATCTTGATGAACAACTAATTTTGCCATAATCCATACCTCTATTAAAATACAATTTTTTTAGCTTTTAATTTTTGATAGATTGTATCTGTTATTTCTTCAATATTTCCCGATATTTTTTCTTGTACCTTATCACTAGATGGTGGGAATATCTTTTGTACTTTTGTTGGTGATGCGTTCAATCCATAATGATGTTCATCTTTATCAACCATATCATTTAAAGTAAATACTTTTACTTGTTTATGCTCCGTTGCTTTTTTTCTCAAATACGATGGCAATCTAGGTTCAACAATATCTTTTTGCACTGTAATCAAGCATGGATAATTTATCTCTATTCGTTCAATATCATCTGACATATCCATATCTACAATTATTGACTTATCTTTCACATCGATGATTTTATTTACATTACATACACATGGTATTTTCAACATTTCCGAAACCTCTGGCCCAACCTGTGCTGTATCCCCATCTGTTGTTTGCAGTCCACAAATGATCAAATCAAAATCACCAAAAGATTTTATTCCTTGAGATAAAGTATAACTTGTTGCTAAAACATCAGCTCCGCCAAATTTTCTATCCGTTATTATCGCTCCCTCATCAGCAGACATGGCAAACGCTTCATATAAAATAGATTTTGCTTGCGGTGGACCCATGGTTATTACATCTACACTTCCACCATATTTTTCTTTTAATCGCAATGCTGTCTCTAAAGCATATAAATCATATGGATTCATCTTACTTTCACTACTATTGCGTTTTAATACACCTGTAACTTCATCGACTTGTACTTTATTACTTTCAGGAACTTGTTTTATACAAACTAAAATCTTCATATACTACCCTCCTCGAAATATTCAATTATCAAAGTTCTTCAGCTAAAATATCAGCTATATGTTTTACTTTTACATTAGGCATCTGTTTATCCAAACCGCCACCTATTTGCATCATACAAGCAGGACAAGCTACTGCCACAATATCAGCTTGACTATCTTTTATATTTTCCAATTTTCTTGATAATAAACGCAATGAAATATCTTTATATTTCATACCAAAAGCCCCTGCCATACCGCAACATTGATCACAACCTTGCATTTCTACAAAATTATATTTTTTAGTATTCTTTAACAATACTCTTGGTTCTTTATAAATATTTAATCCACGTTTCATATGACAAGAATCATGATATGTTATCTTTATTTTTCCTTCATTATTCACAGTATCATCTAATTTGTTCATTTCTTTATACATAGAAAATACAAATTGACTAAATTCTCTAATCTTTTTACTTAAAACTTTGCTACGAGCTAGCCATTGACTATCATCTTTAAATAATTCCACATAAGTCTTTTCTAATGTTTCTGTACATGTAGGACATGCCGCTACGATATAATCAGCATTTGTTTCTTCTAAAGCCTGTATATTTTCTTTAGCTATTTTTCTTGCTGTTTCTAAATCTCCTGAGCCAATTATAGGTTTTCCACAACAATTTTGTTTTTGCGGATAAATTACTTCTACACCCAAATTTTGCAATACTTTAAATACGGATTTTCCTGTATTCGGAAACACAAAGTCTATATTACAACCGCTAAAAAATGCTACTCTCATTTTTGGATTTTTAGGATTTTGCTTCATTAATTCATCTGTACAATCGCGAAGAGGTGTAGAAGCAATAGCTGGCAAACTACGACCTTGCGTCATCTTAGCAAAAAATAATGGTAAATTACGAATAAAATTTCCCGATTGTACAGGTTTTTGTCCTAAAGAAGCAGCTCTTAACAAAGTATGGAATAATTTTCTATTAGACATAACTTTTTTAAATATAATTTTTTCAGGTAAAGATTGACCTTTTTGAGCAAAATTTCTACGTCTTAATTCTTCAATTAAACCAGGAATATCTATTTTACCCGGACATATAGTAGTACAACGACGACAACCAATACATAAATCACTAAATTGTGAAAAATTATCCATGCCATTTAACAATCCAGTTAAAATAGCTCCGATACCACCTGAGTATATATATCCATATACATGACCACCAACAGTAGACCAGATAGGACATACATTTAAACAAGAAGAACAACGTACACATTGATAGACTTCTTTTAATTTATCATCATGAGCCGCTTTTAAACGACCATTATCCAATAAAATAACATATACTTTTTTATTTTCTTCTACTAATTTCCCCTCTTTTTCATGAATTATAGGAGTTGGCCCATCTATTAACGTCAAATAACTTACCATTCTTTGACCTGTACCATTTCGTGGCAATAATCTCATTATCTTAGCTGCATCACTGATTTTAGGAATTAATTTTTCATAACCAATGATAATTACATGTACAGGTGGAATAGTTGTAACAATTCTTGCATTTCCTTCATTAGTAACTAATCCAATTGCCCCATTTTCAGCTATACCAAAGTTAGCACCTGTTATTCCCATATCTGCTTTTAAAAATTCTTCACGCAATACTTTTCTTGCAATCTGTATCATATATGGAATATCACTAGGTATATCCTCTTTTAATTCATCTGAGAAAAATTTCGCACATTGTTTTCTATTGAGATGTATTGCTGGCATTACCATATGTGATGGTTTTTGACCTGCAACAGATAACATCCATTCACCTAAATCAGTTTCTTTTACTCTTAAACCTTGTTGTTCTAAAAAATGATTTAAATGTATTTCTTCTGTTGCCATAGATTTTGATTTTACAATTCTATGTATATTATTTTCTTTACAAATCTGCAATAATTGTGCCTTTAATTCATCGCCATCTTTAGCACGAAAAACCTTCGCACCTCTTTCTTCTAGTGAAGCCTGAAATTTATCAGCGACTTCTTCAATATGAGCAACTGTTTGTTTTTTCATATCACGAAGTTCATTTCTTAATTCATCAATGTCATCAACATTTGCATATGCTTTCAATCTAGCTTGAGGATATTGTTTTGCAAATCGTGCCAAATTATCACTTAAAATAGGATCATGTAATTTTTCTTTTATTTCAGCTTTTATATTACGTTCTTTCATCTTACTTCACGCTCATTTCTTTTTATCTTTTTCATCTTTTATCGTCTTCAATTGCAAATAAAATCACACGACTTGGCCCATGCACTCCTAAAGTCAAAACACGTTCAATATCCGATGTTCTGCTTGGTCCTGTCACAAAACCACTATATCCTTTCCAAAAAACTTTAGCCAAAACATCAAAAGCATCTTGCATATTATTTACAATATAATTTTTAGGCATAAATATTATATTTATTAATGGCAACATACTTGCTATTCTCGCTTCATAAGCATAGTTATCGACACATATACTACCTGTTTCTCCTACACCAAATTCACCTAAAGTTATACCAATATCTAATTCATTTTTATTTTTTACTATGTCAAATTTATCTGTATATACTTTAAAAGACTTGTTTACTTCTGCATAAACGTCTGCCAATTCCTCACACTCATCAGCACCTACTCCTGCTATCATTTTTGCATCTGTTGCTTTAGCTATTTTCAAAATATCAGCAATAGCATCTTTATAACTCTTGACTATTTTTATTTCCACAGAAGCATTTTGAGCATTTTCTGCAAAATCATTCCAATACTTACCATTTGTAAAATCCTTATCCAACAAATGTTTCCAATCATGACAAATTTTTTCCATAATAAAAACTCCCTATAAAACTTATTTGATTTTTTAGATGATTTATTATTTAAGTTTTATTTATTTTTTTTATGATTAACCATATTTTGTATTTTTTTTATTTATTGTTTTTTATTATATAAAAAAATTTTTTTACGTCAATCTTTCCCATTTTTTTACAAATTGTCTTGAATTAATAACAAACTTTTATAAATATTGTAAATACTATTCAATTATCTTTATTTTTAATACAATAGAAATTTTGACTTTTGATTTTTTCAATAATTCAACCTCATAAAGCTATATATATCTAGCTTCTTAGATTATTTATTGACTTTTTTTCATTTTTATTGTTCAATAAATAATATACTTTTATTAATAATTTAACTTTATTATTGATATTATTATAATTAAAATTATGAAAGACTGGGATTTATATGCAAAATAAATTTGGAGATATGTTAAAAAAACTTATCCAATTTACTAATATAAAATTAAATGTCATCGCTTATCATATAGGTTATAATATTTCTTATATCAGTAAATGGGCAAATAATACAAGTCAACCAACTAAAAAGCATATTGAAAGAATAAATGATACATTGAGTTCTATTTTCGCCGAAGAAATCATTCATAAAGATTATGCTTACTTATTTTTAAAAGAATTTAATATTCATGAACCATTACCCACAAAAGATATCCAACGTTTTTTACATACACAAATAAATAATTTATTAAATAACGCATATTATTGTTCACACGAAAATTTTTCTCATTCCCAAAGCAATAATGATATTATTTTAAATTCTACTACCATCGTTGGTAGAACTAATATTTATGAATTTTTTTGCCATAAATTAGCTCCTATAATAAATAAAATAACTCCTAAATTAGAAATCTTCATTACTATGGATATTTTAACTTTGTTACAACAAAAAAAATTTTTTAGTTTCCTTGATTGTTGTAATCTCACTGACCGTCAAATAGATATTCACATAGGCTGTAATCTATCTACACTAGCAAATAGTGACGAAAAATTAATATATAGCCTCTATAAATTCTTAAATAAATATTTTTATGTCAATTTCTATATTTATGAAGATAAATTTTTTAATAATAGCAATATATTCCTTGTAAAAAATGCTTTTGCTATTCAATATTCCCTACATCTAGATAAATCAATAGATATATGTACCTTTATAAACAATGAAAAAATCATCAATGAAATTCAAAAACGTATTTCTGACACTTTCTTTAATTCTCCAATTATTTTACAGCCAAAAAAAGAAATTATTCTTAATTCCTTTCATCCCTTCTTTTATTTAAATAAAAACTTCACCATATTTATTACTAATGGCTTTGAATTTTTTCTACCTAAAAAATCCTATTTAAAAATGATAGATTTATGTAAACAACAAAATTTAACTGATGAAACTATCGCCTCCTTAAAAAACCTGCAAATCATGTGGGAAGAACAATTTGAAAAAAATCCTATATCATTTATTCTTCCAGAGCTCAATTTAATGGATTATATTCAAAAAGGTAAAGTAATCTTTGGCGATTTAAAATACCAAACTACACCTCAAGAAAGAGAAGAACAATTATCTTATCTTATTCAAAGTATGTATAAAAATCCTTTAATTGATATTTATCTGATGTCTCAACAAGAAAATGTAAATGATATTAACTACTATAAACTTTCTTATTATAGTAACCAAAAAATCGCTTACTTTAAGAAAAATAAATACTTATTAAACAAATATCATTTACCTATTTATTTCTTAAAAAATTCTTTATTAATCCAAAAATTTGATATGTTATTTTCCAAATTTAAACAAACAAATTTTGTACACAAATACACTGCTGAGAAAATTGAAAATCTCTATTTAGCTAATAAATCTTTATTACATCGCATTATGGAAAATAAATAAAAAAAGGCAATATGATTAAAAATCATATTGCCTTTTTTATTTATTAACTATCTATTAAACTATTAAAGATTTTTTACAGCTTCAGAAAGTGGTGGAATAATCTGTTTTTTACGGGACATTACGCCTGGTAAATACATAACAGATTTGCTTGCATCTTGTTTGAATGCTTCACCGATTAAGTTTTTAGGTTCACCACTGAAGAGTAAATAGCTACCTTCGTTGATGATATCAGTAACGATAACGATAGACATTGCATAACCTTCTGCAGTGCATACACGAGCCATTTCAGCTAAGATTTCATCTTGCATAGCCATTACTTGGTCTGTATCCATAACGGATAACTGGCTAATGAGCATTGGATAGTTGCCAATCTGGAATTCTTTGGAGTCATTTTTAACGATTTGAGCAGGAGTCATATCGCCGATATCTGCACCAGCTTTGAGCATTGCCATACCATATTCTTTATAATCCACACCAGCGATTTTTGCTAAATATTCTACAGCATCTTTATCTGTTTGTGTGCAAGTTGGGGATTTGAATAATACTGTATCAGAAATAATAGCGGACATTAAAAGACCTGCGATTTCTTTTGGAATTTCTACGCCATATTGTTGATACATATTAGTTACGATTGTACAAGTACAACCAACTGGACGAACATTGATAAAGATAGGATCACTAGTTTGTAATCCACCGAAACGATGATGGTCAACAACTTCGATGATTTTACCAGATTCAATACCTTCAACAGCTTGAGCTAATTCATTGTGATCTGTTAAAATAATCTGTTGTTTTTCAGGCATCATGAATTTATCTTTATTTACGATACCAACTAATTTACCATTTTCTACTACTGGATAATTGCGATATTCATTTGCTTCTAATACACCTTTGATATCACTTAACATATCAGATGGTTTGAAAGAAATTACATCTGTAGTCATAATGCTAGAAATTGGTGCACATTGGCTGATAAGACGAGCTGTGCTATAAGTGTCAAATGCTGTAGATAAAATCATTACATTTTCAGCTTTTGCTTTAGTAACTACTTCATCAGAAATAGTTGTATTTCCTGTGATGATTACACAAGCAACTTTTAAATCAATGCATTTAATAAATGCAGATTCTGGTCTATTGCCAATGATTACTACATCGCCAGCTTTGATGCTTTCTGCAACTTTTTCCATGCAAGCAGCAGCTACTTTGATTTCGCCATTGATTTTGCCTTCGTTATTGCCAGCAACTAAAACATCAGCTTCAATAACATTAGCAATATCATTGATGCAAGCACCAGAAGCAGATACGCTATCTAATGTGATTTCTTGGAAATAAGCTTTTGCTAAATCGCTAACGCTAGCCATACCAATTAATTTATTTTCATCATCAACTACAGGTATAGAACGAAGATTGCATTCTTTCATAGCCATACCTAAAGTACGAAGATTATCTGTTGCTTTTACAGATTTTTGTACTTTAACAGCAATATCTTTAACTCTTGGATAAATATCACTTACAAGCTGAGGAGCTTCTACACCGAAATATTCTAAAGCATATTTAGTTTCTTTGTTTACGCTACCTGCACGAGCTGGTACAACATTTTCACAGCCCATATTGCGTTTTAAATTTGCATATGCTATTGCAGAACAGATGGAGTCTGTATCTGGATTTCTATGACCAATAGCATAAATTACTTTTTGTTCACTCATAGGTTGAAAAACCTCCATTACAAATTAATAGCTTTGTTTTCTATTATAACAATATTACATAAAATTTAAAAGCTATGATTGATAAAAGATATTATCTTTTGTATAATTCATTTATCCTACCTTTTATCTATTATTTAAATAAGACAATATAATTATTTATCAAATATTTAATTACAAGAAAGGATTTTTTTATGCAACCATTACCTAAAGAATATTTAAGCCGCATAATTCGTGCAGTTGTTGAATTCCAATTAATCGAAGATAATGATAAAATCCTAATCGGTCTATCTGGTGGCAAAGATAGCCTATTTATGGCATACGCTTTAACAGAATTAAAAAATACTTTAAAGAAAAATTTCACACTAGGAGCAATCACCATAAATCCTATGTTTACTAAAGATTTTTCTTGCGAGGCTATGCAAAAATTCTGCGATAAATTAAACATGCCTTACCATATTCATGAAGTAAATATCGCTGAAACTATCGCTAATCAAGATAATAAAAATGCTTGTTATTCCTGTGCTTTCTTCCGCCGTGGTGCAATCAATGGCTATGCCAAAGAACATGGCTATAATAAAATAGCTTATGCTCACAATCATGATGACGCCGTAGAAACATTCTTCATGAATTTATTTTATTCTGGTCAATTAAAGACTTTCATGCCATCTACTTATTTAAGCCGTTCTGATGTAACTGTAATCAGACCACTGCTTTATTTCCGTGAAGAAGAAATAAGAAATGCCATCTCACTTCATGGTCAAGAACCTTGTGCTCCACCATGTCCATTCAATGGCAATACAATGCGTCAAAAAGCTAAAAATTTAATTGAAGAATTATCTAAAGAAAATCCTCTTTTATATGAACATTTAAGTGCTGCTATGCGTACAACAGCTATTGGCGATTTATGGCCACCTATCAAAAATCGCAAAGAAATGAAACCTTATTATTATCAATTCTTTAAAAACCAACAAAAATAAAAAAATCTCTATGTTTAAAAATGGAAAATTATCAACCAAATTTAAGCATAGAGATTTTTCTTTCCGGAGGCACTTTTTTATTTAAAGAACGCTTATAAAAATTATGTTTAAAGATTTCTTTCATTTTATTTTGCATAGATTTTATCATAATCATTAAATTTTTAGCCATCAAATCCATTGCAGATAGTTTGCTTCCTTTAAACATAATATAATCCCTCACAATCATTATAAATTTAAAAACTTAATACCTCAAAATACTTATAAATTATTTTAACTAACTACATTATAAATAATCTTTGTGAAATTTAAATTTTAAAACTATAAAATTTAATTAAAAATCTCATCAAAAAAGGCTATAATAATCTATCACGTCCAATTATTACAGCCTTTATAAATTCATCTATTATTTTAAAATATCTAATAAACCACTGATATCTCTAATAATATATTTCGCACCAGCATCTTGATATGCAGATACTACTTTTAAATCCATTTCATTTTTCTTATCTTCAGATAATGCTTCATATTCTTCTTGACTTAAGCCCATCAAAGAACTGCCTTCGATGATACCTACAGTATCAATACCAGCATTAACGCCTTCTTTAATATCTGCAATAGTATCGCCAACTTTTAATACTTTATCCACAGAAGTTAATTCTAAAGCTTCCATATTGCGGAAAATCATATAAGGATATGGACGACCTTTACTATTTACCATATCAGGGCTAATCCAAAAATCAGGAGTATATCCTTGCTGTTTTGCTCTATCTGTTACGATTTTCATCATATCACTTGTATAGCCTGTAGTAGAACCAATTTTTAAGCCTTTATTTCTAATTTCAATAATTGTTTCTAATACATGTGGTTTTATATCTGTATATTTATCTAAAACTTCAAAGATTTTACGTTCACTGATTTCATAGATTTTTTGTACATCATCTTCTGTCCAGTCTCGATTATATTTTTCTTTCCATAAATTATTGATGCGTTCCATTTTCAGCATTGTTCTTACATGGTCAATTTTTAACATTCCCATTGGTTTTCTAATTTCTTCCATTGTAGGTTCAATGCCAAAAGATTTAAAAGCTTCATCAAAAGCTCTTACTGGTGCCATACAACCATAATCTACTGTAGTACCTGCCCAATCAAAAATAATACCTTCGTATTTCATTAATAAATTCTCCTTACTTAATTAAATCTCCACTAAAATTAAAATCTCAACTACAATTATTTTTTACTATTAAGAAAATCTGTCATAATGCTAGATAATTTATACATATCTTCTGGATAAATTTCCCCAATAGTACCAATGCGGAAAGTCTGTGCATCTGTTACTTTACCTGGATAAATAGCATATCCTCTGTCTTTAATATATTGATACATTTCAGCAAAATCAAAATTACTATTTTCTGGATAATAAAATGTAGTGATGATTGGACCTTGATGAGTGCTTTCAATATATGGTTTTATACCAAGTTTTGCCATTTCTTCGATAAGAATGCGATTATTTTCACTATAACGTTTATTTCTAGCTACAATACCGCCTTCTGCTTTTAATTCTTTAATAGCTTGAGCAAAAGCTAATACTACATGTGTAGGTGAAGTAAATCTCCATTTACCATCTTTGCTCATAGTTTCCCATTGTTCATATAAATCTAAAGAAAGACTTCTTGCTTTACCTTTAGATTGCATTAATTTTTCACGATTGCAAATGATAAAGGAAAAACCTGGCACACCTTGAATACATTTATTTGCACTACTGATGATAAAATCAATACCTAATTTTTCAACTTCAATATCCACACCACCAAAGCTAGACATAGCATCAACTATTAAAGTTTTTCCATATGCTTTAACTACTTTTGCCACATCTTCAATATCATTTAAAATACCAGAAGTTGTTTCACTATGAACTATAGAAACATGTGTAATTTGTGGATTTTCCTGCAATAATTCTTCTACAACTTTTGCATCTGGAATTTTATCAAAATCTTGTAAATACATTTTATAAGTTATTTTGGCATGTTGAGCAATCTCTGCCATACGTTTACCATAAGCGCCATTTGCACAAATTAATAAGCAATCATCTTCGCCAACAACAGAAGTAAGTACAGATTCTACACCAAAAGTTCCACTGCCCTGCATGAGAATTGCTGTATATTTTTCTTTATCTACATGTGCTAATTCTAATAAATCATCAATGATGGATAAAGTAATTTTTTTATAATCATCGTCCCATGTGCAATGGTCAAACATCATTTCTTTTTTCACTGTTTCAGTAGTAGTGAGTGGCCCTGGAGTTAATAATTTATAATTTTTCATTTTTATACACCTTTCTTTATAATCATGTTAACTAAAAATATCAAACTGTCCTCTACATTAAGAAATTTCCTAATACTAAAGATTTTCTCTTTGTATTAAGAAATTTCTTATTCTGCATATTAATTGTATTTAACTACATATACCCTAAAATAAATCATTAAAATTAAAATTGTTTAGCTGCTTCAGATAAATCTTGATGTTTTTTCAATAAGTCAACAGATAATTTTTCAGCAAAAGTTTTTGGATATGCTGATTTATTTACAGAATCAGAAGTTTCACCTTCATAAATTGGGTTTGGATAAGATTTTAATAAATCTACTCTAGCATTGTGAATAATGCATTCTGCAATTTGCATTGCAAGTGGATTTGTTTTATCGCCTTTGTCTATAACTGCAATAGATTCAGTCAAAGAGAAATTACCTTCTGTTGGGTCTACAAAGTCAATAGGTAAACCTTTTAATTTATCAGCAACAGCTTGCTGTCTTAAACCAAAACCGATAGCCACTTCACCAGCACGAACTTTTTTAAGTGGTGCAGAACCGGAATTTTCAATATGTGGGCCTGCATTTTTATAAATGCCACCTAAAATATTTTTAGCTTCTTCATCACCGTAAGCAGAAACTAAACCTTGAATTAATAACCAAGCTGTAGATGATGCTTTTACATCTGTTACAGAAATTTGGTCTTTATAAATAGGATTTGCTAAATCTTTAATGCTTTTTGGCATAGGAAGATTTGCTTCTTTTAATTTTTCAGTATTTACAATGATAGTGCCTTCTTGAGAAGTGATTGGTGCATAGAAATTAACTTTTTCAGTTAATGGTTTATAATCAAAAGTTAAATCTGTGAACATTTTATTTTTTTCTTGCGCACTATCTAAGTAGAAAGAACTCATAGTTACTACATCAGCTTCAATATTTTTACCTTCTACCATTAATTTACCGCCAAGTTCAGAAGTACCAAAAGTCTGGAACATATATTTATCTTTAAAACCATTATTATCTAATGCTTTTTTCATAGCATCTACTGCTTCATCATCTGCATTAGAATAAATAACTACTTTTCCATCATTTCCACTAGATGCACTATCGCTACCAGATGTACCACAACCACCAAATAGCATAGACGCACATAATGCCGTACCTGCTAATAACATTGATAAGATTTTTTTCTTGTTCATACTATAGCCTCTCCCTTTGTTATCATTTCTTTTTTCTCTTTTTTCACACTGATTTTCTTTTTAGCTAATACAGTCAATAGACCTTTTACAATTAAATTTGTAGCTAAAATCAGCATGGATAATACGAAGATTTCATTAAATTTACCAAAATACTGTAATTCTTTTATTTTGGCTGTAATAACCATAGTCTGAGCACCAGCTATGAAAATAACTGCACTAATAGTTACCATGGCATTGATAAAGTAATAACCTAATACTTCAAAAATAGTAGTTTTTATATTTGGTGTGATAATTCTATATAATGTTTTAAACCAACTATCTCCCATCAATAAAGCTGTATTTTCCCATGATTTATTCAATTTCTCTAAGGAATTTTTAAGCATTAAATATGGTGTGGAGAAGAAGTGAATTACATTACAAATGATGATTAAAGCAAAAGTATTTTGTAATGTAGTTCCTGAAAAGAACATCATATAAGCAATACCAATTACCATACCTGGAATTGTATTTGTAATCAAAGCAATCGCTTCAATGGCAAATTTCTTTTCATTGATAAAATTACTTCTAGCAGTGATTAAAGCTGCACCGTAAGATACAACAAGTCCCACTACAGCAGATAAAGTAGCCACTAATAAGGAATTTGTATATACATCAATAATGCTAGAATCATTTAAAATTTCTACGAGATGCGCTGTTGTAAATTGCATACGATATGGCCATTCATCAATAAATGGTATCATGAAGATTACAACAAACATGGATAAAATCATCACTAAAATAACAGTAGATAATCCACCCCAAACAAAATCACGCACTTTGTTTACTTTCAATTCCACTTGAGAAATTTTGTTATAACGCACATTGTAACGTTGTAGATAACATAATAAAGCAATACTGATAATTGATGGTAATAACATCACAATGGCTACTACAGCACCACGATTAAAATCAGGAATACTTCCCATCATTTCTTCATATAAAACTGTAGCAATTACCTGATATTTACCACCGACTGAAGCTGGAATACCATAATCTGTGAAACATAAGAAAAAGCATTGTATAAACGAAGCTGCAAGTGTTCCTAGTAATGGTCTAATAAGTGTTTGTCTAAAAGTTTTAAATAAACTATCGCCCATGATTTTTGATACAATCATGAATTTCTTATCAATATATTTCATAGCATTATAAATGAGTAAAAATGCTATTGGCATGGTGTAGATTATATAACCTATCAACAAACCATTAAAACCATAAATATCAATTTGTATATTGAATACTTTTGTTAAAAAACCTTGTTTTCCTAAAGAATAAATTATTGCAAATCCATATGTAATTGTTGGTAAAAACATAGGTGCTATAGCCAATATTTGAATTAAACGCTTAGCTGTTTTATTTATATTTGTATAGTGGATAGTATAGGCTAAAATAAATGCTAATAACGTACTTAAAATCGCACTAGTTGAAGCAATTGCTATACTATTGCCAAAAGCCGTAGCAAATTTATCTTCATCTAGCATTGTGGCAAAGTGTTTTAAACCTACACCATCACCTACTGCTATAGATTGATATAAAATTTCTATAAACGGTAGTAATAAAAATCCTGCAAAAATTATAATTACAGCTATAAAAATCATCTGTAATTCTTTTTGTTTAGTTTTTAAAATATTCATCATTAACCCACCTGAAGAATCTCTTTTCTATCTCTATTGTTACCATCCCAAAATAATTCTAAGATATTATTTCGTTTGATTTCTAACTGACGTAAGATAAATTCACTGACAAAATCATTTGCAGGTTTTTTGATGATTTCCTCTGGTGTACCAAATTGAGAAATCTGACCTTCATTTACAATCAAAACTTTATCAGATAAAGTCAATGCTTCTTCTGGGTCATGTGTAACTATTATTGTAGTCAATTTAAAATCACGAGCTATTTCTTTGATTTTCTGTTTGATAGATTCTTTGATAACACCATCTAAAGCAGATAAAGGCTCATCTAATAATAAAATTTTAGGTTTCATCACCAAAGTTCTAGCAAGTGCAGTTCTTTGTTTTTGTCCACCAGATAATTCTTCTATTTTCTTTGTTAAATGTTTGCCTAAACCTAATAAATTGATTAAGTCTTGAACTTCTTTTGTTGTAGAAATATTTGGCTTATTTTTTAATCCGTAAACAATATTTTCATATACATTTAAATTAGGGAATAACGCATAATCCTGAAATACGATATTAAAACCGCGTTTTTCCATTGGCATCTGTGTTATATCTTCACCATCAAAAATAATTCTGCCTTCACTCACTTGAGTAAGCCCTAAAATTAAATTTAATAAAGTCGTTTTACCACAACCAGATGGCCCCAAAATAGAAACGATTTCTCCTTTTTCTATTTTTAAGTTAATATTTTTAAGAACTTCTATTCCTTCATATGATTTCCTAATCTTTTTTAACTCTAACATTTTTTACCCTCATTCAATTAATTTTTAATCTTAATAACATACTTAATTCAACATCATCTATTTAACCAAAATTTAACTTTTACCTCTATCATTATCTTGTAATAATTTTATGAAAATCTTGTAAATTTATATAAACTTTGTAAAAACAAGCAATATATATGCAAAAATAATGTAAAAACAGTAAAAAATCATGCTATAAACAGCAAAAAAAATCCCCAATACAGCAAAATGCGGTATTAGGGATTTTTCTATTATTTATCTTTTATTTTTTATTTCTGTATCATAATCCATACCATCAAAGATACGAGGTCTTTGTGCATTGAATTTATCATTTACAATACTTCTTGTAGGGTCAAATTCAGCCGTTTTTATATCTGCTAAATCCATAACAGTATGAATCATATCATCTGTCATATAAGGTCTATTAGCAGCTTTTTTGATTTGCTCCCATTTTTCAGGATATTTTGCTCTGAATTTTTCTGATGCCCACATAATAACTGGTATTTCAATCATATGATGTGTAGGATTTTCTTCAATATGACCTGACATATCTTCGCCTTCATCATACACAGCTTCACCATGGTCAGGAACATAAATAACTAAAGTTTCACTATCACGGAATTTATCAATAATACTGCTTACTATATAATCATTATAATAAAGCGCATTATCATATTGAGCTACGATTTCTTTTTTACCATCTGTAATTGGTAAATTGATATCATCTTTACTAAATTTACTAAAACTATAAGGGAAACGATTATAATATAATCCATGTCCACCCATTAAATGAACTACATAGAAATTTTTATCTTCACTTCTATTTGCTATAGCATCATCAATAAGAGGGAATAATTCGCCATCAACGATACCATAATCCTCTCTTGAATCGCGAATACGAGTGAATGCACTCACATCACTATGAGCTGCATAAATCTGAGCTACATTGCCCCAAACACCTGAAGTTTCCTGATTAGATAACCAATGTGTTTTATATCCTGCTGCATTCATTACATCAATTAAATTATTGTAATGATACCATTCCTGGTCTGATTCACGATTACAAAATGTAAATAACTTACTCAATACAGCAATTGTAGTAGAATGAGGACTTACTACATCGCGGAAAACACTGATTTCACCTTTTTCATTTAAAGCATCAAGATTTGGTGTATTCGGTAAATAATAACCATAAAGATGCATATGGTTTCTATTTGTAGACTCGCCTAAAATAAATACAATATTTTTTATCTGACTATTATTTTCCGTAAGTTCCACTTTACTATTTACTTGAGAAGATAATTCTTTATATGCTTGCATATTTCTTACAGCGACAGAAGTTGAAGCATATACCCTTTGCACGGGCAAAACTTCATCATCCCAGATAAAATCTGTATATACAGTAAACATTCTTATAGTATAAAACACACTTAAAGCCATCAAAGTACATACTATACCTGATTTTGTCTTTTGTTTTAAAGTGATTTTTTTCAGTGGATTATATTTATATAAACCTACAATTAAAGCAATTAAAACAATGACAGAAACCACTCCTGAAAAACCTATATACATAGAGAAAAATTCTGTAGCTTCTCGCATATTTGTTTCAAGTGCAGAATTTATAATACCTGTGCCAATCAAAGCCTTATAGCAATACATTGTAAAAAATTCACCAATAAATATAAGCCCTATTGGTATAACCAATACTGCTTTTACAATCTTTTGCAAAAATCGTTTTGGCAATAAATCAATAAGACAAGTTATTATCAATGAACCTAACCATACAGAAAAAATATATCCAATCGCCACGTCAATTTTATCTTCATCAAAAAGTGACCACGCTGTAGTTAAACTATTAATTATAAATAAAATCATGATAAACATAAAATGTTCATCAAAAATTCTTTGTAAATAACCTGTAAGTTTTCCTATAAAACCTTTATTTAACAACACAAAACGCCCTTTCTTAAGTCTATTTATTTTATATTTGACATACTCCCCATGCCTAAAGGCAGGGGATTCTTGGATACAAACGATACTTGCCTACTAAAATAGCAGGTCTTACT